>TARA_B100000401_G_scaffold139408_1_pt1 | contig 63057 bp, 45 predicted proteins | sample TARA_B100000401 | Tara Oceans TARA_B100000401 (sample SAMEA2620786) | marine metagenome | biome: marine biome (ENVO:00000447); feature: surface water layer (ENVO:00002042); material: "saline water (ENVO:00002010), including plankton (ENVO:xxxxxxxx)" | depth 5 m
AATTTTACTGGCTTACTATTAGGGTTTGATTGATCTGAGGAAGACATTATGAATAATATTACACATCATAACTATCAACAAACCTTGAAATAATAGCCTTTTTTTGACTATCTGTAGCAAAATACCAAACCCAAGGATAGCTGGATCTGATTTTATCAATTTTTTCATTAGTTTTTTTAATGCTTAACTCTATCTCTCGAATATCTGAAAAAGTTAATTCGTTTAAATCAACGCGGAGATCTTTAGAGACTGAAATAAGTTTACTAGCATCTTTAGATTTTTTAGCCTCAGTCGCTTCAACATAAGAATCAACGTCACTGTCTCCAACTTTATCAGGATGAGATTTTCTTACTATACTCCGAAAAACATTCATAAGGCCAGAACCAAGACTGTCTGGTTTATCGTCATCCTCTTTTTTCTCTTCTTTTAATTTGTCAAGAGGATTATCAATGGAGTTATCTATGCAATAATCTTCAACAGATACAACGAAAAGAGATACAAAGTTGTTGTAAAGATGCTCTACATGAGAAAGCTCATCATTAGATTCAGAGCATTCAATTTTTAGTTTTCTTAATAGTTTTGATTTATATTCATCCATTACATTATAATAATGTAAAAAATGAATTTAACTATTAAAAATCGTCGTCTAACGAGCCGCTTTGTTGATATTCCCTAACCCTTCTTTCAAAAAAGTTGCCCATTGCTTGAACATCAACAACTTCACCTAGCCATGGGAATGGGTTTTTGTCACTAGGAAACCTATAATCTAAACCAATAGCTTCGAGCCTTCGATTACCTATATAATGCATGTAATCAACAAACATTTCAGAATTAAGACCAAGTATTCCTGTTGGTAATACATCTTTAGCATATTCTATTTCAAGCTCGACAGCTTTTTTCATGTGATCAACAAACTCTTCTTGAATTTTTTTTGTCCAAATAGAAGGATTTTGTTCGATCAATGTATTAATTAGGTATGTGCCAAAAGCAATATGAGAGCTTTCATCTCTTAAAGTATATTTGATTTGATCAGAAATTCCTTGCAGTTTGTTTTGCCTTCCTAACGCAAGCAACATAGCGAAACCGCTAAAGAAAAATGTTCCTTCGCAAACAATCCAGTAGGTCAAGAAGTTTCTAAGTATTTCCTGTTTTCCTTCTTTGCTTGTAGGATTGAAGTCTGGCCTACTAATATCATTAGTGATTTCCATTAAAAAGTCGTCTTTCGCTTTGATGCTTGGGATGTTTTCGTAAGCAGCAAAGACTTCTTCTATGTCAAGGTCTAAACTATCACATATATATACTACCGTAAGGTTGTGAAGGCTTTCTTCAAATGCTTGGCGAAGGATATACTGGCGGCACTCAGCGTCTGTAACATACCGAAAGGCACTAAGAAGAAGATTATTACCAACCAAAGACTCGCTCCCAGCAAAAAATCCAAGACAACGTTTGACCAAAAGTTTTTCATCTTCAGTAATTTCGTTGTTTTTCCATTGATTAATATCGTTTTGCATACTGATTTCAGTAGGCATCCAGTTGTTAGCACAACTTTTTAAGAATAAATCCCATGCATATTTATGTTTGTGAGGTAGTATCCTGTTTACGCCAGCTATATTTTTAGATAAAAGTTTACCAGTTTTAGTTTCCATTGGTCATTATAATACTACGAAATCAACCTAAAGTCAAGATCATTTTTTTATTTTATTTTTAACAAAAGAAGCTCCTTTGGGTAAAAAACAGGCAAGAATTGTAAGAACGCAGATAGATAAAGTGACATAAAGAGGTGTTGATGAATCTGGAGTGTTGCATTCTTGATAGGATTCTAGCTCTTGTTTGTCTATTACATTATCATTGTTTTTATCTAAACTTTTTATATCAATTTTTTTGAATTGAGAAAATGTAGATTTATTGTCTATTGGGGGTACGGATACACAGCCACTAAGAAAAAGTAGGCAGAGTATTGTTATTGTATATTTTATTATTTTTTTCATCATGACTTTATTCTATTAAATACACTAATAACATTATGAAGATTAAAATGATCTATTCTGTCTGTAACGAAATTTCCATGTTTAGTATGAAGAAGGAACCCGTTAAATGATTCATCATCTCTAACTAAATAGGAAATAAAATCATGTGCGCCATGACGCTTAAGCCATTCCCAATATATAGATCGAGTTCCTTTTTTGCAAACAAGAAGAACATCTTCAAAAATAAAGGTTTTACCGTAAAGTGTTACATCCCTAAAGCAAGATATATTGCTTGGGGGCTCTGTTAATGTAGATTCTATGATCAAGTTCATAGAAATATATACACAAACGGTTTACTTAAAATTAGGGTCTTCTCTTAGCTTGCGGTCCCAATCAACCGTTCCGTCTTCATTGAAGTATGGAGGGTGCGGGATTTCTTCTTCAGAACATTGAGAAAAAAGTAATACAGAAATAGCGAACAAAACAAGTAAGCCTACACCGATCCATGCTATATTTTTTTTAACCCAAGAGTCTTTTTTGGGCTCAGGCTTAGGGTCAACTGGCTCTGGGTCGGGCTCGGGGTCAACTGGCTCTGGGTCGGGCTCGGGATCAACTGGTTCTGGGTCGGGCTCTGGGTCGGGCTCGGGATCAACTGGTTCTGGGTTGTGAAATCCATCTGTGATTTCAATATAGTAAGGGCCGACAGAATTAATGACAACACTTTTAAATAAAGAATCTTCCATAAAAAAACAACCAGAGTCCCCGTGGAAAAGGCCCCAGCTATTTTGGAATTCCCAGTAAAGTTTTTCATTAATAACCTTCCATCCAATTAGGCAAACCGCATGACCTCCGGCAGGATTTGATGATAGATATTTTTCTGTATCTATTATACCATCAAAACCTATGGAGAAAAAATTATCACGCACCATAAATGCATACCACATAGGACGATCCATTAACATAGATTTTATTTCTTTAGTTTCTTCGCAGGGTATAGCGTAAAAAGAGTGAATTTTTTTGTAAGAAGCATCGAGTCCTGCGCCGTCTTTTGGTTGACTGTTTTCATCGTCGATGTATGGCCAAAAAGACTCAAAGCAACAGCCTTCGTGCTTGGCTCCGCTTGCGGCTCCCCTGATGGAAGTTCCTGAGTAATTTTCGCCAGCCCAGGCGTCATACTTTTTGCCTGTTTTATATATCCACATAGGACTAGGCTCTTCCTGTTGAAATTTAACGGCAGAACCTAAAACAACCCTACCACTATGACCGACACAGGAACCGATTCTTCCTTGGTTTTTTACTGGTGGACATATGCCACGCCTTGAAAAGTTCTCTGGGAGCTCTTTTTCTTCGTCAGAATTAACGTGAATCCAGTCTTTGGGGTCAGCAGGATGTTCAGATACGTTTAATTTATATCTAGAAAAAACACTGTTTTTAATAGATTTAGATATGGGGTTGTCAAAAAATATAGCCCCAAGAATGCTCTTAAGTTTGTACTTCATATAAATAAGTACACTTAAATTTCTTGTATCGCTTTAGCTATCTTGGGGTCTATAGGTGAGGGAAATGTAGATAAGGTATCAATTCTAAAAAACCCATATTCGGTATGTTCTTCGTTTAAAACAACCTTTGGAAATTTATTGATTTTGCAATAATGTAAATAGAATTTAATTTTTTTTTCCGGAATTTTTTTTAAAAACTTTACTTTTTTTACATCTAAAGATATTCCAGATTCTTCTTTGAGTTCTCTGATCGCACAATCTTTTGGGCTTTCTCCTTCATCTATGGTGCCGCCAAGAACGGACCAGTATCCCCCATAAGGAACTTTTCTGCCAGTTATATAGCAAATTTCACTTCTCTTCGCTAAAAGAACAGTATTATTGTAAATAACAGCTACAGCAGAAGCAGATTTATTGGCAACTTTCGCAGCTCTCTCCATTTTTCATTGCCTCGATACTGCAAGCACTTGGTGAATCAGGAGATTCTGTTGACTTTTCAATTTTACTAGCAGCTCTATTTCTGAGGTAATAAGTTGTTTTTAAGCCTTTCTCCCAACAATCCATATATATATCATTAAGATATTTTAATGAAGTGCCTTTATTGTATAGGTTGAAGCTGATAGATTGATCCATCCATTTTTGCCTAGCTCCATTACATTCAATAAGCTTAAACATGTCCCTGTCAAAGGCAGTTTTATACTTTTCTTTAATGTTTTCGGGTATGTCTCCGTTTAATAGAGATAAATCACCATCAACGCTTTTAACTAAGTCAGCTAACTCAGGACTCCATAAACCTGCGTCTTTCATATCTTTAACGAAATGTTGGTTTGTTATAAAAAAGTTTCCGGATTTATTTTCATAAACAAACAGTACAGAGAAGTTTGGCTCGATGCTTTGTTCAACGCCATTGATATATCCAATAGTAGCTGTCGGGGCAATAGCCATAACATTTGAGTTCCTCATACCATGTTCGCCTACATGAACCCTAACTTCTTTCCAATCCTTTAGGGTTTGGCCTTTACCTGTTAATGGTTTGCCTGTAACTGACTCCTTGGGGACTTCTTGTTTGCCCCTATAGACCATAAGATTGTTGTAGGAGTCTATAGGAAAAGTCCCCTGATGCCAAAGGGAATTTTCGTAAGTTTCATAAGCCCCTCTCTCTGCGGCTAATTTAGAGCTGGCATAAATTGCATGCATAGAGTAAAACTCAAAAAGCTTATCATTAAACTCTATAGCTTCATCACTATCAATATGAATGTTTTTTATATGTAGAATATCATGTATTCCCATCATCCCTAAACCGATTGGTCTATGGCGTAAATTTGATTTACTCGCCTCAAGGGTTGGATAGAAATTAATATCTATAACATTATCAAGTATTCTTATAGCTGTATGAATAGTAGACTTAAGTAAGTTATAGTCAATATCTCCTTCGCTGATATGATTAACTAGGTTTACTGACCCAAGGTTGCATACAGCTGTTTCTCCTATTTCAGTTTTAAATCCTTTATCATAAGAGGAGGCTTTCGTGTGAAGAGTGATCTCTGTGCAAAGGTTGCTGCTATGAACAACTCCTTCGTGTTGATTGGTATATCTTATGTTGCAGGGATCCTTAAATGTGTTCCAAGGATGTGATGTCTCAAATAAAACTTTGAGCATTTTCTTCCAAAGCTCTTTGGCTGGCATCTTCCTCCAGTTGTCAATATGACCATTTTCAGCAAGATCGATTAAGGAATTGTATCTGTAATCAAATTCGGCGCCGAAGCAGTCATGTAGCTCCGCGTCTTTTGGGTCAAAGAAATACCAATCTTGCTCGTTTTGTACCCTACGCATAAATTCGTCTGGTATCCAAGATGCAGTATTCATGTCATGACATCGAAGCCTGTCGTCTCCAGTGTTCCTTCTTAGGTTTAAGAAATCTTCAAAATCTAAATGCCATGGCTCAAGGTATGCGCACCCAGCTCCTGGGCGTTTCCCCCCTTGGTTAACAGCGACAAGAAGATCGTTATATATTTTTAGCCAAGGCACAAGACCGCTAGAAATTCCGTTTGTGCCTTTAATATGAGAACCTGTCGACCTAAAAGGGGTGACATCTAAACCTAAGCCACCAGCAAATTTAGATTTTCGAGCTTCCTGCCAAGCACCGTCAAAAATACCATCAATAGAATCATCAAAAGTATTTAAGTAACAAGAGCTAAGCTGAGAGTGGGTCGTTCCGCTATTAAATAAAGTTGGCGTAGATGGAGTATATAACATTTGGCTAAATATGTTATAAAACTCGATAGCTTTTTCCTCTTTGTTTTCCTCGTTGATAGCTAAACCCATAGCGACTCTCATCCAGAAGGATTGAGGGGTCTCCATGATCTTATTGTCAACTCTAATAAAGTACCTGTCGAATAAAATTTGAATACCTAGGTATTTGAATAAATTATCTCTTCTTATTTTTAAAGCTTCGGATAATTTTATTAAATCAAAATCAAGAAGTCTTTTATCTAGGCGTTCTTCTTTTACTAGTTTTTTAATATTCTGTACAAAGCTTTTTCTATATTGAAGGTTAAAAAGATCTGAATCAACACCTTCCTTGAAAACCTCTTTGTATAAACAATTAAGCAGTAATCTTGCAGCGGCAAAAGAATAGTTTGGCTCTTTTTCGATTTTCTCTCTTGCTGATAAAATAAGAGCTTGATCGATCTCTTTCGTTGTGATTTTATCGAATAATTGAAGTTGGGCATCTAATACTATCTCGCTTGCTGAAACATCTTCTATTTCATCGCAGGCTCTTTGAGCACTAGCATTAATCTTGTCAACTTCAAAGTTTTCTAAACGTCCGTTACGCTTTTTAACTTTTATGTCCATGAACTTATTTTACACAGGGGATTTGGTGATTTCAAAAAAAGAAACAAATATTCTAATTTACTTATGTTAACACAAAAAAATGTGTATGGCAAGAGTAAAAGGAAGAAGTTATTAACAATTTTTGTCGTTGACGGCAGAGTCAGATCTTCCCCAGTCAAAATCTTCTCGAACATCAAGGTTTACAGACCATGCCGCTTTTAGTATTTTTGAGTCTATGCCGTTTTTTTCAAATGTTTTTATGAGGGCATTGATATCTTTAGGGAAACAAGTACCCCCAAAGCCTTTGTCCCCATCATGACCCGGGACCTGAAAGTGAGAGTCTCCAATTCTCCTATCACCCATAACCCCATTAATAATGGAGTTCCAGTCTAGGCCAAGCTTTTCAATGAGCAAAAATATTTCGTTGAAAAAACTAACCTTGGTAGCAAAAAAACAATTAGCTATATATTTTACAGACTCCGACTCATCACTCTTCATTGTTAAGCATGGAATGTTTGGAAAGGCTACCTTGAAGAGATTGGCAGCTTTTTCTCCAATGCTTTTTTTCTTTACATAACCAACAATATGTCTGTCAGCGTTAAGGAAGTCTTCTTTTGCAAACTTGGCAGTCAGAAACTCTGGAGAATGTACGATATTAATAGATGGGTGTAGTTTTTGGAGATTGGCTGTAGTACCTATGGGAACTGTGGATTTTATTATAAATACAGCGTTAGATCCTTTCGACTCTATGTCGTCAAAACAAGATTCTATAATAGAAAGATTACAGTCATCACCCATAATGTCTTTCATTGGTGTGGGAACACAAATAAAAACAAAATCTTGATTTAAAACATCATCAAAAGAATCCTGAGATAAGTCAGGGTTTTTGTCAAAAACTTTTACATCATATTTAGAGAAACCGTTAGCGACTGCAGAACCGACAAAGCCGTTGCCAATTACTCCTATTTTCATTGCGGTCTGTTTGCTTCGATCCAATCCTCGAACTTTACTTGAGGATTCCATTTAAGTAAGGATTTAGCTTTAGTATTGTCCGCTAGAGTTTCCCGTGCTTCACCCGGTCTTTCTGGTATGTGAACATGCCCGCCACCTGTCATTCGAACGATATCCATAACTGAGTGGTTTGTACCAGTGCCAAGGTTAAAAAGCTCGCCAATAATTTCTTTGTTATTGGATTCGCCAGCAAGGAACATAGCCTCGACTATGTCTGTGACATGGGTGTAGTCTCTTGTTTGTAATCCGTCCCCAACAACAGTCATGTCTTCACCGTTTTCTTTTTGCCTAAAAAACAAGCCAACAACTGGAGCATAATCTCCGGCGATTGGTTGACGCTCGCCGTATACATTAAAGAACCTAAACAGAACAGTTTCCAGACCAAAGAGCTTCGTGTACATTTTACAAAGCTCTTCGCAGTTAGACTTACTCACAGAATAAGGGTTTAGGCAGTCGTTAGGCATGTCTTCTTTTAAGGGTATTGGATTTTTTAGTCCATAACAAGAAGAGGTTCCTGCAAACATTACTCGCTTGCATTTATTTAATCGAGCTGCCTGAAGAACATTGCAGGTGCCTAAAGAATTGTTTTTAACAGCATCCGCAGGATCTTGAACGCAAATTTGTATTCTTGAGCGAGCAGCTAAATGAAATACCAAATCAACACCTTTAAATAATGGCTCTAGTTTTTCAAAGTCGCATATGTCCACTTTATGGTTTTCGGTATCATCTCTCCATATAAAATTCTTGTTGGCTGTAGATGATTCGTCGTCAACAACTACGACATCATGGCCGGCTTTAATTAATCTTTCAACAAGGTGACCGCCGATAAATCCAGCCCCACCAGTAACTAGGCACTTTTTATTTGTCATGAATATAAATACACAATTTATATGTATTTATGTTTTGTTTTTTATATACCAAGAGTAAGTTTTTTCTATTCCGTCTTTTATTGAGGTGGTCGGTGTAAATCCCGTATCTAGTATACGAGTGTTGTCCATTTTTTTTCTAAAAGTTCCATCAGGTTTTGATGTGTCAAACCTAATCTCCCCAGAAAATTCAACGCAACCCCTAATTAACCGAGTTAATTCTAATATGGAAACTTCATCTTCAGAACCACAATTTAAATGAGATATGTTTTTGTCGTAAATATCGAGAGCGTTAACATTCTGGAGGCAATGTATGACTCCCCTGGCTAAGTCGTCGACATATAAAAATTCCCTCAAAGGCTTACCGCTACCCCATACCTCAACAAATGAGGCTCCTTTTTGTTTAGCTGTATGTATTTTATTAATTAAAGCCGGAAGAACGTGAGAAGTCTCTAAATCAAAATTATCTCCAGGGCCGTACAAGTTGCAAGGCATAATAGAATAAAAATTAGAGCCATGTTGACGATAAAAACTTTCGCACATTTTAATTGCAGATATTTTAGCAATTGCATAAGGTTCATTTGTATACTCAAGAGGGCCTGTAAGTAGATACTCTTCTTTAATTGGTATTCTAGAATCTCGTGGATATATACAAGAAGAACCAAGATTAATAAGCTTCGACACGTCATGGTCATAACAAGCTTTAATTACATTGCAAGCTATCTGAGTGTTTTCATAAATAAAGTCAGCACGATATGTATTGTTCGCCATAATCCCGCCAACTTTAGCAGCACAAAGAATTACATAATCAAATTTTTCTTTAGCAAAAAGATTGTCTACAGTTCTGCAGTCAAGTAGATTAGCCTGCTTGCGAGTTTTAGTAACGATATTATCTAAGCCTATAGACTTTAGTTTGCGAACAACCGCAGACCCCACCATACCCCGGTGGCCAGCTACAAAAACTTTAGGGGAGTTCATTTTGTAAGAAGCTTGTAATCATTTTCGTACATTTTTTTAACAAGCCCCAGAAAATCGGTTTTTTTAACCCATCCCATTTCTTTTTCAGCGAGAGAACAGTCTCCACAAAGCTTATGAACCTCTGCTGGTCTATAGAATTTAGGATTGACTTGGAAAATTAATTTTTTCCCTTTTACGGTAAAGTATTTTTCTGATTCATCTTCACCTTCAATATAAAACTCTATGTCAGCAAGCCTAAGGCATTCGTTTAGAAACTCTCGAACGGTATGCATTTCACCACTAGCTAGAACATAATTTTTAGGAGAGTCTTGGTTTAGCATCATCCAAACTCCCTCCATGAAGTCTTCCGCATCACTCCAGTCTCTTTTTGCATCAAGATTTCCCAACTCTAGAACGGGAATCTGTTTTCCTTGTTCAATAGCTAATTTGATGGAAGCTATTCCGTGACTAATTTTGCGAGTAACGAAATCGAGACCCCTGCGGGTTCCTTCATGGTTGAATAACCAGCCTTGAATTGCATATAAATCATAAGATTCTCTATAAACGCGAACAATATGTCGAGCTGCACATTTGGCTGCACCATATGGAGACTGAGGTCTAAGTGGGTGGTTTTCATCTTGAGGTGTACAAACCACATCGCCAAACTCTTCAGAGGATCCAGCGTTATAAAACCTACAATGAGGAGCAAATCTTCTGATTGACTCAAGGATATGTAAGACAGAGTTAGAGTCAGTGTCCCATGTTTGTATTGGATAATCCCAGCTCCCAGCAACAAAAGACTGCGCTGCAAAATTAATAAAATAATCAGGTTGAATATCAATTACGACATCCCTCATGCTATGAGCGTCATTAAGGTCCATGTTGATTAATTTAAACCTAGGGTTATCCTCTAAGTGTAGGATGTTCTCGTGATTCTTTACGCTTAACCTCCTAACGGCTCCATAAATCATATGATCCGTATTTGCGAGCAAATAATCTGCCATATGACTTCCGTCTTGGCCTGTAACGCCTGTAATAATTATCTTTTTCATTATATATGATAATATGATTTTAAGAATTTATTTCAATGCTCTAACAAACATATCACGATCTTTTTCATGCGTTGATTTCTCGTTGTGTATTTCTTTAACCATGAAACCGCAATCAGAAAGAACTTTGGAAAATTCATCTTTTGTCCAAACGTACCTGTGTGTCTCAAAATCAATTTCACTCCATTGGTTTCCGTAGAATTGAGTAAAACCCATATTGAGTTCACCTAGTGGGGTCTTAATGTGGCGTGCGGATTTTCCCTTTAGGTACCATTCAATGCATTTGTCTAAGTCTGGCATCTCGATGATTAATTCACCGCCCGATTTAAGTTTATCATAAAAATGAGATAATAACTTAACTGTTTCCCATCTAACAAAATGTTCTACGGTATGGATTAAAGCTATTTTATCAACAGTGGAGTCTTCAACTTCTAAGTTACGTATATCCATTTTTATGTCATAATTTGAGCCACTCCTTGAGGTATCTTTGGGGTCAAAATCATAATTATCTATATTTATCCAGTCGCGCCAATGGTTGCCTCCGCAACCTAGGTGGAGATTTATTGATTTTAAATTGTTTTCTTCTGCGTAATCGTTAATAATCATTGTTAAAATTTTTCAGGGTACTTTTTTTTATATTTAATGTATATTTCTTCTGTAATGTTATTGACCCTTGAGCTCCACGAGGAACAAGGGAAGTGCATTTTTCTAAAAATATTTATAAGGTCAGTATGGTTATTGTATTTTATAACAGGGTATTCCCAGCACCACCCAACATCAGGAGCTATAACGGGTTTGTTCATAGATAAAGCCTCTACAACACACATTGGCCCAGCTTCAATGTCGGAGGTAATTAAAACATAGTCAGTATTTTTATATGCTTCTTTTAGTTCTTTTTCGGAAAGTGAGCCATTTGTAAATTTTAAACTTATGTTCTTTAAATTATTAATACTCTTGCCAAGATCAAACCTTTTTCGACCAGACTTATAAGACCTTCCGACTACAAGAATTTTTGTGGCCTCCTGCGGGGTAAAACTTTCAAATGGAGGAGGATAAAAAATTATAGTTTTAGACTCAGGTAGTTTATTGAAATACTTTAATCCCATTGATATAGCGACGTCACAAGAGGAAGCTATAGTATTCCACCAATTGATATCTTCAATGTGAGTAAAATAACAAACATCAAAATTTGTTTTAAACTTCATTGCGTGCCAATTAAAGTAAAAATTAATATCAGAATTTAAATCGGGGGATGTAGATATTTTTGAGTTTGGTATGTTTTTATAGAAGTGGTTTGCAAGTTTTTCCATTACCCAGCCTCTATCTTGTAATACTAAGTTATAAGAAAGCATAACTATTTATGGATAAAATAAACATCCTCCCTGTCTGTTTGATATTTCTTGAACTCACTACAGTATGGGAAGCCATGTCTTATGTCTAGGAAAAAGTTTCTGGCTATATAGTTACCTAAAGCCATATTGATATTTAAGTTTGGGTTGCCCGCTTCAATTCTCAACTCACAAAAAAGGTTTAAGAATTTGTAAACGTTATTATAGTTTCCTCCTATTGCCCCCATATTGAGAACCTTGAAGTTATTATCTTTGAATTTTTTTTCATTCTCCCAACCAAAAGATTTATGCATATCAAAATAACTCATGGATCCAAAATAATAGTCTGAAATATTTAGAATATCTTCGCAGAAGAAAAGGTCGAAATTTACTTCCATGCTAGAAGGATCCATCCCTAATTGAACATCACATAAGTCGGACATGAATACTTTCTCGTAAGTATTGTTATTAAGGAAATCAAGGTAGCACTTAAATCTGTAATCGTTATTAGAGAAAGAAGATGGAGAAACTCTTATGAAATTGATATTCTCAGTCGAATATTTATCAACAAAATCACCACTTAACGAATCATAGAAAATAAATAGATCACACTGTTTATCTAAAGAAGTATTATACAACCTATGTATGTACCTCCAAGAATCCTGAAGTACCATGCCGTTTTTATTTATACCCTCTATTTTATTGTTGATATCAAACCTCTGGGGGTGTGGATTGACACAAAAATAAGAAGTAAGTATACATGAGTTGTATTTTTTACTTGACAAAATATAGTTTTTTTGTTATAATTGTATTCCTCAAACTTTGGTTTGAGGATATTTCTTATGTTAATCTTATAATAATAAGGTTGACATTACTATAGATGTTATGTTATAATGCCGTTTTTTAAACATGAATATGAAAACAAATGAAATTAACTTAATGACAGACATCGATTTAATCGATGCAATGAAAACAGAATCAAATTCTGGCGAATATTTAATGGAGCTAGTCTCGAGGCATAGCGGGATATACCTGACTATGGTTAATAATTATACTCCATCTGAGGTATCCAGTCAGAAGTCTCATAAGTTTGAGCTTATAAACGATAAGGACTACTACATATATCAAGCCGCCCTAAAGTATGATGAAACTAGAAGTACTAAATTTTCTACATACTTAGGAAACGAAACAAGATGGATGTGCTTAAATTTATACAACAAAGAAAAGAAACGCAGAATTACCGATATAGATTTTAATAACACAAAAATGAAAGAACTACCATCAGACGAAGACTCAGAAAAAAACATATCAAGAGATGATTTCCTTAAAAAAGTAATGACCCTGGTAAGAAAAGATCCAGACTCAAGGATAGCTAAAATTTTCTCAATGAGATACCTCGAAGGAGAAAACAATAAATTAATGCCGTGGAAAAATATAGGAGAGAAATTAGAATTAAGTATCCAAGGATGCATCAACATACATAATAAAGCAATCAAAAAAATCAAAACAGAATTAAGCAGAGACATATGATTAATAAATTCATAGGAATAGGCAACCTAACAAAAGACCCTGAATGCAGAAACCTTGGCGAATACGTCAAGTGCTCTTTCCCTATCGCTATCAACTCAACAAAAGACGAAGTTATATTTCTAGATGTAGAGTCTTGGGGTAAAACCGCAGAGAATTGTAAAAAATACATAACAAAAGGTTCCCAAGTATATATCGAAGGTAAAATAAAAATAAATAAATGGGAAGATAAAAACGGAATCAAAAGACAGAAATATTATATCTCAGCAGACCTAGTTAGATTTCTTCCTAGAGAAAGAAAACCTGCAGAACAAAACGCTAAAGAAAATGAACCAAAACCTTCTGAATCAGTAAAAGAAATAGTAGGTGAACAAGACATGCCATTCTGATGATTGATAAAATAAACTTTTCATGCCCCATAAATCCCCTAAGCTTTGGTAATGTATCTTACAATATGCTCAGGGAGCTGTTTAAGCTAAACATCAATACATGTCTTTTTCCTATTGGGAATAAAATAGATATATCCACGTTTAACTCAATAACACCAGACATGAAAAACTGGCTTGAGAAATCCTTCGAAGGAAGGATAATTAACCTATCAGCAGAATCTCCATCAGTAAGAATGTGGCACCTTAATGGGTCAGAGTCTAGGGTTGGTAAAAATCAAATTCTATATACGTTTTATGAGTGCAATGAGCCCACTAAAGAAGAAGTAAGCTTATGCAAAGCGCAAGATAAAACAATATTTAGCAGTTCCCACGCAGCAGATGTATTTAAATCTAGCGGGTGTGACAATGTTGAATATATCCCAATAGGTTTTGATGAAGATTTTTATGAGACCGGAAAAGAATATCTTAATGATAGAGTTCATTTTGGCTTAATTGGTAAATTCGAAAAAAGAAAACATACAGCGAAGCTACTAAAATTATGGGCACAAAAATATGGAGACAATAATGAATATCAATTAACATGCTGCATCAATAATCCATTCTTCAAGGAAGATCAAATGAAAGCTGCAATCAATAATGCCCTTGAGGGCAAACAATATAAAAATATAAATTTCCTTCCTTTCCTGAAGACAAATTCTGAAATGAACGAACTTTATAATTCTATAGACATCAATCTTGCAGGAATGAGCGGAGCAGAAGGATGGAACATACCAGCGTTTAATTCTGCATGCCTCGGTAAATGGAGTATTGTATTAAATTCTACATCTCACAAGGACTGGGCGAGAGCGGATAATTCTATTATTGTTGAGCCATCTGGAAAAGAAAGTATAGTGGACGGAATGTTTTTTTCTGAAAACTCTCCCTTTAATCAAGGCACAATGGATACATTCACTGACGAGCAATTCTATGACGCATGTGAAAGAGCAATTAATGTCAGCAAAGACAAAAACCAAAAAGGCGTTGAACTTCGTGAAGAATTTACTTATAATAAAACAATAACCAAGATATTAGAAATAGCAAAATAATGAATACTATTAAGCAAGGAAACTCCGTTTTACTCTGTTGCGGCAAAGGAAGATGCCCTGTATTAAAGAAGTCGGAAGAAAAAAAAGACCACTACGACCTCACGGATGACTTTGGAAACAAAGTTCTTTTAACCAAAGACCACTTAAAAGCTGTATCTGAAGCTTTAAAGCAGCTTGATGATAATTAACTTAATTTCCTCTGTGGGTCTAATGTGGGCCTTAAAACACGGAGGGATCTTAAACAAGCCTAGGTCATTCTTAACATCAAGATCCGATCTACTTAAAGAATTATTTAACTGTAGTCTTTGTTTAGGTTTTTGGTCGGGGGTAATTATAGCTTTTTTTAGTTATAAATATATAGCTCCAGACCCAATTTTATTTATTTTCCCTTTTGCATCTTCAGCCCTGTCTTGGTTTTTTGACTCACTACTTGACTTAATCCAATTGGCTTGCTGTAAATTAGATAAATAAAGGTTGACTTTTTTATGTTGATATGGTAGTATCTACTACTATGCCAATGTATACTTTTGAACATCCAGAATCAGGAGAAACTAAAGATGTTTTCTTTGGTATGAATGACGATAAAATTCATATAGACGAAGACGGCGTCGAATGGAAAAGGGTGCTACACTCGCCACAATTAAACACAACGGCATCTATAGACCCATGGAGCAATAGCGACTTTGTCAACAAGACCGCAAACACCAAGGGCACCCTCGGAGATCTAATGGACAGAAGCTCAGAGCTATCAGCTCAAAGAGCCCAAGAGAACGGAGGCGTTGATCCAATAAAAGAAAAATATTATAAAAAATATTCAGAAGAAAGAAGGGGAGCTGTTCACCCAGATAAGAAAAAAAGCTACGAAAGCAAAAATGTAAAAATAGACTTTGATTAATTATGAGCATTCAAATATATAAACCAAACAAAAGCAATACCGGATTCGGGTTTTCTTTCTCGATGGGTATAGACAAGAAAAGTCAAGAGCCTGTCCTGTTTGTAAACGGCATAGCCCAGTATTCATGGAATAATGGGGTCGGAACATTCCACCAAAACTCAGAAAATCCTGACAAAACAATCTCTGTTAAATTCAATGAATTTGAATGTGGAGCGATCATAGCGTGCATGAAAGGCAGATATGAATGGAGCACGTTTCACCAGAACAAGGAAAATAAAACCACTATCAAGTTTACGCCATGGGATAAATCAGTAAAAATACAGAAGTTTAACCCGAGCAAAAAAACCTATGATGAGTCCACTCAGGTCATCCCAGCTTTCGGTATGACTATTACAAAAAACGGAAACCAAACATTTAAGCTATCTCTTGAGCCAGGTGAATGTGAATGCATATCCTCTTTTTTAAAGGTCTTACTAAGTAAGCTCTATAACAAAAGAATAAGCAAAATACCACAAAAGCAAACAGAGGAAATAGATCCCTTTGATGACTAAAAAAAAGAAAATACTCTTTCACAGTAACCACAGTAAAGCTTTTACTGGGTTCGGTAAGAATTGTAAAAATGTGTTAAAATATTTACAATCAACGGGTAAATATGAAATTATAGAAGCTGCGAACGGTTTTACTAAATCAAACCCAAAGCTCAACAAAATGCCATGGAAGTGTTTTGGGACGCTGCCCGACGATCAAGCCAGAATGAGCCAAATAAGCAAAGACCCAAGCTTGGCTAAATCAGCGTCTTACGGCAACGAAATGATAGATTCTCTTATAAAAGAAATACAGCCTGACATTTACATAGGTGCAGAAGATCCTTGGGCTTTTGATAAATATTGGGAGAAAAAATGGTGGAACAATATAGAAACAATGGTTTGGACTACGCTAGATTCTGAGCCAATTTTACCACTAGCCATTGAGCTGGCTAAAAATACTAAGCATTTTTATTCTTGGGCGTCTTTTGCAGAAAGGGAAATGCATAAATTGGGACATAAACATGCAGGCACAATGAGGGGTATCGTTGATGACTCTCATTTTTTTAAAGGGTCTAAAGACGACAGGGACAAAATCAGGAAAGCTCATAATATAGATTCAAATTGCTTTTTGATTGGTTTTGTTTTTAGAAATCAATTAAGGAAAAGTGTCCCAAATCTTTTAGATGGGTTTCAAAAGTTTAAAGCCCAAAATCCGTCAGTTAATGCAAAACTTCTATTGCATACTCACTGGGGAGAGGGGTGGGATATACCGAGACTTATAAAAGAAAAAGGTATAAATAATAGAGATGTACTTACCACTTACTTTTGCTCCAAGTGTCAGAAATACCAAATCAGGCCTTTTGACGGACAAGAAAAAGACTGTAAATTTTGTGGTAGTAAAAAAACATTAAACACAACCAACGTAACCTCTGGTGTTTCTGAGTCTCAACTTAATGAGATATATAACATGATGGATGTTTACTGTCACCCATTTACATCTGGCGGCCAAGAAATACCAATACAGGAAGCAAAACTATGTGAACTTATCACGCTTGTTACTAATTATAGTTGCGGAGAAGATCACTGCACTCCTCAAAGCGGAGGGTTTCCACTTGATTGGACAGAGTATAGGGAGCCTGGAACTCAATTTATTAAAGCAAGCACATCACCCTATTCCATAAGCAAGCAGCTAACCAAGGTTCTAAAAATGAAACCGAATAAAAGAGCCGCTATGGGTAAAAAAGCGAGAGATTTTGTTATAGATAACTACTCTCCGTCAGCTGTTGGCAAGAAGATAGAAAAAATCATAGACGAAGCCCCATTCTGTGATTGGGATTTTGATTTTTCAGAAAAAGAAAGAAACAGTGAGTATACACCACCAGTAATCGAAAACGACTCACTATGGCTTGTTGATATATATAAAAATATATTAAATATGGATGTAGATCCAAAATCAGACAAGGGCCACGCACACTGGATGAATAAAATAAAAGAGGGTACAGATAGGAATGATATATTAGAGTACTTTCAAAAAATAGCTCAGAAAGAAAATCAAGAAATTACGCAAAAAACATTGATTGAAGACCTTTTAGATGACGAAGGTCCAGACAAAAGAATAGCTGTTGTTATGCCAGAAAGCGCGGGAGACGTTCTTATGGTCAACTCTCTTATGTCAAATTTAAAATCAATGTATCCTGATCATAATATATATTTTGCTACTAAGAAACAGTTCTATCCTTTAATAGAAGACAATCCATACATACATAAAGTAATACCTTACAGCAAAAGCATGGACAATATTCATTTTATGGAAGGTCAGGGTAATAATCTCGGCTATTTCAATATATGCTACTTACCATATGCTGGGACACAGCGTTTTATAACCTACCCCCATAATGGCAATGATAAAAATCAATTCAATCTAATGGAACCCCTACTGAAAGGTATAGCTTAAATGTCACATTTAATAGAAGAGTATGCTAAAAATCTTGGGGTTATTGTTTCTAGGCCTATATTGAGTGATCACTTTTTTCCTCTTGTCTCTAAAAAGTATATAACACTTCAAACAACCAAAAAATTTGATTCAAGAGATTATTCTCATTGGGAGATCGCTATATCTTTGATAAAAAAAAGTCTTGATGGGTATGATATAATACATGTCGGCTCAGAAGATGACCCTAAGGTAGGAAATATAGATTTAGACTTAAGGGGGAAAACCTCATTTAAGCAATTATTTTTTATAATTAAAAACAGCAGTATCCATCTTGGTGTTGATAGCCTGGGAGTTCATTTGGCTTCGTGTTATGATATTCCCTGCGTTGGTCTTTATTCTAACATGCTTTCGTCAATGTCAGGTCCAGTCTGGCACAAAAAATCTAAATTTAAATGTATTGATTCCGATAAAAAAGGAGATAAGCCATCTTACTTAGCAGTAGAATACCCCAAAACCATAAACAATATACACCCAGAAGTTGTTGCGAAATCTTGCTTGGATATCCTTTGCTTTAAGAACGACCTAGATAACTACAAGACCATTAATATAGGAAAACATTACAATAATAAAATAACCGAGATTATTCCAGACTTCAAGCCTAATGATAATGATTTTGAGGATAGATTAATAAACCTTAGGTTTGACTACGCAAACTCAGATGAATTTATAAATGAATGGCTAAGTAAGCCATGCAACCTAATGTTCAATAAACCAATTGACATTTTTTTAATTAATAAATATAAGGATAATATTCATGGAATGACTATTTTTCTGGGCGACCATGATTTTCACGAAGACTACTTCAAGACACTCACAGCTATGGGTCTTAAGTATACCCTGATATCAAAATACGAAGAAAAACTCCCAGGTATAAGGTTAAAGTTTTTTGACCACACAATAGAAAAATACAAAATACATCAAAAAAAAGATCTTGACATAACAGAAGATATATGCGATAATACGTTCTATCACAGCAACAAAACACTAATATCAAAAAATAAAAAGTATAACAGCAAAGCTGCGTGGAAACTAAATATAGAACAAACTAGTGAAGACCAAAAAATCATAGATAATGATGACTTCTGGGAAGAACTACAACACATGAACATATACAATTATGCCCAAGACAAAAGCTAAAACAGGACCTGATTTATTTTCTAGAGATGAAAATGGATTACTATCAAACGTAGAGTACGAATTCAATGATGATGGATCCGTAAACTGGAGAGCAATGGTTAAGGAAGACCATTTGTTCCCAAATAAACTATGGTTTCAGATGAGAGGGAAAGATACTCCAAGATCGATAGAGGGATTGGCTGACCATCAGCTACTCATTAAATTAGGGGGAATCAAGGAGCTAGCAAAGTTGAGAGGCTTTTCTTCTGTATCTTACGATATAGTTAAGTGTGAGTCAGATCACGTTGCGGTTAGTTGTTCGATAGATTTTCTACCTAATTATGAAACATCTGGCGCACCAATCCGCTTTCAAGACATGGCAAACGCGACCTTAGATAATACAAGTAGTTTTGCTACTAAGTTTCTTGAGACTATAGCTTGCAACAGAGCGTTTGTTAGATGCGTGAGAAATTTTCTGCATGTTCACATTGTTGGAGATGATGAAATTGATAAATCTGATGGATCATCTAATCCTAAGCCGCCGTCATCCAAATCTCAAAAAGCAAACCCTCTTAGCGCTTCTGGATCATTACAAAACAAAGCCGAAGAAGTTTTAGGATGTAAATCTTTTGATGATTTTAGGCAAACCCACATTAAGCAGTGGTGGCAAGAAAAAACTGAAGGAGTATATCAGAACGAATCAATAAAGTCGGCAAAAGACTGGTCTGATATTGAGCCAAAAGAGGCCAGAATAATGCTTGGCTTAATAGCTTAGGTATTTCCAAATATATCCCCATCTGTAAATATTACGGGGTGTTCTGGATTTTTAATAGATAAGTTCTTTTCTATATTATCAAACTTATCTACATTATACTGTAATCCATTAATAGCGTAAAGGCCATTAGATTCTTCTGCTATATTAAGTATTTTGTATTGTTTTTTGTTTGCTAAATTAACCTTGTCTTCTAGCACAAAAGTAGTTCCTTCTGATTCTAGTATTCCCTCCAATGAATCATTTGTAACCCTTTCTAACATATACCCCATTTCAACCTGACCAGAAGTATGCATCCAGTCTCCATGAACATCTTTATCGCTGGAGCCTGTTGTGAATAAAAAGTTTCCAACATCTTCTATAGAGTCTGCAGAAATTAAAAAACCTTGCTCTGGTAAATCTGTTTGCAGGGTATTGTCTGTATCTGTATCAAGTGGCCTCGAGAATTTAGGGAAACCTTCAGCCCAATCTGAGTAATATATATAATTAGTGTCGCAAGATTCATCGCTATGCCAAATTAATCTTTCCTCTGGCAGCTCAGTTTGATATCCACCTAGCCACCCAGTTCCGTCTGCTGGCAATTCAGACTCCATAAAAATTTGTTCATCTTCATCATTTACAGTAGCTATCCTGCCACCTCTTTCCTTTGAGTCCTTAAGGGCTTCAAACCATGTATATTCACCACTGACATAAGAGTATGGAGTATTATATATTTTTAGCTTTCTATTATCTTCTGATATATCATAAACAAGATACTCCCCAATTTGTTTTGCCCTAATATTAGATATATCTTCATCAGTTACTTTTGTGGATGAATCTAGTGACTTTATTGTTTCATTTCCAGTAGGGCTATATAGAGTAATTGTTTTCCATGTTTTTTTATCTTCTTTATCTATATAAGTATGAATTGGATAATCTATAGTTACCTCTCCCTTCATTCCCCTGTCATCTAAATCCACATCAATAATTTTTCCAGCAAACCTACCAACAGTTCTTTTATTGTCTATTACATCAATGATATCACCAGGCTTTAAATAAGAACCCAGCATACTAGTTTTAAACGCTATTATCTCAGTTTCAAGATTTGCTCCTTTCACTAAAAACTCTACCGCTCTTTTTGCTTGTGCTTGAGATGTAATTCCAAATCCATCTATCGTCTGCTCAATCATGCTGTTTTCTTGTACCGCTTCCCTATCTTCAGCTCTTTCGATTTTCGCACGATACATATTGTATCTATCTACGTACTTAATATTACAAGAATTTGTTCTTGATGTCTTTGGGGTTCCTGAATAATTAAATCCTTCTTCTGATATGTTATTGTTGGAGAAAAGCATTACCGCATCTTTTTTCTCGTCTTGGAAAAAGTTGATTGCCCCTCCCGACCAATAAGAATAAGATCTAAATATCTGAGCCATTTCGTTAATTAATTTGAATGCATTTTCTTTATTCATTATGTATGCATTCATTGTATACCTAGGCTCTATAAGAGGATAGTCAATCTCTACTGCGCAGTCAAAGTCTTCGCTTGAAGGGGGATATTCAAGCACGACTTCTTTTGTGTTTCTTTTTGTTTCTTTAATCCCTATAGACTCATAAGTTCCATCATCATGAAAAATTGCTAATTTTTTTCCAGGATGCCTAAACTCACGTGCGAACTCACTTAAACTCAGTTGAGATATTTCTGAAAACCTTCTTTTTTTATATTTTGGACTATATCCAGATGGAACTAGTTGGTCGCAATATTTCGCCATTTTATACAGGGTCCATCTATCTATGTTTTCATCTTTGATGCCAAATTTTCCAACACCAAAACGCTTATTAGATATTAAATCATACAGGCACCAAGCTGGATTATCTGTCCATTTTGGTTTTATTTGAAAAAGCCCATCCCAATTACCAACATACCTTCTGGTTTCTGGGTTGTAATTAGATGGGATCATTACTTTTTTCATACGCATATGGTATGTTCTTTTAGGAACACTACTCATATCTTTTGCGTTTACCCTAGTTCCTATTACTACAGAATTAGGGTAATTCATTTTTACTGGTGTAATTTCTGTAACACCAGCAAACGACATAGTTTCTTTATATCTTGCGGCTTGCTCCCCTTCTTTTACAAAATTTCTTTCTCTGTTTAATTTATATACTTTAATTATCCTATCTCTTTGGTCAGGGTTTGGGGGAAAGTAAATTTTTATATCTTTTCTATATGCCGAAGTAGCAACTCCATAGAAAAATATATCAGTGCTATAAGGCTCTTCTCCTTCATTGCCATACTTTATCCTAAACTTTGCTTTATTGGGCCAAACTTCTCCAGCATTTTCTATCTTTGTTCCAATTTTCCAACCATCTTCTGGATTTATGAATTGTTTTACTAATTCTATCGCAACAAGAATTAACGCTTCTTTTGCTGCCGTTAACAATTCCCGTTTTGCCAGTTTTTTATGTATCGCAGCAGCCGCTTTTTGCCCGGCAGCTGCTTGCGGCACCGATGCTGCTACCGATAAATTAGCGCTTGCCTGACCAAAGAAAAATGCCGCGTTCGCTACTGCCTCTCCACCTTTATATAAATGATAAGCTTGCCATGCCACCAATAGTATATTCCAAAGCTCTCCAATTTTATATGTGACCTCAACATGGTCTCCTTCGTAATTATATCCAAGCTCATCTAATTGTAAACTTATATATGCTTCCTCTACAAGTGGATTAATAATTGTATGAGAAATATAATTCTCTTCTTGCATCATACGTGACGCGACAGAATCCAGATCTTCACCTGTAAACTTACGAAAATAACCAGGCATACTTTCTGGGTTTGTTATATCAATAGGGTCCCATAGGTCCGTATTTGGTGGGGTTATGTCCACGACTGTTGAACCAATAACATTTAAACTACTAGTACTAGATAAATCAACAGTTACATCATCCCCATCTTGGTTCGTAAGGTTGGCTACTGTCCCCTCATATATGGTATCAAGATTTTCTAGCAGCCATATAGGATCAGACCCATAAGATACATCTCCATCCTCATAATATATAAGAGACGAAAAACTATCGATACTATCTCCAGGTTGCATTGTTGCTCCAGTAATTAGATAAATAGGGGAATTGGTATTCATAACCGGATCTTTATTAATATCATCCATTATGAAATACCCAACTTTATTTGAATAATCTATTGAAGCGTCTATTGTCCCTAAAAACTTGCCAGCATCAGCGCCCATTGTTTTGTAACAAAAAGATCGATACATTTCTCCATTCTCATATTGGTTCGTATCATAAGATTCAGCTCTTATCTTATCTCCATTTTGGTAAGTTCTATCAAAATTAGTACCATCATGAGTTACATATTCACCACTAAAAAGCTTATACTCGTCAATTCCTTCATTCGCTTGATAAAAAGAATAATCGCCATTATTTTCTATATAAGCAAGATCCCCAGATGCATAGCTAGTCTTTGGGCGAAAAGCATTATTCATATCTTTGATTACTCGATATGTATTATCATTGTATGTTATATATTCTCCAAGCTCATAAAGGTTACCTTCCTCAAATGGCTCTGTTGGTAAAATATATTTCATTTCGTCAAAATTTACCGCCCTAGGGCCATATAACCTGGAATTTATCTCTTTAGTATATGCTGTAAATAAATATTGATCTTCTAACAACCTTTGATCTTCAGCCCCCATGCTGCCATCATCATTCATGGCTACATCTATATCAAACTCATTGATATTATAAGCATCTAAACCATCATCTTCTTTTTGGAAATTAATTTCTTTTACAGGGGTCTCATTAAGAAATACTCCTTGAAGATAATCATCTTTTTCGTTCCTCATAGGGGTAACGGAAGAAGTATCTGTATAATGTCCTGAATCAAACTCCAAAAGCTTTCCATTTTTATCAGAAAAACCATCAATCTCTCCTTCTGATATGAGGTCTATAGATTTATAAACAGATGTCGATTCAAGCTTATGCCACCCAACGCCACTTTCTTTGATTCCTGCCCTCCATCTTTCGCCGACAGGAACAGGAAACGCTCCATCCTTATCGTACCCTTCATTTCTTTTTAAATCTGGAAGAGTATCTTCGCTCCATATAATTGGATAAAATATTTTTTCTGAAAGAGTTTCGCTATCCTGCACTGGAATGCTTTGAAGGCATACAAACGAAGATTTTAATGCATTTGATTCTGGGACCGCAAACCTTTTGGATTCTTGTTCTGGAATATCAGCTGTTGCCCATCCATTGGGATACCAATTTCCATCTGCCTGAAAGTTGTTGTTTCTTAAAAACTCAGGATCTATACCTTTTGCATAATTCCAATTATAGTAATAATATCCACCAATCCAATTTCCAGTTTTTTCCTTAACACTTGTTATCTCATTTTTTTGTTCATCAAGAGGCTTAAAGCCACCATACAATCCATCTACAGTTCCAAAAATAGAAGAACTTAAGCGTTCTGTTATATACTGAAATGCAGGATCAACTATTCTGTATTTGCTTTCTCCATCAAATACGCTTCTCGCAAAACTAGAAACCAATGGTCCTAAGAGGGGATTATAATACTTACTATAATTTGGGACTAAACTATGTATTCCATTACTAAAACTAAATATTTTACCACTCTCAGAATTATAATCGTAATTAATAGCACAGGCTGAAATAACATTACTACCAACATTTACTTTTCCATATCCTATTGGTATTGTAGCACCTTGCGAAAATCTATTGTCTGCCCCATTATATATGTAAGATTGCGTTTGAGTTTGAGTGACACTGTCATCTCTCTCCATCGCCTCTGCAACTTTTTTATTAACATACATGGACGCGGCTGTTGTGGCCGCAAGCCACAATAAACTACCAGCAAATCCAGCCCCCTGAGGAATAGGAAATAAATGCAAATCTTTATCTGTTGATAATGGATAGTCTCCTGCTTCTGAAAAATTTTTTTCTCCAGATTTTTTTATTCCATAATAAACACCTTCTTGATGTTTGTTATTTAGATATTTTTCTATCTCAGGATTGTTTGCAAAAAGAGCATGAATGGCCTCAGCTGGGGTGGAAACATTAAGTTCCCACTCCTTACCAAAATGCTTGCCAAGAGCCCCATGTAGATATACCTTTTTCATCCTTTTTCCTTGTATATTTACACCAAAGACGGGTGCCTGTATGCTCCTTTTATTTTCTTTTGCCACCTACCGTCAAGAAATTGTTTCTGAGAAAGTCCTCCGCCACATTGGTGAATAAAATAATCATCCCCCAAATACATACCAACATGCTTTCTTTTATTGTCTTTTATTTGAAAAACGATAACATCATGTTTTTTAATATCCGTTAAATTAATTTTATTTAAATTTTTATCAAGTACTTCTTCTAATATTATATTAGCCTCTTTATCTGATTCCGTCAACCAGTAGTTGTTGTGCCACCTTGTGATATTGATCCCTAGCTCGACTTCAAAGTAGTCTTTAAAGAGGCACGTACACTCATAGAAGCCCTTAACATATGGCCTGCCAAGCAAATTATCTGGAGAATAAGACTCGGGGTAATAAAGAAAGAACTTTTTAGTCTGCAAGCTATATATTAAATATGGAATACCCATTTCTTCAGATACTTTTTTATCTCGCTCAGAAGGGTTTTCGTCACTTCTGGGATGCGAATGATAAATGCCCAGTATTTTTTTATTTAATTTATAATCTATAAATTTACTAGCAGAAATCTCAAAACAATCTTCTTTTTCTCTGTTTTCATTTACAGCTGGCTCAGAAGATACAGTGAGATCAGAGTTAAGTATTACAAAACCGCAAACCTCTTCTTCTGGGTTTTTCTCGGCGTGAGATACAATATCATTATGAAAATTATTTGTATTCATAAGGATCTATTCCAGGAAAACCTCCGTAAGGTAAACCATTCCCACTTTCAGTCCATTCAATAGATGTGAACGCATCTATATTTTGAGCATTCATCCTCTTTCCTCCTCCAGCTCCAGTAGCTAATTCTGAAAACCTAAGCCTGCAACCACATAATGTTTTATCGCAATCATCAAGCACCCAGCGTTCAGTATCACCTATAGGATTTGATCTTACATTATCTTCCAAACAAACATATATATTAACAGGATAAAGTTTTCTGTCTATTTCTAGATCATTATCCACCATATCCACTCTTACCACATCTCCCTTATTGTATTTTCCGCTACGAGTCCATTTTGGATATAAGTGAGAAGAGTTTAAAGCGAAATCATTTTCTTGAAGAAAATCACCAGAGAAATATGTTTCTTCGCCTACCATTTGCCCAGTATAACCACTCGGCACAAATCTTTTATTTTTTTGATCTGATATCGGTCTCCCTCTATAACCGCATCCAATATCACTCCTGTATTGCCATCCGCAATAATTAGAATACATTGTTCTTGCTGGCACACTGGCGTTTTGAAGCTCAAGAAGAGAAACTAATTCAAACTCTACAACATTATCATTTTCTTTTGTTTTCTGGTTTACAAAGAAAATATCCTCAGAAAAGGAGGTGTCTGGGTCAGGTTCCGCATGGGGGTTTATTTCATTAGGGAAGTTTTCTGCATCAAGGTATTTCACGAATGTTTTTATTCTTGTAACCTTGTAATTAATAAAATCCTTAAATACCCCCAATCTTAGAGAAACGTTTCCTTGGTGATTTGGAAATGTCATTTTCGGTCTTGGAAGCTTACCATCACCACTCATATTAAAACCTTCAGCTTTAATAGGAAAGTAATCATATTTTTGGCCATTAAAAATAATTTCCTTATGGTATCCATTTTCTCCTGCATGAAATAAATACCTACCTCTATCTCTAAGGTTTATATTATAAAGACATACAATTGTCGAAGGCTCAATCTGGAGTATTTCTCTATTATATGTTTCTGTATTTCTCATTTTTTTTATTTATTCGCAATACTTTATACCCCAAACTAAATTGTAATAATGTTCAGCCGCATTTGGAGTTAAAGTTATCGAGGTATGTGTTCCAGGGAACAATACCATGCCATATCCTTCTTGCCCATATATAGTTTTAGAGCCCGGGTCGATTGTTAACCCCCATCCAGCAGTGAGAGTGGACTCTCCATTGCTATAATCCATAGGAGTAGCACTTGATGTGATTGTAATACGGTTATTCGGATCACCTAGACTATATAATGCTAATACCAGGTCTGTGACTGGCTCTGAGAATGTGTATGTTTGTGGAACAGTAACATTTGACATTCTGAAGCTATTTCCTTGGCCCGGGTAATCGGGGAAGTTCTTTAGTTCATTATAACCAAATCTAGCATTATCTAAAATTAATTGCGGGCTAGAAGTGATTGATACCCCAGCAGAGTCATAATCTGGATGCATAATTTTGTAATTTCCATCCATCCACCTAGAGTTACATCCTACGGGGCTAGGGTCAGGAATACTAGAAGGGTCATCATCAAAATCTGATGGAGGCATTGGGATTCCATCAGGAAGAGCTTCTGGGGTTATAAAATTTTCTTCGTTTTTCATCCATTCTCTGTCTATTTCTTTGTCATCACAAAGAAACTCTCCACTCAAAACGACGCTTGCGTCACAGTCTGATTTTTCTGAGCAATTTAATATTGGGAACCCAGGATACATTTGAACTGTAGAACTGAATTTATCACCAGTTCTATTTAATATAGTTCCAGCATTTCCATATTCTAATTCTTCGTAAAGAGGATGAAAAAATGTATTTATTTTTTTCTTTTCTCTGGGTTTTATTGTAAAAGGCATAGGAAGCTCAGGAACTTCTCCAGAAGGGTACACCCCGCTACCTGTGTATTTAGGGTATTCAACCAAAGAAAATCTTTTAGGGTCAGATACAACAAAACCAGTAACAGTTATAGGCAAGGTGCATGCATTTACAATAGTAAAACTACCCGAATCAACAATACCATCCCTGCACAGCATCCGACAATCAGCAAATGCATCACTACAAGTCCCTTCTAATTCGATCAGCAGGCCACCTTCTGTATTTACAAACTTTTTAATTTCTTCCGACATAATTAAAGAGGTATTTTAGTAAAGGCATATGAATACCCTCCATGAGTGGCTGGATAAGTGTAATCAAACCTGGCACAATCATAGTGCCACTGAGGCATAGTTCCCCTGTTTGCCTGCCACCCAATTCCCGGCTGATATTCCGTTACTGATATATTCGTAACATTTTTAAAGAAATCCCAACCACAATCATTCGAATAAGAAGCTTCATAAGGGAGGGAGTATCTATCATGAAAATAAACAGGCCCATCTGCTTCATATCTTATATTAGGTTTTGCATATCTCCAATTTTTATCACATCCTGTGAAGTTTTTAAAAGTATAAACTGATATCCTCCAACCAGGAGGCACTAGCATTCCATGGAAATTAGAAGCTAGATAAGACGGATCAATTGCGTTTCTCCACCAATGAGGTTGGTTGTATAGAAAGTCAAAAGTATTTGGTATCCCCACACTATACGGCTCCCCAGCAACCGGACTCTCAACAGAGTATGGAGCATTTTCAGCCCCAGGCACATTTGAATCTTTTAATAACACATAAAAAGACCTACACTCTCTCCACCCTGATCCATAAGACGCTATAGGGCTATATTCTTTATTGCTCCTAGTGTCATCTACGCCAAAAGGCTCCCCTCCTCCAAATTCTCCATTTCCGAAATTATTATTATTTTGAGGGCCCTCAGCTCCAGCTCCACCAACGCCACCAAGCATTCTTATGCCCCCACCAGTTGCGTCTTGCCTTCCGGCTGAGCCAAAAATCTGTATGGCATATATTCGCCCTTCTGAGTCTACGGGCAGGTAAGAGCTAAAACAGTTACTATAAGACGGAACATTGAGCGGTTGAGTAATCTCAACAGAAATAGAAGCTTCACACTGATTATCGTCAGTAACTGTAACCGAATATGTTCCAGCCGCCAAGCTGCCGATATCTTGAGTTGTTGCCCCGTTACTCCACGAGTATGAATATGGAGACTTACCTCCGTTAACAGTTATATTTATTGACCCGTCAGATGCTCCATGCACTGAGTTGTTAGTGTGTGTTTCAGAAACAGAAAAGCCATGACAAGGGTTATTTATTGGTTCAGTTGACAAAAACTCACATTTAGCTAAGTTATCTAAACCTTTTTTAGGCAACGGGGAAAACCCAATTTCTTTTTCTTCTGGATCTATAAATGACATTTTACCTGGGGGCTAAATTAATTGGTACTTGTATATTTGCATAACAGTCCATTTTTCTTTTTGTATGGTCTTCGGTATTGATTACTATCTGTATTTCGTCCCCTATAGCATGCAAGTTCTTCACTTTTACTCCAAAAAACAAGTCTATAACTTCATTTTTTTGTAATATTGGAAGGTGATCATAGTTTCCTTTTGAGTTATTTGGCCATTCATTGATATCTACCCCCCCTATATTATAATCTATAATTTCAAGACCTCCAGTTGACTTAAAAGTTCTCACGGGCATTCCTTTGAACGCAACTCCAGTATTGTATACCCCTTTTGTTTGAATTTCCCCAATCGCTACTGGGTCTGATATCAGAACAGGACCATCATCCAATGTTATGATTGAATCATCATCAGATTGGATTTGGAAAATTTTCTTTTCTCTATCCCATCCTCCGTCAATCCAAAAGTGCTTGCCGTCTCTTATTACTTCTTTTTCTGTGTTAAAGCTTTCCCAAAGCATATTAGAAGATTCATCTCCAAATGACGGATCCGAAAGAAACCCTTTATTGTTTGGGTCTCCATAATATTGCCCCCCATATCCAAGTTTTATATTATCTCTATCATTTGATGGACTTATAATAGTTAAGTTTTTATAGTCTCCATCTTTTGGTATGCCCTCTTCAAGCACTGTCGTTGTCCACTTTAAATCTTCTGGTTCGTTTTTTAAATTAACAATACTATTTAATATTTTTACTGGGTGAGGGCCACAATTTTTTATAGAAACACAAAATATATTTTGCATCCCTGAAGCGTCAGAAGTAATTTTTTCTACAGTAGAAATAAGAGATATTAACCTTGCTACTTCTCCTAGATCAGTTCCTCCAGTTGGGGTGCTTATTGGAAAATAAAACTGCAAATCTTTATCTGGATCATTAGCGTCATAATCGTAAACATATTTAGGGCAATTGTCAGATATGAAATTTGGGTCCCCCATTGACGCCCAAGCTACAACAGTAGGAATTTCATCTTCATACCAATCTGGATTTGATGATCCGTTATCTGGATTATTTTGGTTTGAGTATTGGTTTATCCAATGAAGGGGATTATTGTTGACTATAGGCCCACTCCCATCATTTGCATTATTTGTTGGGTTCAATCTCCTTTCGTCAACATGAGTATAATCAGATTTTCCGAGTATAGAGTCTTTTGGTCTTCTTTTCGCCAACTCTCCTCCTTTTCTAAGCTGCTCGCAGATTGCTAGCGCCTCTGGGCTCCATGTATTCTTGAAGCCTAACTGGTCTTTTGGGTAGTTTGGATTCGCTCTTCCACTATACCAAGGAAGAGTATGCATTCTACCTGAGGGGGTTTGCCCGTCTGGGGCCTCAGTCACTCCATCACTTAATACTATAATTAGTCGATCTGAAACATATTCAGCCCTTGGGCTGTTATACAATTGAGCTAATGCTTGAGAAAAACATTTTGTATAATATTCAATATCTATAGCTCCATTATAAGATTGTTCTCGATAAGGGAGTATTGTATCATAAGCAATTTTTTTATCAAAAGCAATAGGCACCTCTGACACATCATTAATTATAACAGGGTCTCCAACAAGCATACTGCCTATGTTTACTCGATTTTTTTCTATTTTAATTTTAAATTTTTCTAAATTTTTTACATCATAACCCTTGTCAGTAAGGTCGGCCATTATGTCAGTCTTACTTGTGTCGATTAAGCTATTAAGGGAGGAATCAACTGGCCATGGCGGCTGAGTCTGAGATATCGCTGGAGCATCAAAACTTCCATCATAATCTAATGTTCCTGGCACAATATAATCATCATAAGCAGTTATCATTTTTAAGACTAAATCGATAGAAGCTTTATACTTTGAATAGTTATACCCATTATTATTAGGACCAGTGCCTACTACTTGACGATGAGTCATGCTCCCTGTAGTATCTATAATAAAAATTATATCAACAGCTTTTCTTTGAATTTCCATTGACCCATCATTTTCATTGGTCAACATTTTACTGCCGCTGCAAAATTTTGCTTGCGCCACTGAAGAAAAAGTACAAAGATTATGCTCTGTAACTGGGTTATATACTTTAGCTCCATAGCAAGGCCCATCTGGATTTCCAAAATTTTCTTGTAGGCCAGTGCTAGACTCAATAAATGTAGCACTAATAGTATGATTATTTTTGTATACCAACTGGTGCTCCCAGCTTGGGCAATAAAAAACAGAGTTAAAAGGTCTTGACTGCGTGGTTAATTCACTACTATCACCTAAATATGGCCTAGGCATTGTAAACCTAAATTTCTTATAACCCAAATGGCTCTCTAGGAATTGTAAAATCTCAGCCGCTTCCTCATCGTTTCTCTTTTCAAACACAACATTAAATGTTGCCATGTTTTGGTTGATCGACTTTTTATATTTTTTATTATAAAACTTTAAGAAGTTACTATCAAACCCTTTTGGCCTTTGATTTATATTAAATGCTATACTTGGTTTTTGCTCAAAATTTCTGATTTGCAACCATGGATATTTTGGAATTTTATCTGGGTTTTCAATATATATACTACTTCTACCGCAAACCGCTGGTACAAGAATTTGAAAATCATCTTCTTTTTCTAAGGTAAAACTTGATAAAGGAGTGACATCTATAGAGAAAGTATCCTTATCTATATCCGACTCAAGCTGCAGCTGTCTATAGTTTTTTAAGAAAACAATTTTCTTTCTTTCTTCTCCAGTTGTAGGATCTATATCTTTATGGCTGATTTTTTGTCCACATACAGAATCTGGCAGTATAGGCTGGGAAGTTAAGCAATCTTCAGGGCAAAACAAAATTTTCTTTATGACTACAGGGACATCTCCTGAGTTTGAATTAGCAATTAATGTATCTTCAGAGTCAGTGTCTATTGGCTGATCAACATCTGTTGATAGTTGAGCGATGGCCATCACATCATCAGTACTTCCACTCGTGAGCAAAGAAGGAATTAACTTACCATCCACATAACCTTTTCCTTTTCCAAATACAAAATTTTTACTATTTAATACTTTAAATATTTTTCCTAAACCAATTGAGTAAACAGAGTCTACTGGATCAAGAACATCAACATAAATACAATCGCCTACTTCAAGATCTTGATCTTCTTTAAAAGTCAGAAGCCCAGCACTTGGAAAACCGTTTATTATATCTCCGTAAGAACTAATTTCTAATAATCCTTCGAGACTAATCGCCGACTTTTCCCCTCCTTCGCCTCCATCCTGCAAAGAAAAACTATTCAACTTAATTTTTTTTCCTTTAATGAACTCAGTCTTCTGGTCTATGTAGGCGGGAAATACTCCATCTATTCTTTGGTTAAATCCAGAGTGGCTTTCAACACTTCTTAATGAGCTTTCCGTGTTACATATAAATTTTGCAGATATAGTGTTATTGTTTCTATAAGTAACAGTATGATTAAACTCAATACATGTAAATTTTAGATCTTTTCTATATGGATGAGTATATATAAAATTAAATGACTGAACGTCGCTAGAGAGCAGTCTCTGACCTTTATAATCTAAAGCAAATATAGACTCATAAGCGAAATGTTTTTCTTGCAAAAAGTGAATTATAGCTTTTGCTTCTTTGTCTGTTCTGTTTTTAAAAGAAAGGCCAAGCTCGAGAGGCAGAGAATTAATTGCTAAATTATTTACATAATCAGATCCTTCTCCAAGCACCATTGATTCGTTGATTGCTGCAAAAGTAGAGTTAGAGCCATAAGATGGTCTCCAGCCAAAATCTTGAGTCCAGAAAGAAGATCCTCCTGGCATATTTTGGGGGCTAGATAAATGATCTTCTGTGCAGTAAAAAAATTTACTTAAATTTGTGGCTTCTACATCCCTGAAATCAAATCCTCCAACATCCGCTCCGTAAACAAAAATGAAAACTTCTCCTACAGCTGCGTCTTGAGGTATAAATTTTGGCTCGATATCTATCTGAGCTCGATACCATTCGGTATGACTTAATTCGTTAGATGCCATTGGGCGAACGGTCATCCTTTGGCTTTCGGGCTCAATATACTTTAAGTTAGAATCATAAAATTTAATTCCAACCCCAACCCCTACTGACTCATTGATATCTATTCTTTTTTCTTTTTCTACAATTCTAGTTAAGAAAGGATCTTTTACATCAGATTCTTCTTGGCTTTTTCTTATTGTTGCTTTCGCTGTATATCCTATTTGTGGATCTATCGGAAATTTTAAACCAAAAGCAATTTCAGAGCTTTTTGATATTGTTTTTTCAGTAAATATTTCTCCTCTTTCTACTTCTGTGACAATGTATTCATCTTTGTCTGTTAGTACATAATTACTATCATCATCACCTAGTTTTTTAACATATTTTCCAGCGAAATAATCTTCGTTCTTTATGTTATCAGGATCTAAATAAGGAGGCAAAGCAAGATTCCAAACCTTGACTATGTCATCTTTGGCGTATTCCTTCCCAGGAACCCATTCTTTTGTAGGAATATCCATTACCTGTAAGACTGTTTAACTGTTGCTCTCCCCCTGAGGAAACCACCCTCGGATACGCTAAGAGCATCTTGATCAACTACACCATATTGCTTCATTTCCTGAGGAACTTCATCAGGCAAAATCAAATTACCCAGCAATCTAAATTCTTTTAATTCTCCAAAATTATTATCACTATAGCTTTCTTCAAAGCCTAGATCGGAAAGTTTTATTGTAACATCAGCTCTTTGTCCAGTTAACTTAAGAAAAGGATCAAGTTTTTCTCCTTGTAATTGTACTGTAATGTCTACTTCATTTTTTGCTACCCTAGTTGGGAGCTCGCCTTCTGTATCAGAGTAACCACTAATAGGCACAGGAATTTCAGGAACTCTGTTAGCCGTAATGCTATAGTTAAAATTAAGAGGGTAGTTGATCCCAATTCCGTCTGCCCCTAAAATTTTTGTATTTACTGCATGGGGTAATGTTATCTGTTCTTCTTTAAAACAATGATATGTGCTTGTTATGGAGTCTGCAAAACCTTCTACATATTCCATTTTTCCATAAACATCAAGTTCAACATTGGCTTGTATCGGCTGAAATGGTTGTGCGTCAAAGCTCATTTCGCTTAAATATATGTCATGAAAATGATAATCTCCTAATGCACCTGTAATTTTTGATTCGTTGACTTGTGGATATATAGTTGGATCCATAAGGCCAGTAAGATCTGCAAAAGTGTGAAGGTTTCCAGTATTCATGTAATAAGATATGCTCAACCTTCCCCTGATTGGTCCTTCTGCAGCATAATTTCTAACAACTTCTGCTTCTCCGTAAGGTATATCTTCTTTTAAATCAAGTATTGTTTCTCCAGTAGATCTTACTTTAATATGATAATCTCCTGGCATTAAATCTTCTGCTAGATACAACGCTTGACCATTTGGATATGCTATTTTTTGGCCGCTTCTAATAACCTCTATGGATTCAGGAACCTTTGATCCAGGACCCTCTGGAGGACCCAATAGAAAACCCGATTCATGAGCTGTTTTAAAATGTATATCTTTGTCTTGCAGCGCAAAAGATATATTATAATCCTCCATGAATTTTTTCGCCGCTAGGGGCTGGTTGGCGGAGATACTAGCTGATTGAGCAAAAACCATGACAGGCTCCTGCCCCTCCGCCGCTAAAAGCAGGGGAACATCTTCGTATCTATAGAATGGTTTTTTACTTCTCACCTTTTATTATAATAAGAAATATAAGACAAATTTGCAGTCAGTCTTCCATCTGTAGAGGCAGACATAGTTTCACTTGCAAACCTAGCGTCTTTTACTAAATAATCCTGAATGTTGTTTCCAAAGCAATCATCTATCCTGATAGCTATATTATCGAGTATTGGAGATCGTAAATATTTTCTCATACTTCTATAACTGTATTCGTCAACCTCTATCGTAATATCAGTCTGCATTGTAACTGGCCATATAACATCCACCTGAACAGCAGAAGATGACCCGACAACATATATTGGTTCTATTGGTATATTGATAGAATGATTGAAGCTTGTTACCCTATCTTTAGTTATTCCATCTTCTCCGGCCAATCCTCCCCCTATCTCAAGATCCCCACCAATTTCTACAGACATTGATTGCTGATTAGGCACCCTGATTTCAGGAAATGGATTATTGCCTTTAGCATTATAAGTATCACTCGGATTATCGCTTTTTTCTTGCACGACTTTGAACGAATCTTCCTGCATTAAGAGAGAGTTATCTTCGTTCTCGACTAAATCTGGAGATCCTCCTATGTCTCCAAAAACAGCAATAGATGTAGAGGTCACAGGTAATTGACCTACAGAACAAGAAACATTATGGCTAGTAATATACCCGCTACTAAAACCAAAATAACTATTACCATGATGAATACTACCAGTAAAGGGATTATCTCCAGTATAATTTAAGAAAAAATCTTCACTAACTAACATTGAGTTAATAGAAAACGATCCTTCTAAGGGCGCGCTTAATACAGCTAAGCTCTCAGGGAACTGATCGCTCTTTTTTCTACTGCACAAAGTAGATTCTTGTAACAACCTGAATCCGTTTTCATCTAATATGAGCCCACCTTGGTCAGATTCAATATATTGAGCTCCTCCCTGAAAATTTTTATTTACATGCCCCCAGCCGAGAACATTAATAGGAGTTTCTTTTATAGAATATGATCCATCAACACTTTGCACCCCAGAAATCTGAGTTCCGTTGATGTAGAATTGCTGTTCATAGCCAAGTATTGATTGCCTCATCTATCGAGCTCTCCGCCTAGTCTTTTCTCCTCTCTTATAACTTCTAGAACCTTAGATTTAATCTTCATGGCCAGTTCTTGCTCTTGTTCGTATGATTCCTTAGGGCTTGATGCCTCTACCGTTTCATTCCCTGAGCTATCAATGGTTACGCTAACATTAATATTATTGGTAACCTCGTTATTTTGAGAATGTGTTGCCTTTTCTTTTTGTTGTGCTTCAGCAGCTTCTATCAATGGCTGAATTCTATTAACTGGTTGACCAGTCGACGAAGCACTTGAGGTAGGCATTGATGTTGAAGAAAAATCTCCAGTGCCAACTATTCCTCCCTCGTAATATCCTGTTTCCCCTCTCCTGAATCCGTCTGGGTTCTGAAGTGCAAATCTCATCATGTTCGGGTTTTCCCTCATGAGTTTGTCCGTAGAACTTTTTCGGATAATAAAATCTCCTTCACTTAAACCAACTGGCCCAACCTTGTCAATTCCTCCTGGGCCTTGAACAATCGGAAGAGATCCGGTTTTGTTCATTGTGTCTAAGTTTCCATAACCAATTCTTTTAGCTATTGACGCTGGTATAAATCCCTCTCCTGCAGTAAGCATTGAGGGTATTAGTCCGCCTCTATTTTTCCTTTCGTATGTTTCTTCTAAGTTTTTTAATATTTTTCTCTCTTCTGCGCTTCCAGGCCTAGTGGGCTCACTTAGCCTTGCGGCATTTGTAAATGGATCCCCCCATTTTTGCCATTCAAAACCATCAGCATATATTTGATTTCCTCCTATTCCGCCACCCTCTATATTAGATATTTCAAGTGTTCCTTTTTGATCATGAAAAGGTGTCTTTTTTGGACTAAATGTATATGTTCTATTTCTTCCATTGACAACTCTGTCAAATGTTAAATCTTTTCCGCTTTCGATAGATTCCCTGACATCGCTATATTTTACATCAAATCCACTTTTTCTTAAATGTTGATATGTCTCTGAATAATCCCCCCATTTTCCGCCAGCCCAGTCAACAACGGCTTCTCTGGCTTTAGAGACCATTGGGCGAACAATTTTATTTACACCCTCTTTCATGGCAAAACTAGCGGCAGTCTGCACAGCCGTACCAATACGTGATTTTCTTTTTTTGATTTTTTCGTTTTGCTTTTGTACTCTATAAGCAGCTTTGTCCATTAAATATGATCGATATTCTTCCATCACAGGATCATTCGCCAAAGCTTTCGAGCTTAGCCTGGGATCACCCCTTTTCATTGACACATCTGATTGTAAATTAAGCTGATTAAGCTTTTTCATATCAAATGTCGGAGGCTTGTCTTGCCTTTTATTGAGAGCGTCACTCATCAGTCTTGATGCATGCTGCATGGTTACCGCTGAGGTTACCGCTTGAAGCCCTGCGACCATACGGTTGTCTGTGTTTTGCCGATTCCAGCCAAACCAATCCTCTTCCCACCAATTACCAGTAGTTCCAGCGCCTCGCCTGCCTGTTCCTTTATTAAATTTTTGGACTTCATCCTTGGGCACAACGTATTCACCGGCGGTCAACATGGCAGGAACTTGATCTTTTCCTGCTGGCCCATTCACGAAGCCGCCTTCTGCAAATTTTTGAATTCTTCCGCCCCAGAATTTTTTTCCTAAAATTTGGCCTAAATCATCTAGAGAATCTTGGTAGATTTTTACATTTTTTTCCCTAACAGCACTTGTGTTAGCTTCTAAGGCGAGTTTTAATCCTTGCACATTGGGGTCCATCGCTAACGAAAGTCCTACTTCTTTTTGGCCTACTAGTGCCGGAGGGGGCGGTACTGGGGGCAATTTAGATGTGTCAAATGGGGGAGGTAATTGATTGGCTAAAGGAGGCCCTGCAAAGTCCTCTTTAGTACGAAAACGGCTATTATTAACACGATTTGGCGCTGTCATATTAACCCTCCCATAATTTTGATCCTCATTTCTTAGTTGCATGCCATAAGTGTTATTAAAATTCTGAACTTCGGTATATAGGCTCTCATATTCTCCTTTCGTTAATGGAGCTTCTCCTGAATTAAAACCTTCAACCATAGCGGTTAATACTTCAGCTCTATTTCTATATTGATTTAATAGTTCAACTTTTGCAGAGTTTATCGCTTTTTGTGCATCGTTTAGTTCATTGTTTATTCTTTCCTGTTCTTTTCTTAGTTCATCCTGTTTTTGCTCATTATTTTTGTCATAATCAATCCAGAAAGTTCCTGTATTATATACTTTCTCGTACCATGCTTTCTCTTCTTCTAGATTTTCTATATTTGAATTTATGGCTTGGATTTTTTCTTTTGTTTTTTTCTGCTGGTCCCTTAAGCTCTGACGCTCTTCGGAAGAAATACCTGTCTTTGATAAATCACTTTGAATTGAAGAAAGACCCACCCCGAGCCCGACTTTATTTGCTTTTTCCTTAGCAATAGCTTTAGAGAGTCTGTCAATTTCTTGTTGTGAAGCCCCTTGCAAAAATTCTCCATGAATCCTTCTGCCATCTCTGTATTTTAGTGTGTCACGATTCCCCAAAGGTCCTGGAGCGTTATATATATCAAACCATTTGTTGCTGTCGAATTTCTTTTTGTTTTGTTGATCTCTCCATGCTCTAAGGTTTTTTTTCCACTGGCGAATGTTAGATTCATTCTCTGTCTCATATGGAGTAGGAACAGCCCAGTGTCTTTCATATTCTTTTCCTTTAAGGCGACTAAGTTGGGCAAGCTCTTCATCAATTTCATCAAGCCTTCTCTTACCCTTACTTTTACTTCCATATGAAGCCCATAATTCACTCTTAACACCTTCTATACCAGAGTGGCCAGCTTCGAGGCGTTTGGTCATTTCAGCGCCCGCCCCCTTAAACTGTTGATCTATCAACTTTGCTTGTTCTTGCTTTTGTTTAACTGCTAATGCTTTTTGTGCCTGTTCGTTTACTTCCTCAACTTTGCTAGTGACACTTGCCAGGGACCGAGTGACAGCATCAACAAGATCATTTGCAGATTGCTCCATTCTTGGCCTTGCGGATTTAATAATGTCAGCTGGGGTTTGCACGAGTTTCTGGAAACCGAGGTGGTAGTTGCCGATTCCAGTTTTAGGTTTAGGGCTATAAGTGGCTGCATGCTTAGCCTCAATAGCTGCTATCAGTCGTTCTATTCTAGCTAATATTGCTTGCCTGTCACCCACTGGAGGTGCTGTATCAGATCTTATTCCGTCAGCATAAGTTGCTATTAGTTTCTCAATAGCAGCTGTATTCAAAGTAACCGCATCACTATTTTGAGCTAAAAATCTATTAGCTTCTTCAACTGGATCGATCCCGGTAAATGCGTAAGTTAAATCATTAATAATTTTGTCGACATTGTTTTGCATGATTCGGTCAAGAAGGCTTTCAGCAACCCCTAAACTAAAGTCTTCCCAGGCTTCGCTTGCACTTTTTGCCCCGCTACCTATTGATTTAAATAATTCAACCATGCCAGACCTAGCACCATCGATTCCTATGTCGACTAAATCAGAACCGAGGTTAGATGCAGATACGGACATTTCCGCCATTCTTATTCGTAGTTGATCAATAGCTTTTGTGCCTGCTCCAACAGTGTCATTATACTCCTTTAATCCCTCAGTAAATGCGAGGATGTCTTCAGGTCTTCCTGACATAATTCCCCTTGTTGCTGACCTCCTAAGCCCACCTCTCTGACCTGCTCTTTCGATTTGCATATCAGCATCAACCATTGCACTTAAGTGCCCCTGGTCGACGCTGGCAGAAATTTGAGCATTCCTCATTTCTATAAGTTTATTTTGTACGTCAAGAAGATTTTGAGCCCTGGTTTGCCTGCTTATTAATTCTTTTTCATTTTTAAGCTTATCTTCTTTTAATTTGAGCGACATAGCTTCTCGCTCTAACGCAAGAGTTTCTTGTTCGGCTGTTAAGCCTGATGTCTCAGCGAGCTTTCCACTATGCAAGGCATACTCAAACTTGGCGTCTTCGAGTTCTTTGTCGTACTTTAATTGCTTAAGTTCGGAGTTAACCTGAGACTGTGAGATATAAGCCCTGTAATTAGCATTTTTTAATAATTCTACTTTGCTATCAAGGAGCATTGATTCTTTTTCAATTCCTTGAACTTCTAATATTAAAGTTCTTGCCGCAACATCATTCCTATTTTTTTTGTTATCAAGAAGCTTCAGATTTGCATCGTTATTAAGTATTTCATTCTCTTGGTTAGCTTTTTCGGTTAAGAATGTTTCGTTCGCAATAAAATTTCTTTGTTTCCATATAGCTATAAAAGAATTTCTGTCTTGAGCTTCTAGCCTTGATTTTTGTAAATTTGTTAACTCAGCCTTGACTTTTAAAGCGTCTAATTCGGTTTGTTTATTTACGGCTTCCCTGATTCCTGGATTTCTGACTACAGCACCAGGTCTTCTTAGCCTCATGAGCATTACTTGTTGATCAAGGGTAGCAGAGGTATCTTGTTCTGAAGATAATTGATCCTGAACCTGCCTTCTTAATCTTTCAAAAATTAAAGCCTCATAACCAAGTGATTTTTTTGCAATTTTTGCTCTTTCTTTATTCGCGTCGTTCAAAACCTTAAGAGTTGCTATTTCACCAAGAGTATTTTTCTCTATTGTTTTTCTCAGGTCTACTTCTTTTTCTATTCTACGCGCTAATTCTTTTGCTCCAGCTAGAGTTTTTGCTTTTACCAGCTCTTCTTGAGTGGCAATTTTTAATTTTCTTTCTTCTGTTTTATTATTTTTATCTAAAGAGTCAAGGTTTTGCGCGAGCTTGGTAATAGCTTCTCTATACTTAATAGTAGAGTCTTCATTTACTGGTATGGTTTCAGATATAGAAAGTCCCAATTTCATTAATAAAGCAACATTGTGCTTTCCTTTTTCAACCATATCTCTTAAAATGTTATTGAGATGTTCTTGTGTCTCTACACCGTCTTTAACATTAGCAGCTAGACTATTTAATTTTTCTTGAGCCTCTGCGATATCATCCGTGCTTATCATGCTTTTCAGACGGGATACGGCATCTTCAGATAATCCTTCTGTTAAACTGTCAAGCATTTTCCCGCCCTCAAGAGCATCAGCTGATTTCTCCAATCCCTTTTTCAATCTATTAGTTGCTGCTTCCAGGCTTGCTTTATCTTCTTGTGAAATTAAGTTTTCTACCTTTAAGGATTCTGCATTAAGTTTAACTAACGTATTAGAATATTCTCTTGTCGCTTCTGCTCTTTTAAGCTCAAGATCTGTTTGAATGTCTGCAAGCTTGATTGCATTGGCGGCCCTAATAGCATCTGCTCTAGAAATTAATTCATTATCTTTTAATGATGAGACAGTATTACTCATTATAGACCTATCAAGCTTAAGCATAGAGGCTTGAAATTTTTGTCTTTCTGCAGCGAACTTAGACTCGCTCAATGCCATACTTAAAATTCTAGCGTGTACTTTCTTGCTTTCTCCAGTACTTTCAGCAATATCAAGAAGGTCATCAGTAAGATCACTTCTGGCTTTTAATTGTTCAGCGAGGATTTGCATGCCTGCTTTAAAGGCCTTGTTGGCATCCAGGCCATATTCATCTTCTTCTGTCGTATCTTCTTGAAACCGCTGTAGTTCCTTTGCTATAGCTTCGGCAACAAACTCACGACTAATTCCCGTTTTACTAAAATCAATACTATCAATACCAATTGAGTCGTCTATATCAGAAGCGCTCATATTAGCAATCCTTTGAACCTCCAGCATTACTTTATTCAGTATATCTGCATTTTCTCTTTCACTTTTTCCTGGCTCGTTGATTAATGGCACTATAAACTCAGCTAATCCCGCTCCGGCTATTTTAGCCATTGATGAAAATTCCTCTTGGCCATCCGATAAACCAAGATTATTGGTTTGTTCAGAGAAATTTTTTCTTATTTGAGCCATGGCGGTAAATGCCGACATTTCTGTAGAAGCTGCCTCTAATGCATCTCTAATACTTTTTCCTGAACTAGCGGCATCCTCTAGCACTTCCGTAAAAAACTTTACTCCACTAGCTCCTGCTTTTTGCTTGTTTGTAAGGTTTGCGATTGATTCAACTTCCTTTGTTTTTGCTTTCATTAACTCAAGCCTAGCTCTCATCAACTCGGTATCCTGCTTTAATGTTCTTTTGCTTCCTAGAACTTCTAAGTCGGTAACTTTTTTCTGAGCTTCAGTACTCTTGTCTATTGACTCCATTGCTGCAGATGCAACCTCAGACATTTTTCCAAGTCTTTCAATATTTTTTGCTGCTTTACTAGCCCTTGATGCAAGCAGGTCCATAAGTCCTTCACCCTCTTCAAGCCCCATGGCTGCACCAAGAGCAGTCCCACTAAGAAATTTAAGGGCAGAATTAACTCCTTGAAATATAGTATAAGCTTGACCAAGAATTGGTACAAATCTAGTAAATCCTCTTGCGAGCCCACCAGCAGATTTCAGAAGGCCTCCCAGCATGCCCTTGGGAGCTTTGCCCTTCCTGGCTTTTTCCATCTCTGATGCTTTAAAAGCTTTATTTTTCGCGTCACGAGAGCTTGAGTCAAACGGATTTAAATCACCTAAACTAAATGATTGATCACTATCAACCCCCATAGCTGAGCTGAGCTGACTACTTACTTCTTTTGCTGCAATTTGAGCTTGAACAACATTACCTATTCCTTCACCAAGCCGCCCAAATCCAGCAATGACAGAACTTGAGCTAGTAGCTAGTTCCTGAAATTGTCCATTAACCATCTGGATCATACTAGACATAAAGAACAATTTGGATATATCGCCTTCCTTGGCTTTCATGCCTTGTTCAGACAATTTGATGTCCTCTCTCTCTAAGTTATGCCTCTCTTCAAGTATTTTTTTATGTTCTTGCTCGGCGTCGGCACTTCCTGATTGTTCTATGTCTTTAAGGCGTTCGTTTATTGCTTTTATTAATTTTTCTAAATGCTTGTCAAAATCATCTGTTGTTTTTACTGAAGCGACAGCTTTTGCTCCTTCAAGGTTTTTCTTGGTTTCTTTTATTTTCTCTAAACGTTCCTTATTGCCACTAAGTTGTTTTTCTTCCGCTTGAGTAAGTGGGCCAGATTGAGCCTTTGTTTCTAAATTACTAATTCCTTCTTGTAGGTGACCTATTAAATCGCTTGTTTTATCTATCGCTTTTTCAATCGAGTCTACATCATCAGTATCAAGGCCTTTAAAGATCCTTGTGACCATGTTAACATTACCAAAAGATTTCTCTATTTTCTTTAAATTAGAAACGAGACTTTTTCTTATTTCATCAAGATTTACAGGATCTGCAAAATTAGGAACCAATCCTTGTGATGCTCCGTGGCTTTTCGGGTTTATGCCCATTTCTTTTGCGCGTCTAATTCCTTGCCCAATTCCTAGCGGTTCATCCCTAGTGTTAATAACACCAAGCCCCATTGGATTTTTCGGACCCCTGAGCCTGTCGTCTTGAGAAACTCTTATTCTGTTCTCAGGTATTCCTGCGGATTTTTCTCTACTTATTGCATCCCTTAATGGGTTAGAGAAATTAGGTATAAGACCAATGGCCGCCCTAGTATAAGATCCCGGTTTTTTGGCGGCTTTCAAAATTTGATCTCTATCGTACCCTTTGCTTAATAAATAATCAGTTACAGTATCTCCCCAAGGCCCTTTGTACGACATATTAGGATTCCTTAGGAAATCGTCTATTATCATATCGTCAAACATTCCCTTAGATTGTATAGAGAATTTCTTGAGCATTCTTTGGGCGTTGGTTTTTTCGCCTCCCCTTCCTCTAATTGCTAATTCTCTTATTTTTGATATATCTGCAAAATTGGGAACAAGACCTTGGTTGGCATAACTTTCATTATACTCTTTTATTAAACTTGCAAGATTTTTAATATAAAGACCATCCGTTGTAATTCGGTTTTGATCTTTTGACATCGCATCATAAGCAAGACCAGCGCTCTGCTTAGCCCTTCCACTAGCCCCATAGTTCTTATGTGCTTGGTTATAGTGTTCATTCATTGCCGCATTCTTAGCGTCAAGTTTCTTTTGTATATTATCTATTGATCTTTTGGGAATTCCTTTTTTGGCTAAAAATTCCATGAATTTTGGAAATGCTCCTGCTCCATTAGCCCTAATTCCATATTCTTTCTTTCCGGAGGCAGATTCTCGCACATCCCATTTTATCTGATTTGCTATTGATTGAGCCCTTACCTGCTCCATCTCCATTTCGCTCATTCCCCTTGGCCTGATAACATCTAGGTCTTTTATTTTTTGTGCGGGCAAATCAGCTATCTGATTAATAGCTCTAATTGTGTCTGGGTATGGATTTTTTGTTTGCAGTCCAAATTTAGACTGTTCTTTGAAAATTTTATTCTCTTTGGCATAATCTTCTACGCGCTTAGCATTATAAGATATGTGGCTATATTCTTTTCCTAGCTTATCAACTATTTTATCTTTGAGCGCTCCTGTGTATCGAACTTCTTGTGTTTTGGAGACAAACCTCATTACATCAGAGACATCCTCCCATTTCCCATTGAGCATCTCATCCCTGTATTGGTTATTTTTCTTTTGTTCATCTGCTACGCGTTGGGCGGCACTTTTTGCAGCTTCTTCATTTGGAAGATGCCCCCATGCTTCTAGGTCAGCCAAATGAGCACCAGGCCAATAGATATCTTTTCCAGAAAATGTAGCTTGCTTTAAAGCCCACAACTTCTTTTTCTGGTTACCCATATAATTAGAAAAGAAAGGATGGCCTTTTGCTAACAAGAATTTCTTTTGATTTTTTATTGTTTCTCCAATAAAACTTTTTCCGTAAGTACCTTCGTCGAAACCTTTTCCGTAACTAGCATGCTTTTGCCATTCGATGCCTTTAGCCATCCTGTAAGAAAAATTAGGAACCAACCCTTGATTGCTCCCGAAATAAGGAGAGCGCTTTGACCAAATCTGAGTTATTTCTTTTTCGTCACTAGTAAGTGATCCATCAGTCATTCCTATGCTTCTTTCTGACTCTCCAGCATTAGGACTAAACATATCTAAAGGATCTGTGCTTTGAACTTTTGGTCGGAATTTGTGAAGATTTAAATAAATGTCTTTTAGGGTTCCTTTGCGCATTCCTTCTTTAAAACTTCTTTTTACATTTTCTAACCCAAATCTATCTACATATTTTTCAAGTTTTTCCTGGTCGAATATTCTTGTATTCGAAACAGATCTTTCTTCAACTCTGCCCATTTCATTTGGGTCATATTCATATCCAGGAGTCAAGGCTTTTGCAAAACTCATAGCTACATCTTTGTCTACAGTTCTGCTAACAAATCCAGAAGGCTGGTGCTTAGGAGTAATGTCAACCCCTTCTTGCTTGCCCCATCCTCCCTTTATAGGCCTGGGGTATACATATCCTCCGTGAAGAATTTCATTTTCCGGTAGTTTTTCATAACCCCTCAGCTCCTCTAAAGTAGCAGTCCTTGCTCTCTCATTATAGCTTCCGCTGTATGCCCCCATAGAGTGAGATATTCCTAGGTGTTTAACGGCTTCTATAAATTCAGATTTTGTATTAGCCGCCATTATTTTGTCAAACAAGAATTGAGGAGGATTAGGGATATCATCCATAATCTTGTCATATCTAGGGCTAGTCCCTCTATATAAAGTTGTTGATGCAAAATTAGGAATTAGGCCTTGAGATTTAGTATTACCTGGATCTAGCTTGCTTATCTGATTTACTACTTCGTTTATGTCAACAAAATCTTTTGTATACTTATATGTTATTTCTTTATTATCTAGTTTTGGATTTGCTTTTATAAAATCCACGACCTTGTCAGTTTTTTTAAGTGGATAACCTGCACCTACAATTTTTCTTCGAAACCAGTTTTTTGAATGCTCTGCAATATCGGATATTGAAGCTACTCCTTTGATTACATCATCTGTTTTACCTCCAGTTGTACCTATAATATCTCTATAATTTTTTGTATTTAAGATTCTTTTAGATCTTTTACGACCTGTTAAAAAAGTTTTTATATCGGGGTCTTGTTGACGGACTGCTTTGGCTATGAAATGATCAACTGCATGCCCTGCTGGGCCAGCATATGCATCGCCATGACCAGTGGACTCCATCATTTCAATTCTCTTTTTGAGGTCTTTATCTTTTCCCTCAAACTCGTTGTTAATATAATCCATTGGGGCGGTTTTATCAGTCGCCCTGGTCATTCCAAATATCTCTAGTAAGTGATTCTCAAAATCAAGTCCTCTTTGAATATGGTATTTTTTATTCGACTTAATTTCATTTAAATCGCTTACATAAGCACTATAGCCTTTTCCAAGCGCTTCTTTAGCTGCTTTTCCTGACGTAGTGGACGGTTTCTTGGAGTTAGAAATCGTTGACTCTGATATGCCCATCTCAGCGGCGATTGTTGAGAGTGATTTAGTACCACCTCCCATTGCTGATAGTCTTACATTTTTAGCTAAGGCTATATAACTGAGATGCGTTTTATTCGAAACATTCTTTGGGTTAAATTCTGCAGCTATGCTTTTCACTGCCGGGGTCAAACCTATAAAATTAGGAACAAATCCACCACTCAATCCAAATTTTTTAAGTGTTTGAAGTTCTCTGTCACCTATTCCATGTTTTAATATCTTACGTTTTGGATCATTAATAAGAAGAGATTTGGTTTCTTCATTGGACATTCCAGTGAAGCTGTACTCTCCCATTTTAGCAAGTAATGATAAATTGTTTACTATTGTTTGCTCCTCAAATTGATCAACTGCATTAAGTAATGATTCTGCAATTTCTCCATTTGTTTCTAGTCCTGGTATAAGGTTGTTTCTTGAGGTCGAACCTATATGTGCATTTGCAAGCTGTCTAATGTTGTCTCTAAATGCCTGGTTTGAATATCTTCTTATGCTTTTTTCTGCTAAGTTTTGCAAAGATATAGATCCTGCTTTAACCTCAATAGGAATCTTACCCTCTTGTACGGCGTCTACAACTCCTTGGTCATGAGCAGCTGTTGACTTATAGCCCCCACCCTCTTCCGAGGTCATAAACAGCTCTTCACCCATTTTTCCCTTACTTGCGCTTGAGCCTTTACTTAGTCTAGTCCGATATGAACTCTTCAGTTGACCGCTCTTTCCTAAATACTCATCAGCATAATTTATGAAATCAAAAGGTAATTCCGTCCGTATGGTACTTATCCCCAGTGCAGATAAGTGGTCACCTATTCCAAAAAAAGTAGATTTATTTAAATTTGAAACAGGGGTTTCAAAAACTATGTTTCCGCCTCCAATCGCACCGCCAGTTTTCTTGATTTGGTTAATTACGTAATTTGGTAAATCATTAAATGGTGTTCCCCTTACACTAATGTTTCCTGAGGCAGGATTATCCATGTACCAATTGCCTTTTGCTTCACTATATTTTTTAGTGTTTCTGCCAGGGTAGTCAGCTTTTCCCCATCTTGCAAAATTAGGAACAAAACCACTTCCAGCATAAGGATTAAATCCATGCTTGTCACTAAACGCATTTTTATAATGCTGTCCAGCAGGACTATTCTGTGGGGGCATAATAGCAGGTTGCGCCATTCCAGGAAACTGCTTAATGGTTTCCGCTTTATTGTATACGACCCTTCCAATACCAGGAACATTCATATCCGCAACGGCGCCAGGAGTATATCCTCCTCTTCTTGCTCCAGCTCTTTCCTTTTTTCTTTCTCGAGGAACTACTCCCCCAGAAGCGTTAAAAGTATCTGGGATTCCATCTCCATCAAGATCAACTAAGCTATCACTAGTAAAAGACAAATCTTCATTAACTCCTTGCCTTACAAGCGGTCTAGCGAGTCTTTCGGCTAGTTTTTTCTGCTCTAATAAAGCATTTGTTTGTCTTTCAATCATGCCAAGGACAAACTTCTCTTGAGCCACTCGGTCATCAGAAAGATTATTAAGAGCTTGAGTAAGATCTTTATTCTCCCCTAATATTTTAACGATAGATTCTTCGATTTTTCTAACTTTTTCCTTTTCGGAAACTATCCCCATAACATCTTTAAGTGATGATCCTGCGAACTTAAAAACATTAGCCAAAAGCTTTGTGAATATAACCGTAAAGGCAATCATGCCTGGGCCGGTCAATACATTTCCTATGCCCCTGACCAGTCCCTTAGCAAAACTACTTCCTTCGTCTTCTCCTCCACCTAAAGATTTTTTAAGTCCCTCTATAGATTTTCCAAATAAATCAAGCCATCCACCAAGATCGTCTTTGATTGCTAGTTCGCCAATTATTCCTGCAAGCTCCTTTAGTCCAGTTCCTGCTCTCGAGGCAAGAGCTGATAAACTTTGATTTAATAGCTCGTTTTTTCTTGCTGCTTCACCAGCTGCATTAGCCGATATACCTAGGGCTTTTTCTTGTATGCCCTGAGCCTTTGAGAGATCACTTAAGGCTGCCCTAAAAATATTAGCCTGGAAGATACCAGCTGAAAATTGAACAATGTTTGATTGCTGGGCTTGACTTAAATTTTTAAATGATTTTGCAATATTTTTTAATATTTTATCTGCTGGAAGTATTGAACCAGTCAAGTCTCTGACTCGAACATCCATTTTTTCCAATTGCCTAATTGACTCAGGCCTTTGTATTCTTGTAAAAATAGTTTTAAGTCCGTTACCGATAACAGCACCACCACGAGCAGTTGTCTGCTGAAGCGAGGTGATAATACCAATTAAACTATCAAGGCTAACACCAGCATCAATAGCAACAGCACCAGCCCGCTCAAGACCATTGATCAAATCCTCAGAGCTAACCGCAAACTTAACGTCTACTGCGGCTAGTTTATCGATAATGTCCGTAGTAGTAAGCCCAGCTTTACCAAACGCATTAACTGCAGCGGTTAAGCCCGAAACTGCTTCTGCAGCATCTAAACTCGTAATACGAGTCAAAGTAAGAGCATCATTTGTTCTTTTTAAAACCTCTGCAGTACTCAATCCCTGACGAGAAAACTCTAGTGCGGCATCGGCAGCTACATTAAATCCTTGAGCTGTATTCTGAGCTACATCAAAAAGGCCTTGCCCGAACTGCTGCAATTGTTGATTAGACGCATTAAGTACAACATTAATATCTTTTAATGTTTTTTCAAACCTTACGGTTTCAGCAACAAGAAATTTGAATGAGTCAGTTACTCCATTAATAATTCCAACAGAAGCACCGAACGCAATAACACGAGCATTAGAAGCTTCTAAAGATTTTGTAAACTCATTAGCGGAGGCAGTAATTCTGCCTAATGGCTGGGTGAAGCTTTTTCCGTTAACATTAAAGTTAACTCCTTTACCACCTATACTATTAGTGATTTTATTGATCTCAGCAGCAGCCCGCTGTATACTTTTTACAGCAGGTGCTACATTAGCATCTATCTCAAAATTTGCCCTAACAGCCATTTAACCTTATTCCTTATATATAACATACACCTAAATAATAGCTTTATTACAGAGCTTCCCCGCAGCCATTTGATGCACTAACCAAAAGCTTTCCTGCCCCGAAGGAGGTTCCTCCGCTTTGATGAGCGCTAAATGTCCCATTCCCACTAGAATCAAGAGTATAACTTGAGGTCTTTGATATTGCCGTGGGATTTACATTATTTAGATTATCAGCATCAAGGGTTCCAGGGTAAACTATATCTGATGTATAAGCAATCTTCCCCTCACTAACCCCAGCATGCACAGATGCATTTGGAGATATATTCTCAAAAAGAGGATGCGAACCATCTGGTATATACTGAGTATTGCCAAGAATAGTGCTGACTTTATATGCATTATTTCCTGCATTACGATCAATGTTTCCGAGAAACTGAAAACCATAATTATATGCTATCTGATTAACCGCTCCATGAGTAAAGCTATGATCTACAGTTATAAAAATACCCCCTCCATTATCCTGGAAATCATGTATCGATTCAACAACATTAGCATCAAGATAGGCGGATCTTTCAACACCTACCCAAAAGATACAGTCAAACTGGGCTAAGTATGCATCCCATTCAGCTTTATTATTTTTACCTACAGTATTGCCGTTGCCATCGGTAAATCCGTTTTCAATGTTGACCCCATGAACCCATGCGTTGCCGCAACCAACGGTATGAGGTAGAGAGGTAAAGGTAAACCCTGCATGCTCTGAAATGTCTTTAATTGTAGAATACCATTTTTGAGAAGCATAATATGACCAATGTTCGCCGCTAGCACAACTATTAGTAGTACCCTTTCCTTTGAAAAAATCATTAATGTAAAGTATTTTACCAGTAGGATTCTCATCTCTTTTTATATATCTTATAGCATTATAAAGATAAGCAAAGTGGCCCGGTATGTTAGTAGCATCATATATGCTTCCCCCTCCATCTAAATGGGCTTTATGTGCCTTGGTCCATTGCTCATACCCTCCTTTTTGATGCGGGGTTATCTGTACACCATTATCTAGTTCGGTATCTTCCCAAAAGGCACCTTGTCCTAAGTGATTATTAGATGTTGTGCTCCATCCGTTTTGCCAAGTCCAACCATTACCAGCAGTGGGATCTGTAAATTCATCAGGTATATACCCAATAAACTTTGGCCACCCACCATCAAAAACCATTTTTCCTCCGCCTTCTGCGTTTTCCCCGACGCCAATAAATGCATTATTATATTGATCTGGGGCTACTAACCGAACATGCCCTTCTAGTTTTCCAGTATGCCCCGAAAGTTCTTCGGTGATTGTTATCGTGCTGTTAGGCTGACCCCCCGTTACACTTATTGTGTTTCCGTTTCTAGTTGCAGAAAATCCAGAACAAGGATTAGTTATAAAACCTGCAGATTCGGAATTTGACCCCGAACCAACCATTGATCCAGAAATGCTCAACCTGGCCCAGTAGGTTGTGTCTTTGGTTAATCCATCAAAAAACTTCACATATTTAAAAGAAGAAGCTGATATTACATCAAATCCAGATAGAGATGTAAGGGTTTCCGTTTTAACAATGTTTGAAAACGCATTGTCTGTTGCTATTTCAAATACAAATGTACTTGGTGTGGCTGTAATAGTTTGATTGCCTACATTTGTTATTGCTTGAGGGGGAGTGCTAGATTGAGTTATGGTAAACTCATAACTTAGCGAGTAATTTCCTTGGAACTTGTTTTCTATCCCAATAGAAACTGGATAATTTGCGACATTCGGATCTGGATCTGCAGAATCCACTATACCGTCACCATCAGTGTCCAAATCAGAGAGTTTAAATGTCTTGGTAACTGACACAGGTTTCCAATCTTCCCCGTTCACCAATCCGCCAGATTGAGTAGCGGTAATAGATACTACCCTATCGACAAATACAGAACCTGTACCATTTGGAGTCACAGTAGATCCATTTATGGAAATAACATCGCTATCTGGAGTAGAAAATGTTACAGGAAGAGTTGATTCAGAAGTTGCTGTTAAATTAAAATCCCCCATAACAACTTGCCAATCAGTGATATCAGAAAATGTAATTGATTGATCCTTGGAGTGATAGGGGTCGGTGGAGTCAGGTATTCCATCTCCGTCAGCATCTCCATCGGCGGTCACTGAAACGGTGAATTCATCAGATATAGTCTTTCCGTTAGATTCAGCCGTAACAGTTATTAATACATTCCCTGATTGACCAGAAGTAAAACCTAATACAAGATTATTTCCGTTAATAGACGCAGAAACAATTGAACCATCGCTTGATTGAGCTGTTATTGTCATTGGATCACCGTCTGGATCAACAAAGACATTGGATACATCAATAGTCATATCACTTGAGCTGTCCCATGCATTAACATCTTGAAGGGCACTTGAAACAGATGGGGCGTTATCTGTAACTACAGTATAAGTATTTGTTGCGCATGGTGATAAACCTGCTGGGTTTTTTGCAAAAGCGGCATACCTCCATGTTCCATCTAGGACATTTTGATCGGTATACCTTGATCCGTTGGTAGTATAATCAGTTGTTTCATAAATAAAGTCTCCACCCAAAGTGTCTGCGCAATCAGCGCCATCTTTTTTTCTATATAATACTATACTGTCTATATCGGTAGTATCTTCTGGTGCTTCCCATGTTATTAATAAGTCTGGCATTGTCTTTTCCTCTTTGGTGCTATTGTTCTTGAATTTCTAAATTATCAGGTGCATCACTTGATTGAAGGTATTTGTCTATTTCTAGATTAGATGGAGCATCCGAACCTTCCAGTATTTTATTTACTTGTAAGTTGTCTGGAGCTTCGTTTTGACCTAATATTCTATTAATCTGCAGGTTAGATGGTGCATCTGAACCCAATGGGGTGCATTTGTCTAGCCCATAAAAATTAGGTTCGTATTTTCCTTCGCTATTAATACTAAAAGAATTCATTCTTGTTTCAGGCTTACTGCCAAACATATATACTCCTTGCGACCTGCTTACGCCAAAAGAAAAACTACAGTCTACAGTTCCTATAGAACTGACGCTTTTAGACATTGAGTATCCGTCTAGCTTTGCGTTTGTGATAACTAACTTCATGAATGAATTTTTAGGTGCTGCATTACAAGAGAAATTACACTGATTATCGAAGTTGATTTCAATTTGATAAAAATTATCTTGACAAAAAATATCAGAAAGTCTACCATTTTTAAAAGCACTAGACAATAAAGATATTGATATTTTCCCTAACTGTGGATACTTCATTTTTCTTCCGTATACGTGCATCGATTGAAAACCAGCCAAATCTTCTCTCGCAAAAGGTATTGATACATCAAAGCTTTGTATATTAGCGTCGCCAGTAAAACAATCACCTTCATCTTCTCCGTTGATTACGGGACCTCCTACATTAATATTACTCACTTTTAAAGTAATTCCCCCAGGCGGAATAGCGGAAACTATGGAGTTATACATTTTCGGATCAAAGATAATACCATCTATATCATTCAGTGACCCTCTGTTTGGTAAATTGAGCGATGGATTTCTTACTCCTGTAGACTCTCCTGTTTGATAAGTGTTTTGAAGAAATATTTTTGTTTCGTCTTGAAAAGTAACAAAGTCAGGGCCCTCATCAGATAGATCCTGAGATCCCTCCGTAGTGTCTGAATGCGGTGATCCTTGCCTAAGCAAGGCTGAAAGCTCTTCTAGTATCTCGGTCCAAGTATGGGATCCTTCGCACTCATAGGTTAAATCAGACGCAACCATTGTTACTGAAGCGACAGATAAACTGCCAACACTTGAAGATATGGAAAAATCAGTAATAAAACAATTACCTATACCTATAATATCCAACCCTTTATACTTTTCTTCTTTATTGCTATATCTTATTAAATCAAATTGCTCTCCTCCAATTGCTAGAAATAACGATTTATTATCTTTTATATTTCTATGAATTGTTCCTCCGTCAAACGGAAAGTCTGGTCTTTTAATATTAAGCCCCAAGCAATCCTCTTCATATCCATCGGTCATCAAGTAATCCATTTGTATGGATATACTGGGTGCTGACACTATTTTCCTTACTAAGAAATTCTCAGACCCTATATGTTGAACATCTTGCCTTTGAATATCAACCGATAATTGTACAGATTGAACCCTATTGAAGAACTTTAAAAGCTTTTTTTCTTCAGAGTTTTCGGTAACAAATAGCCCTACCGAGTTGTACCTTATTACATTCCTTTTGCCTAGCATATATATAAATACACCACAGCCCGAAGACTGTGGTGTATTTTTTTAAGAAAACTGTGGGTTCTTATGCTCGGTACCCGAACAAGTATCCATCAATCGCATCAATCGTGCTTCCGTTCAGCCCCGTCCAGGCGGGAGGAAGACCGTTGTTAGCGCTCAATACTGATTCGGAACCGTAGATGTAGAGGCCGTTCCTCATGTCATCGGAGCTTCCGATCTGAGTGTTAAACGTAAGATCAACACTCTTATTGTCACCAATTGTGCTGCTGAAGTTTTCAGACTCAAGGCGAGCGCCCTTCATTGTAAACCTCATTGCAATCTTGTCTGGATCATTAACATCCTTAACAGTACATCCTGCACATTCTGGCTTGAAGATGGTGATTCCAATATCAAACTCTTCGCAATCGCAAAGTAGATCCATCATATTTCCTTCCTTAATATCAGCAACCAAGGCACTGAAGCTCATGGATGTGGAAAGAGGAAGGTCAATTGCCTTGGAAAATCCAAATACAGATCCGAGACGCTGAAGAGTAGTCCGTCCCAATGGCAAGCTAAGGCTTGCGGATTGAACGTGAGCACTTCCGATTACTGGGGTGTCAGAATTTCCTGCAACAGACTTCGAGATCAAGCTCTTACTGGAGAGGTCAACAAGAACATCACCAGGGCGAAGAGCTGCGATAGATCCGATAGAACCATCGGTAGCGCAACCTGTGTATCCGCTAACTGCGGCTGGCAAGGAATATAGTCCAGTACATCCGCCATCCTTGCAATCTCTTGGGTCGGTACCGTCCTCTCCTCTGTCCCAAGCATCACTGATCCTGGATCCGTTCTTCATGTCTACGGCTGGAACATCGTTTCCGGTTGTACCGAAATCACTACGAATATTCATACCTTCGACAGTAACGCTGGCAGTAGGAATAGATCCTACAGAAATATCAACACTATAATCAGTGATGTATCCGTTACCCAAAGCGATAACAGACTTATCCGTTTCCTTGCCTGCTTCATTAAGAGAAACATCTCCCTTTACTGCGTCACGAGCTTCGGGAGCAGTAAGAATAAAGAAGTTATTTCCTGCTTGGTAAAGCTCAGGAGTAAGTAAGCCACTAAGTGTGTTTGTCGTACCATCGGTAACGAACTCAAGAAGTCGCTCATTCAAACCGTCAAGCAAGTAGTAACTGAAGTCCAAATTAACTGTGGGCGATTCAATAACAATACTATCAAGCCTGGAGGCATGACCGAACTGATTGATGTCTTGCCTATTAACGGTAAATCCGTAATTAGCAGATTGTACGCGTTGAAGCTGTTTAATAATTGTACCATGAGCTTGAGCGTATGCCTTTTCCCCACCTGTGAGCTCAATCTCTACTCCAGTATTCACCACTTCAAGCTTGGCGGCGTCTTCTTGAGCCTGGCTAGGAAACTCGACCTTTGAGGCGTCGCTTGTCTGAGCATTATTATGCTCTGTAACAAGATCAAAAAGGGTCTTTGCATCGTCTCCGGGAGGAAGCTTAACGTTTCCAGCTGTTCCTCTTTCCTTCGCAATAAGTGTTGCAACACCGGGAAGAACTTCAAAACCAACAGTTGCTGTTACAGAGGACTTAACTTCTACAACTTCGTCCACACCGCCAGCGGTAACTACGCCTGTATCATTAACAAGGGTGGCACCAGCTGCACCAAGTGCGACAGTAATCAAGGTAATAGCGGTAAAATCAAGGTCTCCAAATGTGGTAACACCATCCTCAAAAGTTACAGCAACCGTATTAGCTCCAACATCTTCAGTAACCCCAACGGCTCCAGCGGCTCCTGCAGTAAAATTAATGTTAATTCCGTCACCAGCAGTACCAGCAGCAACGGCGGTAAAATCAACACCTTGCTTTGATATTGTTGCATTTACATTTGCGACAGGATCAACCCCGCCTGCCAAAGTAAAAGTCTGACCAGGGTCAGGAAGGAGGGAGCCATGATCGTCAACGCCAATATCTGCAGCAGTAGCTTGAGCATTAAGATCAGTAGCGCCAGCAGTAGTAAAGTCGCCGTCCCCAGCTGTACCAACCAATGTAGAAGTAAAAACTACTTCTCTTGTAAGGTTATCCATCGATCCACCACCACCATAGGTAGCTTTCTTGCCAGATTTGCCTTCTGGATCCCATTCGGGCCATGCAGCGACTCCGTCAGTGCAGTTCCAGCCTGCGGCCTGACCGGCTTCGTTCTTAACAGACCCGATAACCTGATTGTTATCGAGAGGGGGAGTAGAAAGTCCCCAGTGTGCGCTATGCTTGCTATTGTCTGCTGCGGTTACTTCACCATGTGCTCCGGTAAAGTGATATCCTGTTGAATCAGGGCTTATGAACAAAGCCTCAGATTGGTAAATAACTCTATTTCTATGAACTGGCATTTTATTGTCTCCTATTTGGTGGAATAAATGTTTGTATAAAATTACATTAGGTTTGTATTATTGGGAAATATTATTTTAAATTCTTGGATATCTTGCCTGACTAACCTCAAAATCAACAAAAGCCAAGTACAAGTCTGGATTAGTTGTTTTTGTTAATCTATCGCTAATTTTTGAAGCTCTTACATCCTCTATAAACATTAAAGGCGATGCATTAGTTGAGTTTTTGATTGTTTCTGAATAACTATAATGTCCAGTTTTTAAATCACTATATTCATTTAATGGATGATTTTCATATCCTACATTCTTAATAGCTAAGTTATATGTATCTGTGCAGGCAGAGATAAATCCATCTAATTGATATAAATCTTCTGCAAATAAAACAACCCTATAAAATAATTGAGTAAGATCTTCTCCTCCGAATGCATAAGGAACGTTTTTAGAACTTTCCATAGATACAAATGCTGCTGGGGCAACTCTTTGATAAGGAGGTAATCCTTCGCCCGCTCCATATTCTGGGGTAGTTCGGCTATTTTTGTTTAATTTGCTTTGTATTACTAAATTTTCTTCTGTATCGTCAGATAAATAAATATTGATATCTTTTACTGCAAATTCAGCCTTTATATTAAGAGTGTCGTAATTGGTTGGAAAGTATGCTCCGCTTAACAATACTCTTCCATTTTCAAAATCAATCGCTAATCCACTTTGACCTCTTTCGCAAAAATTGTAAACTCCATCGCCAGTATCTATAAATACTCCTTCTGGAATACTGGCATCAGTTGCGTCACTATCATAAACCCATTGCTTGTATTCGCTATTATAAGATACAAACCCATCTGGATCTTCAGGATATGCAGGCATTCTTTCATCAGGTATATAATAAAGATCCGCTTGTCTATTAGAATATGCCTCAAGCTTATTGGTTAAATGATTATCCAACCATAAAGAAAAGCTAGTAGTAGCTTCATGCTGAAACTGGGGTTTCATTGTTTATCCATCCTTGAGAATTTTTTTTGCCATTTTTTAATAAAAGAAGATATATATGAGGTATTGGAAAATCCTCCCTCTCTTATGTCATTCTTAGATTGTACACCCGTAGATGACCTACTTGAGTTTGATATAGATCTTTTATTTAAATATTCTCCAAAACCAGGCATGCCTTGTTCTATTCTTTGTGCCCAACTCAATCCAGTCGCCCATGGCATTGGTGTTACTGAAAATATATCATCTCTACCTGGCAAGGTAACTCTAATAGTTATTCTTCCTCTGCGATCTATTTTTGTTACATTCAAATGAGTTTGTTGCAATAAATCAACTATAGGCTGAATTGGTTTGCTTCCTTTCGTGAACCCAATAAAAGAAAACAAGTTTCCATAACCCCTTAGGGTGCCACTAACATTTGAAGCTGAAGGGCCAGACATGATCTCTTTCGTTACTGGGTGCGCAAGAAAATCTTTAACCATTTCTTGTTTTAATTCCTCGAATCTCCTTTTAAGAGGCTTTCTTCCTATGTATAAAGAATTAAGTACGGTACTTTGACTGTTTTGCCTAGAGGCGCTGGAAATTATAGATTTACCTAGAGCTCTCGCGTCAACTGTAAAATGAACACCCATATTAATCGGTAGGTCTTAAATAATAAGTAAAGAACTTTGGCCTGAATAACCCATGCCTTTTTACGTCGGTAACTTTAAACATTAAGCGTCCGTCGATTTCAACTCTTTTAGCATCTTTAAAATACTCATGCCCTTCAGTGTCAAGCTTAACTCTTATCTCTCCTATATCATGATGAAGTTTTAGGGTACTGTTAACCTCCGAATCAAATGACACTTCGTTTTGTTTATCCATGTACATTATTCTTGCTTGTATGGATTGAAACTGGGTTTTACTAATCTCTTTCTTGACTCCTTTTACATTATTGTATAAAAAATTAAAGTTTACATCTGTGCTAACTATGACTTTTTTGGAGTCTTTGTATGCGAAAATAGTTCTAGCGAATGTATCATGCATATTCTGCATTACAGATTCGAAAACCTCTTTTTGTGAAGAATTTAAATAAGACGACATAAAACTATATACACTTTACAATTATATTGTATTGAAAAAACCTTTTGTTTAAATTATTATAGTAAGAATATGGAACCACAAGACTCTATCAGCGCTATATACAAAAAAAGCACTAAGGTTTTATTTAAATCTTTTTTAGTGTTAATCGAGGATCTATACCAAGATCATTTAATTAATTTCAATAAGCTTAGAAAAGCACTGCCTAAGGAGCATGAAGACTTAATTAATCAAGCTGATTATTTCGATCAACACAAAATGCAGTATTTAAGAAAGAAAATTTTAGATATGGGAAATGAGTCTATAAGAGAAACAAGTAATGATTTAGAAAATTTTACTATAAGTTTTAAGTTTTAATTTTATTATAATAACACAGGCATAAGGTAATATGAGTAAAAAAGTAATATACGAATTCACAGTAAAAAAGGAAGAAGAGGTAGAAGAGGAATCAACTACCAATAAAAAGAATAAGGAGACTGGTGAGATGGAAAAAGTCACCACGACTAAGACTGTCAAGAAAGAAGTTCCTTATAATATAGTTATCTATCAACCATCCAGGCGTCAAATAGAGGATGCTGATATGGAGTTTAGTGTTGAGATGAGTAAGTGCATCAAGCGAGGAATCCTTACAAAGGCGATGCTCGCAAAGAAGTATAGTGACTCTGGGGGATTGCTTAGCGAAGAAGATTCTACGACTTTAGTTAGGCTCTATAGGGAATTAGGCGAAGTACAGAATTCACTAGGAAAGCTTTCTCAAAAGCAAAAGAAATCTGATGCAGAAAAAAAGAAAGAATCAGACTTGACTGAATCCTTTGCAGATATACGGAGGAATATTGTAGATCTAGAAACTACATATCAAAATTTATTTAATCATACGGCTGATACTAAAGCTCAAAATAAAGCTATACTTTGGTACTTGCTTAATTTGTCATCCGTAAAGGACGAGGAAGGAAATGAAAGAGATTTGTTTCCAGGTTCTACAAATGAGGAAAAAGAAGATGCGTACTACTCTCTTGAAGAAGGTGGGGACGAAATCTTTGATTTAGCAAAAGAAAAGTTAATGACTTTTGTGAGCTTTTGGTATTTTAGCCAAAACCCATCCGAAGAAGAGTTCAAGAATCTTGAAGAAGAGCTTGATTCAGAATTAGTGTGATGAGTGGAGCTAAAAAGCTACAGAAAACTTCTTAAGGAAATTACCCAAGGCTTTTCTTCTTACTATATAGGGGAAAAGCTGAGATTCATAAAGCATCAGTCAACTGCTGATTTAGTTGATTTTGATGATGTATATCAAATGTACTTTGATCGCGCGAAGGAACGCGGTCTTCCTACTGAAGAAGAAATATTTGATGATTTAAAAAAAGAAGGGTTCTGGACAGAAAAAGATGACGCTGAGCTAGATACTCAGAAAATGTACTGGGAAAGCTTGGTAAAAAATAAGAAAAATGTTTTTCTTAAAAGTGCCCTTGAGCAAATCAACAAACAAATTGAAGAAGCTGAAGAAGCGTATAGAAAGCTTCAAAATAAAAAATCTGATTTAGTAAAAAATAGTTGCGAAATATATGCCAGCAATAGAGCTAATGATTTTTATATAGTCAATAGCTTTTATAAGGACAAAGAACTAAAAGAGCCGCTTTTCACCCAAGAAGAATATGAATATATGGAAGGCACTGAGGTATCTAAACTTATAAGAACTTATAATGAGTTTCATTCTAGGTTTTCTGAAAATAATATTCAAAAATTAACATTACAAGGATTCTATAGGATATATTATGCTTTCTCTGAAACAGCTAGTGACTTTTTTGGTGATCCCATATTATATCTTACTAATTTTCAATTGAATCTAATAATGTATACTAGAATTTTCAAAAATATATTTGAGCAATACGACGATATACCTGAAAGAATAATGGATGACCCTTCGGCCTTGCTTGATTTTGCAAACTCCGCTAGCGCCAGAGAAGAAATGAAAAAGAAATTTGATGGTGATAATGCTGCCTCTACAATCATGGGTGCCACCAAAGAAGATATGGAAGAACTTGGAATTACTCCTAGTGAAGGAAATAGCCTTGCTGCTGCCGCAAAGAAAAAGGGCGGAAGCCTTGATATGAAAGACTTAATGGATTTGAGCGGAGTTTAATTTTAAGTGTATAGGTCTATATGGCCAACATTAAAATTAGAAACTTAAATCCTGGCTCTTATGAGCAAATAACTAGCGGATCTTTTTTAGCTACCGCTTTAAATGAAAACGAAGGAACCAATGAAAAATTAACGGTAAGAGCTACGGCTGAACAAATTGTTTCCGGCGGAGCCGTATATGCTGATTTTAGTGAGCATTTATTGGTCAGCGGTGTACCTGTTTCAACTGGATCAACTACGGTTGGTGGGAAAACTATTATTAATGAAGGAGCTGGGGGATCTATAGATTTTGGAGACACAAATAGTAATTTAAATATTGAAAGCCCTTCTATTTTTAAAGAATCAGTAACCATAAACAAAACACTTGACGTTACTGAGGCGGCAACATTTAACAGTACTTCTCTGTTTAAGGGTGATTCAACTTTTGAGAGCAATACTACCTTTGGTACAAATGCAACTGATACTTCAATATTCAATAGCACTTCAACGTTCAAGGAAAACTCTTCTTTCGAAAAAGATGTTTCTATAGACGGAGGCCTTACCATAGGTGGAAGTAAGGCTTTAGCTTTAGATTACAGTGCCGCAAATAACGATAAAGTCTTAAAAGTTGTAGGCGGTGCTCTCTCGTGGGAAACGGATAACGCTGGGCTATCAAGTGTTAACTGGAGTCAAATAACAGATGCTCCTGCTGTATCATCTAATGATAACGGAAAAGTACTGAAAATAGTAAATGGAGCTTTAGCATGGGCCACTGACGACTCTGGTCTGTCTAGTATTGATTGGAGTCAGGTTGATAATAAGCCGGCAACATTTGCCCCTTCGACTCATACTCATGCAATAGCTGATATAACGAATTTGCAGACATCTCTTGACGGGAAAGCAGCATCTTCACATAATCATTCTTGGACTGATATAACCAGCGGAAAACCCACTACTTTAGCAGGATACGGAATAACTGACGCTCAGCCTGCAAGCCAAATGAGTAATTATATCACAGCCAGTGCGTATAGTGCAAAATTTGGATCTAGTGCAAGTTGGGATACAATAGCTTGGGGTAGGTTTTTAGCTAAAAATAATACGAATAGTAACGCTAGTGGGTCTGGAAAACTAGCAGTTCAGGCAAATGATGGCAGTGGGGAAGGTTGTACAATTGGATTAATAGGTGACAGCACTGGAACTAGTGATAAATTTCTTACTATTTACTTTCGTGATTATTCCAAAGCTTGGGACGCCGTAAATTCGGCTAACAAAAAGCGGATGGGTATAAATATGGGTATGTCAGGCGGAAATTTTAATATAGGATGGATTGGATCTGTACCCGCCGGAGATCCATTTGATAATGAAAACATTCTCGATTCGAGCAGAGATGCAACTACCGGAGCGGTCACAACTCATTTCGATGGAACCGTTACAGGTGGAGCAAAAAGTTTTAAAATCAAACACCCTCTAAAGCCTGATACGCATTGGCTGTATCACTGCTCTATTGAAGGACCAGAAGCAAATACTTTATACAAAGGCAAGGTAACCCTAGTAGATGGATCTGCAGAAATAAATATTGATTCTGCATGCAATATGACAGAAGGTACTTTTGTTGCCTTAAATACAAATAATCAATGTTTTACAAATAATGAATCAAATTGGGATCTTGTGCGTGGATCCATTAATGGAAACATCTTAACTATAGAGTCTCAAAATTCAGACAGCACAGCAGAAGTTTCTTGGATGGTCATTGGGGAAAGACATGACGATTTCATGAAGAATAAGAATATCCATGCCGATTCAAACGGGAAACTTATACCTGAAATAGAACAAACAGAAAAAGAAAAGAATCCTTCTGATTTTATGGGTAATATCGAAGATATTGATTAATATCTTCCACTAATAGGAGCATCATCCCCTGCAACCTGTCTAGGCTGAGCGCCATACATATTGTATGCGTAAACTAAATCTTTTATTTTCTCTTTAGCGGCCTCTGAAAGGGCTCGGAAGTCCTTACTCATTCCCATTCTATTAGAAGCAGAATTAGATAGGCTCCCGGGGCTTCTACGGATGGTTGTGTCTCCTTCTGTCAACTCAATCCACTCGGCTTCGTTGTCTGCTATGGAAGATTCTATGTTATTATCATACAAGCCCCTTAAAGTTTTCTGGGCTTGTTTAACATTGTAATCCCTCATATATATCTGCTGAAGAATCTCACCTTCTTCAAGACCTAATCTAGGATAAGGGTTTCCATCGCATCCAGTATAAACAAATGATTGATTAAGTAATACGTTTAATTCTCCTAAGCTACCACTAAGCCCCCCAGATATTGTATAAAGCTCAGACCGCATAGCACCTGAGCCTGTGATATAACTAAACTCAAACTCAAGAAGCTCTCTAGCAAGACCTCCAATTTGATTTAATTCATCTAAAAAATTGCAATCTACACAATCACCTATAGATAAATCATATCCAGTTGATGGACAAGGAGATTCTTCAGTCATTGTTACTGGTTCTTAATAAGGTCCAACAAGGCTTTGCCTTGTTCTGAATCAGGGTCAACGATTGGCTTCGTTACCTGAACTACATTATTAGATCCTAAGCTATGCTGCTTGAATGCTTTGGTAAGCTTATTCTTAAGCGTAAGCTTTGTTCCAGATGGAAAAACACCAGCATTAACTGCCAGCTCTTGCATTTCAGTTATGCTCATACCGTCAAGATTTGATTCGAACTCAGATGCATTGCTAGTTCCAAATGGACTTGGCTCATTATTGCCTAGAATCTCTTCTAGGTTTCTGGCTTCTGCAGATTCTTCCTTGAGGTGATCTTTCCCATCAGCAAACTCAATTGGCTTGGCTTGCTTCTTTTGTGTTTTCTTTACTGTCTTTTTTCTTGGCATTGGATATCCTTTCTCCTTTTTATATATTATAACCTCTATAAACAAAAAATCCACCTTGCGGTGGACTTTTTGCAAAAGTTGGGAACTTAACCCACCGATTAAGACTCGAAGGTAATTCCGGTCAGTACACGATCATCAAGGATCATGCGACCTTCTTCCAACGAACCGTAGTA
>TARA_B100000401_G_scaffold184453_1_pt1 | contig 52646 bp, 48 predicted proteins | sample TARA_B100000401 | Tara Oceans TARA_B100000401 (sample SAMEA2620786) | marine metagenome | biome: marine biome (ENVO:00000447); feature: surface water layer (ENVO:00002042); material: "saline water (ENVO:00002010), including plankton (ENVO:xxxxxxxx)" | depth 5 m
CCCGCCGCTCCCCTATGGTTCCTTGGGGGACTATAGGGGGCACTGCGAAGCTCTCTCCCTCCTACCTCTGGTGCATTTCCACCCGCTCAGCGTGATAGCTTCATCCTGTGCCCACCCTGTTTTTTTTCACACGTTATGCGCTTCATGTAAAAGCGCAAAACGTGGGAATATAAACAAATGTCCAAATAGTTCTTGATTTTGTTTTTGAGTCCATATACATAGCCCCAACACATCAAGTTCCAACTCCGAAGCACTACTTTCAACATGTCAACTCACTCAATAGCAAGTAAGTTCAATTTCCACCCCACTCCCCTTTGTCAGCACACAAAAGAGGCCGTTGTAATGCATGAACATTACGTCTCCACATCCGGTCTGTCTTTTTGCTTTCAAAACAACCTCTCCCCAGCCGTTGTCCCAAAATCAATAGGGCGATGGGGAACCAGTAGATACGTTTGGGATCACATGCTCAGGGCCGGGCTCTTAGATAGCGCGGAAAGCCTCACCCGGATATTCACCCTGCACTCGCTCCAGAAAAAAGCGAAGAAAAGGGAAAAGCCTTCAGAAAAGTCCCCTTTTGCCAAAATCGACACCGGGGCAATTATCCATGACAGGGCCGGGTTTACAGAGGAGGAGACCCGATCCCCTACTGCTCTTTTCAAGAAGATCAAGAAGGTAAGCAAGTCCTTGGACCCCACAAGGGCATCCGAGTTTCTTGCTAAAATCATGGTCATCAAGGCCTACGACGAGGCCTTGCTCGCCCACTCTCCTACTGGGAGGTCTGCGAATAAAAAATCTAGAGATAAGTCCCTGCCCACCATTCCCTCCTTGGAGGACCTAGATAGATGGGTGGAGGCGCACGGGATAGGATTTACCCGCTGGATGGGAGATGGCGACTTCTTTGGATGGGACGGTAGCCCAGACTCACTTGGCCTCATAACCCCCAAGAATACATCAGAGTTGGACGATGCCGGAACAGTCTACAGATGTCCCCTCCCTCCAGTGGGTCTTCATATCGTGGGATGGGAGGAGGAGGAGGAAAACGAGGACAGGAGCCACATAGTGTGCCTTTTGAGCGCCTTTGAGGATGAGATGCAAAGAAACTACAGGGAGATGAACTGGAGTGCATCAGAGGAACAATTCCAAAAGCTCCCCCACCGATCCGCAAAGACCCGACTGGAGGACAACCTTTGGTCAACTTCCCGCCACACATCTCAGGAGGTGAACGCCGGAAAGCAGTGGATAGGGTCTTCAGACAAGGTAAGATACCTTTTGCAAGAGGGCACACGACCCGATCTGCACCTTTTCGGAGGGATTGTTCTCGCTAACGACTTCCAAGACGCAGCAGACGCAATTGGGGCCCACACCAAAACATACAAGGCCGGGTTCCTCCACGCTGATCAATTTTGGATTAACTCGATTGCAAGTCTTGCCACCAGAATGATAGCTAGCTACGGGATAACCGGGGCCTCGATAGTTGAGGCGCTCATGCCCGGATACCTTTTGGTGCCCTCCGCTCTACAAATGGATATTACCACGGGTGAGGATGAGGTGGCAGCGATACAGAAGATGCGTAAAACGCCTTTCGTCCTTGAGCCCATTATCAGCAAAGAGTCGATAAGGAAGCTCAACGAGGACTCCGACTACACGGAAGCGTTTGTTAATATTATCCAGCACACTCACCTCCCTCACCTCAGCAAGGAAGAAGTTGAGGAGGAGGTTTACAGCGTAATCTTCAAGGTGGAGGCGGCTATGGCTAGAGGGGTCAACGACAACTTCATGGATCGTTGCTCTGAGATGATCTGGGATGACACTGAGGGCAAGTCTGCCCCACAGCAGAAGTTTAGTGATGGGCTTGACGAGTTTGTCCGCGAGTCCGCAGTTGACTGGATCTCGTCACACGACAGCATAGAAGAAGAGCAAACCAGACTAGAAGAATGGGAGGACTAATAAATGTATCCAGATGGCTTCCGGTCATGCGAAGAAAAGCAACAGATGTTGTTCTGTCTTCTGAGCTGAAAAAGCTCCGGCTTCAGCTAGAGGAGCGCAAAGATTGCAAAGACGAAGTTGCAACGGTCAAAAAGATAGAACTCATACTCATCAACTCATCAAAGATTTGGGATAGCAAACCGCTCTCCCACAACCACAAACCAGACAGAAAAAAATAGTATGTCCTTAAAAGCGAACATAAGAATAGGGGATAAGTGCAGCATCGTTGTCGAGGCCGCAGATCCAGTTGACCTGATCAAGAGAGCCAGTCAATTCACCCAGCTACCGCAGAAATGCGGCCACTGTGGAAGCGACAACCTCTCCTTCATGCACCGAACGGCAGGCGGGTCAGACGAGTTTGACTACTTGCATGTCAAGTGCAACGAATGCGGAGCCCAGTGTGACCTTGGGCAAAAGAAAAAGCCCCTTGGGGACATTTTCTTCCGACACCAACCAAAGGACAGGTCCGGGGTTAAGGACGGGTTCTACAAGTATTGGGAGCAGGACAAGCAGTCCTCCTCATCGCAGGTCCCCGGGGACGAGCATCCTGTCGAGGTTGACTCTGACCCCGATGACGAGATTCCGTTTTAATGAGCAAAAACCCTTTGCAAGATGAATACAGGCGATCCAAGCAAGAGGCCCACCCCGTTCAGTTATGCGCGGTGTGCAATGAGAGATCGCCAAAGGCAGAGATGGAGCCTCACCACCCGAGTGGTCGTCGGGGCTCTGATCTGCTTCATTATATATGGCTGCACCCGCTCTGCCACCGATGGGTCCACGACAACCCAAAAGAGGCAGAACAAAAACAACTCCTAATCAAAGGAAGGAACAGAACATGACACAGGCACAAAAAATCTTAAACCACCTGCAAAACGGTAACAGCATAACCGCAATTGACGCCCTGAACAATTTTGGGTGCTTTCGATTGGCGGCAAGGATTAGCGACCTAAAGAAAGACGGCTGGGATATCAAATCCGAGCCTTGGACTACGCCCGGAGGGGCCACCATCGCTAAATACACTCTTCCCCTATACGCTAAACACAAAGGGAAAGCGGAAGACTCCAAACTTGAACTTGCTGACCACGATGACTTAACCGGAATTTGTTGGAACTGAGATGAACCCGCCAAGCCACTACGACATAGCGGACATCAAGGACCGCGTTAAAATCTGGAACGTCTTGCACCACTTTGGGCACGACTGCCCGGAAACTTGCAAAGCAATCAAATCCCCCCTTAGGGACGAGCGCCACCCCAGCTTCTCCATCTTTGCCGATGGAGCCATGGCCAAGGATCACAGCACGGATGATAGCTTTGATGTGATTGGTCTTTACCAGACGCTTGCTGGTTGCAACACGCATGAGGCCATAGTCGGATGCGGGAAACTGGCGGGACTCGCACCATCAGACCTCCCCCCGCATTTGTCCGTCCCCCCAGCCCCACGATCCCGCATACCCTCCCGGGAGGAAGCTCCCTCAAGGATGAAGGAGTCTCTGGGGGAATACACGGATGATCGAGCAGAGGAGATGAGAGAGGAGGCCAAGCTCTCCCTCCGGAGAGAGGGGGGAATCCTGAGGGATTTTCTAAGGCGAAAAAGCCTGAGCGAGTCATTTGCGGCCTCTATGATTGAGGCGGGAGTGATTGGAGTCTTAAAGGACAAGGCCCTAAGGGAGCCAGCAATCGCGTGGATGTTTGAAAACAGTCACTTCGGAAAGGGTTGCAAGCTGCGGCTGGCGGCAGACTCATCCAGAAAAACAGTCTGGTGGCACGGGAAAGCCCAAGAGCATTTATTCGGAGAGCAACTAATAATGCACGGCTCACATTGCGCCGCAATTATTACAGAGGGAGAGTCGGACACCCTCGCCCTGTTGCAGCTCGGCATACCTGCCTTGGGTGTGACGGGGGCCGGGATTCTTCCCAACCCCAAAATAGTTCACTTCTGCTGTAGCTACAAAGACCTTGGGGTCTGGATGGATAACGACGAAGCCGGGCGGAAGGCCACGGTCAAATTGCAAGAGCATGTTGCAACACACGCATCTGGCTCCACCGTTCACGAAGGCGTAGGGTCCCGCGTTCCGGAAGGGATGGACATAGGGGACTGCCTATGCAAGTGGGGGGATAAATTTTCACGATACGCTTTGCGGGAACTTGACTCCCTCAAGGTAAAACATAAACCAAGCAAACCACACACAACATGAGTTCAACAGCAAATATAGTAAGGCCCAACAGTGCTAGCCACTGGTATAAGGTGGGCGAAAAAAAGGTAACGTCCTTCCACACCGTGCCATATGCCGGGAAGAGAGGGGCAAACGGAGAGACGAGAAAAACCACCCTCAGGGATGCCAGAAAGGTCGGAGCCTTCCCTTCCGTCACTAACGTCCTGTCCATACTGCACAAGGAGTTCCTTGAGGCCTACAAGATCAATCAGGCCATTCTCGCATCTTTGACCTTGCCCCGCATTGATGGGGAAAGCGAAGACGAGTTTGCTCGCAGGATCGTGGGCGACTCAAAGGAACACGCAAGTTCTGCTGCTCGCCTTGGTTCCAGTATTCACGAATACGCCGCCAAGATACTGACGGGGGAAGACCCCGGGTCTTTAGCCTTTGAGGTTGTTGAGGGCAGGAACCTTCTCTCCATCTGTGAGCCCATGGTCAACGTGATCAACGGCCTCACCCCGGCAAAAAGGAAGACAGATAAGGAGTTTTCGGAGTTTTATGTCGCTCACAACATGGGCTTCGCAGGGACTTGTGATGCCTTGGTGTGGCTGGACACCGGAGTTGAGAGAGTGCAAGAGATGCTCAACGCAGCCGGATATGGATACACTGAAGGCAAGCACCAGCTCGCCGTGGTTGATATTAAGTCCCGTGGGTCCGAGGCGAAAAAGGCCCCGATCTACGAAACGGACCTGTTGCAACTCGCCGCATACCTTAACGCGATTCCCCAGACAGTTGGTTTGGATATGGACAACTGGAACACCTCCAAGGTCCCCGTTGCAAACCTGTTACTCAACACCTCTCCCAACGCGGGGGAAGGCGGGGTGTGGTCCTCCGAGCTTGTTATCCATCACAAGGATGATGTGGACAAGGCGTGGGAAGCGTTTACCTGCCTCCACAAGGTTTGGACTTGGATGAAAAACTACGACCCACTCACAGAAACCACCAACAAGCCAGAAGCATGAACCTAGCAGACATCAAAGAAAGCACAGACAAGACTGCCATTGACTCCCTTAGGGGGACCGTCGAAAAGCAGTATCCACCCGTCGATCAAACCGACAACGACCTCAAGTGGCAGCAGCACAGGCAGTCCATTTTGCTGAGTGACGGAGACGGCACCAAGCTGATGGTGACCCTGATGAAGGCCCCCATGCACATTCTGGACTCAATCGAGGGTCAGGATCTTGTGCTTACCGCAGGGACAAACGACAAGGGAGAGAAGCGCGGCCTTGTGGTGAACAGGTGGCAGAAAGAGGGGAGCCAATACCCCACTATAGTGGTAAAGGTCTATCCTGAAGCGACCATGCGCGTCCTCCCTCCGGGGGGAGATCCCGGGGTGAGGGCGACGAACAGCGAGGAGGATAAGCCTGTTGCAATTAAGGCAGCCAGCCATCCCCCGGCCAACCCCGGGCGCACCCGCACCTCGTTTGATGACAGCATTGATCTTGCGGCCAGAGGGTTTGCTATCTGCTTAGACAGGGCAGATGAGTTGCTGAAAGAAAGACCCGAGCTACGGACCCCGGAAAACCACAGGGTTATTGCAACAAATCTGTTTCTGCATGCAAAACTGGAACTTTACACCATAAGGGAGGCCGAGAAGCCAAAGGCCCCTCCTGAGGAGAAAAAGGAGTCTCCAGAAATGGATGACGCAACCCTTATCCAGCGTTGCATGAAAGGTCACGCCAAGCTGGAAGAGGATGAAAGCCTGAGCCCCAAAGCCCAAGAGGTTCTTGCGGACCTTGATCGCCTTATGGACGAAAGGGGCCTATGGGACACGGCTTACGATGAGCTGAGGTCTAGCGCCAACGCAGACGATGATGCTGTGAATGCGGTGTATGATGACCACAAGGAGAAGATGGGAGCCTGTGTGGAGAAATTCTTCGTTGGGGCCCCCCTGTATTGGAGGGAGCAAGTAAACGAGCAGGTGGGACGCAACGGATAAATAGCAACAGACAATGGTAACCCCGGTGGCGGCAATCCCTCTGCTGCCACCGGGGAGCCCGAAGAAAACAATGGACACATATTTCAAACTCTCTAACGCGCCAGACGACCAACCTCTGGCCCTCGACCTTGAGAAGGGGAAGTTTTACATGAACCGGGATGCCGATTCGGATGATAGCGTTATAGACCTCCGCTCAACGCACTCTGTTGCCCGGCTGAAATCCACCCTGTCAAGTAATCGACCCGAGTGGTTGCAACAGTTCTTTTGCCAAATGAACGACTACGTTTCTAAGGCATCAACGAAAGCTGCTGTAGACGAAAGCACTGGTCAGCTAGAGCTTGGGGCCAACATTGCAAAATCGGATCTCAAAAATGTTTGCGACAACCTAGCTTGGCTTTATGAGGCCCAGCACAGGCAGAACAAGGAAATCCTTTTGTGGATAGGGGAGATCATCTTGGACTACATGGCCCGGGACACAAGGGACCTGTCCATTGAGGAGGCGATTGAGGAGCTTGGGCTTCTCAAAAGAGAGAACGGGGTCAAGTGGAGCATGAAGACATTGGCCAAGTGGCCCATAGTTGTTCAAAAGATTCCCGCCCCCATCAGGCAGTTGCCCATACCTCCCACATATTTGTCTGAGGCCGCTCTTTTTGCCCAGCCCGAAGACGCGGGTAAGAAGTTGCAATTCAACAACGCCCGGGACGCAATGCTTGTTGCGGTTTCGGAAAGTCCAGATTCTTGGACTAGGGAGAAGTTTGTCTCCTGTATGAAAGAGCTACAGGAGCATTTCGGCGTAGAGAGAATAAGAAACGAAGGCGTTGCCGCCCTGCAAGAGCGCCTGATTGCTTATTACAGAATACGACATGCGGCATATACGTCAGGGATGGTTCAGAGCTTCTACAAAGAGAACAACATCCCAGCCAAAGATGTTGCAACGTGGATTTACAACATCGAGTCGGAGCTGGTTAGGAGGGAGAAGCTGCCCCCGGACCCACTGGGCAAGGTTCCGACAGGAGACGGGCTCACCCAGTCGGCCCGGGACAGAATCAGCAAGCAACAAAAAGAAGCACCATGAGCAAAGCGCAAAAAACCAGAGAAACTCTTTATGACCTGCAAAGCGAGGAGGGGTTTATTAGCCACGTTTGCAACAACCCCAAAATACTTGCTGAAGATCACGATGTCATAGACTCCTTAACGGCTGAAAGAAAAGGCCTTGCTGAGGCCCTGTATGATCTAGCGTCTCAAGGGGAGCCTTTGACGGACGAGGCCCTGCGGGTCCACGGCTGTTCGGATCGAGAAAGGGACCTGTTTGGCAAGCTGGCCCCAATAACCCCGCCAGTAAGCTCTCGAAAGTTAGTCGTGGCTCTAAGGGAGGTCGCCGCCAGAAGGGAGGTGGCCACAGCGGCCTCACAGGCCTTCTCAGATGCCACGGAGGGGGGCTCACCCGCCCTTGAACCTATAGAGGCCCTAGAGGCCGCTACAAGCCGATCTCGGGCCATTCTCCAAGGAAGGTCGCTTTCCGGAGGAGTTAGCCACATCGGTGAGCTAAGCGAGCTGGTTGAGGATATCGCGTGGAGGGCTCAAAACCCCAACCAAATCAAAGGCGTTCCATTTGGCTTCCACAAGCTGGAGGGCCTTATAGACGGGCTTCAGGCGTCCAAGCTATACCTGCTGGGGGCCCGGCCAAGCGTTGGCAAAACCGCCCTAGCCGGGGACATGGTGGTCAACTTGGCGAGACAAGGAGTCGGGTCCATTTTCTTTTCCTGTGAGATGTCAGACTTGCAGCTTAAACAACGTCTTCTTGCAACTTTGTCAGGCGTAAACCCCACCAAATCCCTAAGCGGTGCCCTTTTGAAGTCTGAGCTAAATGACCTGAGACAAGGGATTGCCACAATGAAGGATTGGCCTGTATGGATTGACGACACAGACAGGATAAATATTGATCTATTAAGGTCCCGAGCCCGAAAAGCGGTGTCAAAAGACGGGGTTGGCTGCATCATTGTTGACTACATCCAACTAATCAAAGGGGTAGAGCCTAAGAGCAAAATGTCTAAACGCGAAGAGGTTGGGGAGGTTAGCGGAGCCCTTAAAGCCCTTTCCAAGGAGCTAGGCGTCCCGGTAGTTGCTCTTGCCCAGCTCCGAAGAACCGGGAACGCATACAATAGCTCCAGCGGAGCAACGGAAATACCCAAACCAAATCTTGAGAGCCTAAAGGAATCTGGAGACTTGGAGCAGGATGCTGATTGCGTAATACTGCTTCATAGGGATATGAGCAAAAACGCAAGCGAGGCCTGTGCTATTGTTGCCAAGAACCGAAGCGGGGCTTGCGGAGAAGTGAGCCTTTCGTTTGCAAACGACACTACGTCTTTCTCAGAGTCCCCACTTGTAACAACATGAAGACTTGCCCGAATATACCAGATTCATACATGAACAACCCGGCAGTTCGTTTTGTGTTGGAGCAAAGGTCATCGGCGGAAAAAACGATTGCAAGTTGTGACAAGCTGCTTGCCCAATATGTGGTGGAGAACCTTCCAGACAACGAGGTTAATATTACACTTCCGGATTTGACCCCAACACAAGACGAGGCGCTGTGCTTTATTGTTCACAACTACATAAGCAAAGGAGAATCCCCCACCCTCAGGGAGATTATGAACCACATGGGGTGGCACTGGACAAACTCTGCCAGCAATGTTGTGGCCGCCCTTGAGAAAAAGGGATATTTGCAAAAAACAAAGCACGGGCACAGGTCCATTGTGCCTCTTTACAACAGGGAAAGAAGAAGGGTCCCCCAAAATGAAAGGAAGCAAGGAGGAGGCGTATGACCTCTTACACAGCAAAGGTTTTGAGAAAGGCCCTGATGGAGTCTGGCGCAAAAAAGGTAGCGCATGTGGTGATACCGCAGGTGGGGCCGACCCTAAACCTGCTAAAGACAAACCGAAGCGTAGGGAAAGAGTTCAAAGCAAGGCAAAGCCAGTATGCCGCACTGTTGCAATCGTTACCGTCAGAACCGTCCGATCCCGCGACTACGATGGATTGGGAGCCGCCTCAAAGCACTATCTGGACGGACTTCGACAAATCGGAATGTTTGAAGACGATTCCCCCGAACATCTTGAAGTCCTCGCAGTTGCAGAACGTGTCAGGCATTTTCGGGAAGAAGAAACGATCATCGAACTCTTCCAAGTAGAGCTTGCAGAATTGCAACATTCTAAATAGCTTCAACTTGGACAGCAGGGGGTCGATTGCGTGTTTCGGCAAGAGTCAAGCCTCCCCCGACCCCGTCTCCGTAAAACTAATCAGCGCAATTCTGGGCGTGTACAGACGGAGGCGGGGTCACTTTTGCAAAGAAACCCCGACTCCCACGAATGGGGGCCGGGGCTTCTCAATGCCAGTCCTGCTAAAAACTACTTAGATTTTTTCCCTCCCAGAGACCTATTGAGCTTTCTAGAAATGATCCGCGTTTTCGCGTTGTTAAGGCCCCCCTTCGTGCTGGCCCCAACATGATCAACCTCTTTCCCCCGGAGGGAAGCCTTGCCATGTATTCTTTCTGCTGCCCTTCTGGCTCCATTCCTCTGGGCCCTGCGCTTTTTTTGCTCAGGCCTAGAGTTGTATGCCCTCTGCCTGATCGAGTCAGCAGTTGCTCCCGGCTTAAACTGTCCTAGCTTTGCCACTACTTTTTCCTTGGCCTTATCGGCTTAGTCTTTGGGGTTTTTGCAACAGGCCCCGTGTTTACCACCGGAGGAGGAATTGGAGGGGTTTCCCTTTTAGGGAGGGTCCTGTATTTGATTGGCCTTGTGCGATATCTCCCATCCTCGCTTTTATAGGTTTCATTCCCCGCTCCAAGCTCTCCCGCTTGGGTTTTGTGGAATGTCCTGTGACCCGCACCCTTAAAAATCACCCCGGACTCGGGGTCCCGACTTGGCCAGTGACCAGCCTTGTTGGGTTTTAGACCAGCCTTGCGAGCGCCCTCGTAATCGTATCGAGGGCCCTCCGGGTCAAACTTTTTGGCCTTATTGGGCATCCTAGTATCCGGCTCCCATCTTGCGCTTCATGCGCTCCCTGATCTCCTTCGGAACCTTTGTTTGCTTTTTAGGCTTAGTCTGAGACCTCGGCTGGGGCTTCAAAGGCTTGGTAGTGGGAGTCTTGGCTCTGGGCCCCGTGTTCACTACTGGAAAGGGTGCAGGGCCAAGAGGACGCGGCTTCTCTGCGGCATCGGCCTTGGCCTTTTTAGCCGCTTTGTGTTTTGCGTATCTCTCCTTCGCCTTCCTGTTCAGCTCAGGATTAGCTCTTTCACCTTTTCCGGCACTCTCCTGAGCCTTTTTAAGGTCCCGCTTGCTCTTGATTCTGCTGGCAACGGCCCTTCCAGCCTCAACTCCGAGGCGTGGGTCAAGGCCGCGTTTCATGTCGCCTACGAATCTTTTCAATTTGTCAGCCATAATGGGGATTTTAACTAATTATTTTGCAAGTTGCAATATTAAGTCTTTTTCCTGTTTAGGTTCCGCAAGAACCTTTCGTAGGCCGGGAAAAAGATTTCCTCCATGCACCGCACGACTGCCTCCTCCTCAAAATGCTCAAGATGATCCAGACCAGACATGGCCAAAGCGGCGTGGATCATTTCGTGCCGAATTGTATCCCGGGCCGCAGCAGGGGTTAGCCCCTTGTCAATCGCTATGACCCTGCGCTCATGGGAGTAATAGCCAAAATACCCCTTAGGGTGGTGGTCCTCATCTCTAAGGTCCTCCCTAATGATTTTAACGAAAACTCCTGCAATTGTTACGCCTTTGGGGATGTTCACGGCACGTTCCTAATCATAGCAAAACCCCCCGGAGTTGCAACTCTCCGAGGGGTTGGCTGTGGACAGCAAGTCGATTTCCTATGAAGATATCGACACGTTTCTGAGGTGTGTCGATCAAATCGACGTATTCAGTAGAATCCCCTTCTTCCAAGGTGTCCAGTGGCAATGCCTCTTTTTCGCCTATTTTCTATTTTTTTCAGGTCACGCGGCAGGGGGATGTCGTCATACCTGTTTCTGTATCTGGTAGCCTGTTCGATAACGCATAGCCCAATTCCCGCAGACATTACGTCATCATCGTGGGCCCCCCTCAAGGCCTCAGCCTTCCCCTTGTCATTCACACAAAACGTCTCGCATTCTGAGACGAGGTGTAAGCAGTTGAGGTGAACACCCCCTCCGTCTTCCCCGTATCCCCTGATGCTTCGGGCCATTGTTTCCTCAATTTGCAATCTTGTGGAACTGGAGGTGTGCCACCCAAAGGCCTTGGACCTCTTTTGGTTCACATGGTTAAATATCTCCCTTTGGTAAATGGGGATGTCTCCTTTGGCCCTGATAAGCTCCACAAACCCCCGGTCGCAGTTTATCTCAGACACTAGAAGGCACTTCCCATACCAGTGGGCCAGCCTGTATGTCCACTCTGCCAAAACATCTATATCCCACCTGCACTCAGGCTTTAATCTTGCAACCATAGACGGCGGAATCCACCCGCGATCACGATCAAAAAAACCTTTTCTCCAAACCAAAACCGAATGGCAATCGGGATCTTTGCCTCCAACTTGTGACTGCCCGGTCATCAAATCTGCGCTTATTAGGTAATGGTATCCTTCTCGGGGCCTCTCAAAACAGTGGACAATAGCCTCCTCCAAAGAAGATTGCCTAAAGTTTACCAGCTTGCCGCTCTCGGATAGCTCAGGAATGCCGTAGATTGGCTTCTGAGCGGTCGCATGGGTTCTTTGCCAGTCGAGGCCATCACGGGAGAACCTCGTCCTAGCAGACGCCCTGAAGGCGTGCTGCGAGGTGGTGGGGAACTCCCTGTCGAACTTGGTCTCATCTCCATCGCACTCGCTTTCCAGAATCTTTCTCCTCCAGCTAATATGGCTAATCGTGATAGTGTGTTCGTTACCCGATTTGTCCACGCACTTGTAATCCGCCAAAAGCTCCCTTTCCGTGGGAGTTAAAGATCGCCTGAGGTCCTCAACCTCTACAGCAGTAAGGTTGTCTCTGGCATCCTCGAAAGCATACCAAGGAGCAAATATCCTTATCCACCGCCCCTTCCACTCGCCTTTTGCAAGGGTCTGGACATGCTCCCAGTCGTCAGCGTCATTCCAGCGGTCATAGAAAACCCCTGCCGGGCCTTGCGCGGTTGACTCAAGAACCACCGCTGTGTCTGGAAGGTCGGGAACACAGGCCATCACCCCGGTCAGGATTTCAGCGGAGTTTCTGGCCGGGGTGTCTCTCCAACGTCCAATTTCAGTTGCAAGGACGAAGTGAAAGGTTCCTGATCTTCCGGCCTCTGAGTCCTGCGCCGTCTCCTTTTCAAGAATGGAGCCGTTACCAAAGGCCCCTCTTTCGTTTGTGATCCTTGGTCTTTCGTGAGGCCACTTCATCTTGTCGTAATCCGAATACCTTCTGGTAATTTTCCATAAGTTATCCGTTTGACTAAATTCGCCACCAATAATTAGTCCGTTGGACTGCCTCCTCTGCAACATGTGGTATAGACAGGCCGTGGTAACGGTAGAGGACCCTTTCTGGCGTGGCTTGAGGATAATTATCCTACATGGATATTCATTCTCTCTGCACCATCTTATTGCGTCACAGACCTGCTCTTGCAAATAGTTAAGGACGGGAGTCTCCACAGCCCCGTCCTTTTTAAGGATCTTGCCAAACTGCTCGACCCAAGCGTCTTCATTTTCCATGCAAGCAGCACGAAGAAGCTCGTCCGCTTGATCGTCGGTAAGTTGCACCTCTATCTCGCCCATCCGTATTCCTTTGCTATTTCTTCTGCTACTTCGTCCTCAGGAAACACTCTTCCTCCCCATATCTGATTGTGTGCTTTATATGGGCCAAGGGGCACAATGCGGACAAACCATTCTCCCCGGTAATTTCCATGAGAGTCTTTGTATTTCAGGTTTCCGGCAAAGTGCGAGCCCGTTTTCGCAACTTGCAACCACCTTTGATAATAAGTGTCCCCCTCTTCGCTGTCGTAAATGAATGACTGCCAGCCAAGCCCAACCAACTTGGAGTCGTCGTCATCAACCAAGGTCTCATAGGCCCTGTTGACGAAGATGGCCTCCCCGTTTGATGTGCATCTAAAGGCCGGGTATGGAGCCTCTTGCAACTCCATCAGCCTCTCGCTAACCAACAGCCTTACCTCATCTTTTAGCGAGGTTCCCCCATTTGTCTTCAGCTCAGCAGTGAAAAACTCCTGCCTATCCGCGACTTTCTGAAGCTCTTCTTTTATAGACAGAAGCAACTGCGGCATTTGCCTCCTCTGCCTTCTTCTTATCCACCATTCTTTCCACGCGGACCTCCCCCTTGTTGTTAGCGACCAAATCGCCAGCACAGCGGAGGCTGCTGCCCCTAAAGCGGTCAGTGTTGTGTAAAGGTCTATATGCACAGCGGTCATTCATCGTTAATAACGGGAATATCTGCCTTGGGGGGCTTGAATCCCCTCCAGCAAGACGAGAACATTACTTGGTCTTCAAAGGCCCTACACTCGATTATGTGGGCCCCTGTATGTGCGGCTAAGCCATTTCGCATCATAAATTGCGACTGCCTCTGAGTGCATCCCGCAAGCACCGCAGCAACGCCTCTATAGGCTGGCAACGTAAACGCTTTGTGGAAGTGCCCGATAAGCAGGATGTCTGGCTTTTGGCCTGACTCAATCTGCTCGATTATCTTTTGAGGCTTGTAGCTTAGAGCGTAGCTACTCCCCCCTCCGGGGTGTAGCATGTCTATCCTGATGTCCTTTTCACCCTTTCTCTCCACAACCCACCGGGCCGCATCTGACCCTAGATAATTGATGTCCTCTCTCTTTTCCGCGATTCTCGCGCAGACATCTGTGCCGCCATTCTTCATGTGGGCCTCGTCATGGTTTCCAGAGATCAAGTGAGTCTTAATCCCTTTGATGTATGGGTAATGCTCAACCGTCCAATCTATCTGGGCGTCAGCCCCGTGCTTATGGACTTCATGCTCATGCCCTTTCCTCATCTGGACGCCCTCGGTCATGTCCCCGCAATGGTAGACGGTTTTAATACCCTCCTGCTCAAACCACTCGTAAATGGCCCGAGTCATTGCAACTTCCTCGTAGATTGACCCAAAGTGGGTGCAGCTCAAAACCCCGAACTTAAACGCGGGGGCCTTTTTGGGAAGGGAGATCCTTTGCAGGGCCCGTTCATTTGCAAGCGTCTCCAACTGATCCCGAAGAGACAGGATCTTGCTGGCGTGACCCTTGGCAAACTCGTCAATAGATTTTCCTTTTTTTCTAGGCATCTTCACATGATCCCGAGGATCTTTTTCATTTGCAGGATTATGTGCTTAGGCCCCCACACATTAAGGCTTCCCTTCCTCAACCTGTATTCATCAAAGTCTGGCGAGTCGGAGTGCCTTCTCCAGCCTGTAACAGGAACCTCGCATATCTCTCGGAAGTCATGGTCATCAAAATACTCCTCATGGTCTTCAGATAGATACTCAATCACCTTGGTCCTGATGATAAGATCCACATCGTGCTTGGCACGAAACTGATCAAGACCCTTCCCCCTTGAGGCTGGTTTCCTTTTTCCTCTTGGGCCAGCATGAACCAGCTCAAGACCAAGGTCGGTTCTTACTTCCTCGACATCGGCTACCTTGCAATTGCAATTGTGGGCTATTTTGCCATTAGTGAGTGTCGGGTGCTTGTATGCCGCTTTTTCTATTCTTTTTCTCAGATCGCTGTCCATTGCTTTGAGTTTGTGGGGTTTGGTTTAGTTTCTCATTTTAAGACCTCTTTCAAAAAGACCAGCCTCTGCATCCCTTCTCTTAATAAGACCATCCAGCCCTCGTCCCTGCCACAGCCTCTTCATAGACCTGATTTCCCGGGGGACCCTTCCGGCGTAACCTGCCGCTATGTGATCCCTGATGTTTGCCATCTCCCTTCTTCTGCTGCCCTTCATGCTTGCGCCCCTGTTGAACACAATCGACACAAGGGCTCCGTTGCTGTGCGGGTGAAGCCTGTCTTCAGACAGCCTAAATGCCGTTTGGGTTGTTTTTGCAAACCTTGGCAAAGTGGAGCCATCAAACACCTCTTGGGCCTCGTCCCATGAAACCCTCACCCTGTTCTTTACTGAAGCTAGGGCGTATTTCCCGGCACCCCCCTTTCTTCCTGATACGCTAATGAGCGCGTTCACCTCAGACGAAGAAAGAAGACCTCCCCAATCTTTGCGAATCTGGGTTGCGTTGTTATACCCTAGATCGTAGCCAAACCCTATGGTCACTCCGCTTGCGCCCCCGGGCCATGTGGGCCCCGAGAGATACTTCTGGTAATAGATTTTCCCTCCCACCTCGTATCCAACGATGAGGTCCCGGGCCTCGTCGCTGACTGGCAGCGAGAGGCCGGGGATTACACCGCTTCTTTCTACGGAGAGGTCTCTAAGAGAGGCGCTGGCTCCGGAAAGCATAATGCTGGCGAAGAACACCAGCACCGCGATAATAATAAGCCTTGCCTTATTTGGGGACGGAGTTTCATCCCAGCCCTCATCAAAGGTTTTGCCTATGTCTCTTCCAAGCGTATGCCTAAACCCAATCTTGAGCAGGGCAAACGCTAATGCGCTGGCAACGAGGGTTTTCGTTACCGTTGACGCGATGTCCACGAACGTGAACGCTTCGATAAGGCCAAAGGCCCCATCAAGCCAGTTTGCAACGCCCAGAACGGCGTAGAAAATGGCTATTCCAATAACAGCGAAAACAATGTCCCGCTTTATGCTGTTGTCTTTTTTGTCCATGATTCAGGTAAGACCCCTTAGGAGGGAGCTAGGTATTTCTCCATCCACTCTTTGAACTCTGAGAGCCCTTGCAATTTGTTCTTTTCTTCAGCGGTCAGCTCTCCTCCGTCATCTGGGACGATCAGAAAACTACCCCCTGTTGTCTTTCTGCTTTCTACGAAATTGTAGAGATGCTGGGTAACAGCGTCTTTGTCCCCGCCCCAAAGCGCCTTGCTTCGCTTTTCGGCTCCCTTCTTCGTTTTGAACTTTAAGTATTTAGCCATTATAGGTCGTAGTAGTCTTCAGCGTCTTCCCAAACAGTCCCGGCAGTTGCGCTTGATGCGGCAAATGCTGCGGTGTTCTCCCAAGCAACTACCTCATAAATTTTCCCATCCCACTTGTCGGTTGTGAAGTAAGGGTAGTTGCAATATCCAATATGAAAATGGCCGTAATTAAACGAGTTTACGTTGTGCGAAGAGCTTGCTGGCGACCTATCGGTCCCATTCACCTTCATCTTCATTTCATTGCCTGACTCCGCAGGCATGTAAGAGGCGATGACTACTTCAATGTTGGATGTGCTGGCAGTAACAGTGCTATCCAAGGTGTCAATATCGGTATTGCCGCCGCCGCCGCCCACATCAAAACGATATGTGTCTCCTTCGACATACAAAGAGCGGCCATAAGCAGGGTAATAATATAAAGCGGAAACTAGCTCATGCCTGTCGTTATCAGTGTCAATATACTTAGACACGGTCATCCATGTGTTTGAGTCTCCGACATCTGTTCCGTCTCCTCCCTCGGCTGGGACATGGGTTGTTTGCAGGTAGTTATTGTAGGAGGCAGAGAACTCTAACGTGCTATAGTCTGACGCCAGAACAGGCTGAGACCCCGCAGTTGTTTGGAAGGCGCTTTGTGCCGTCCCAACTTGGTCCCACCATGTAGTTACATGGATTGTTGTCCCTGAAGAAAACGCGGCCAAAGTCATTGTGCCGCTGTAAGAGCCAGAAGTAACCGTTATAACAGAAGACCCGCTGACCTTGTTTTCGTCGTCAAAATCGACATCTACCTCGACACTATCGGAAGCCCTTCGGACCCTGACCGCCTTGCCCGTGTAGTCTTCCCGCAGTTTTCTTAGGCTGTATGCAAGAGTAGCTGTCGGCATCCCATCTCTATCCAAGAGCATAGGCGTCTCAAGGGCCTGTGGCGTTCTGGCCACAGGTATACCAAGTCCCGGTGAAACTCTCATTTCCTATTGGGTCTAAAAAATTGCACTAATGTTGACTGCGGTCGTTCCTGTTCTGAACACTTTCGTGACACAGAGAGGCAAGACCCCAGCGGGGACACCTACAAGCGTCACAGTGTTGCCTTGCAACGTGGTCACTTTAAGGTTCCCGGCAGTCCCGATGACCAAAGCTCTAGCGACCTGCGCCAGAGGCTGATCGGTTGAGCTTATGTCCACGGGCAGGGCATCAATGCCGCTATCCTTGAACTTGGCCTTTACGTTTGCACTTTGGGTATGTTCCATTGGATTCAGTTGGTTGGTTAAAAAAGTATTTTAGCAATTCGTCCTTGCGGTGTCCAAGTTCCAGTTGCAACAACAACTTTCAGGACAAGATATAGCATCGCCACGGCTACCGCAATCCACACAAACCTTTTATATTTAAGGGCTTCATCCCTTTGGGACTCCACTTTTACTACCTTTTCCCGAGCCGCGTCTCTTTCAGCAGCAATTTTGATCCCTATTTCGATGCGGGAGTTTGCCTCCTCTAGCCTTTCCAGTAAGCCTTTGTTCTGGACGGCCATAGCCTCTATCTCAGATCGCAACTGGAGGTTTGCTTGCTCTGCCTTGGTTAGAGCCGCTTTGGTCTCGTTTAGTGCTGCAACGGCAGACTCCCTAGCGACAATAGACGAGTCTAACTCTGCCCTAAGGTCTACCACAAAGCCCCGAAGCTCGTCAGCGGCAGCAGATCCCGCCTCTAGCCCGTTTGCGTAAGCCTCTTCAACGGCCTTTTCTATGGCTTCTGTGGTCACTTTGGCGGCGTCGAGCTTGTGCCCAACATCCCTTACCGCGTCTTCCACCTCTCCAACTTTAGCCTCTACCTTTCGGACCTGCGCTTCCGTATTGGCTATATTGGGCTTTGGAGATAATTTGGGAACCGCTATGGCTGGCGGTGCCTGTGTGACCGGGGGAGAACACGACACAAACGCAAAGCAGCTTGCAATAATTGCAAGCGCCACGCAGGACCTGTTTGTTTTGGGGGTTCTCATAGCCTCCCTCCGGGGGGGAGATCAATCCATGGGGATCAGGGTTAGCGAAATATCGGTAACAGTGGGGTTGTCTGAGCCAGTTTCGTTAGCAATCCAGACCTCCACAGTATTCGTGTTAGCGAGACTCATCACGTTTTGCACGGTCATCGAGTCTTCGTGGCTATTATTCAAAAACGTCTGGCTTACCTCTGAAGTGGAGATGGTGGCTCCGTTCAGGCCCAGCCGAGCAGAAACAGTCACAGTCCCAGAGGCCCCGCTCTTGACGGTCATAACGGCTGTGACCAAAAAGTTTGATGTCACAGAGCCGCCATAAGTAACCTTGGCCTGCGAGGCGGTTGGGACACTGAAGTTGGCCCCATTAACCACGGCAAAGGTTCCCGGGTGAATTATTGCAAAAGACCCTGTAGATACAGTGGTCGCATTGGTGTTATTCCTTGTTCCGGCGATTACACCAAATCCAAGGGTTGCTGATTGGGTTGACGCGCTCAGAGCCGCCCTTCCTGCTGCCGCATTTGCTGCGGTCATCAGCGATCTTCCCGTGGCGGTGGAATCGGTTACATCTGATGCAACAATTGCCCCTGCCCCGCTAGCGCATACAGCTAGATTTCCGGTGGCATCTGGGACCGCAAGGGTCCTAGTGGACGATGAGTCAAAGGTAAGCAGGGCGTATCCACCAGAAGGCCCGTCCATCCTAATCATGTTGGAGCCACTCGCGGGGTCGATTACGACAGTCCCTGTAAACGTGTCCCCGGCGATGTTGGAACACCCAATTGCGGTCCTGAATGCCGCAGCATCAGTAATGCCTCTGCCGTCCCCATCCACCAGCTTTTCTGTGCTTCCTCCCCCGTGAGGGAGTTGAAACTTGCTGGTATTGGCGGCGTTTTCTAGGGCAATTTTAGCTCCAGAGCTAAAGTTGTATCCTTCAGAAGTGGAGGAGGTTACGGAGGTCTTAGTGAACGAGGGAGAGTCACCTGTGCCAACCCCCAGAGCCGTTCTGAACGCCCCTGCGTCAGTGATTCCCCCTCCGTCTCCAAGAGTAACTGTCCCGGTAGCATCCGGCCACGTTATCGTTCTATTGGCTGTTAAGGTGCCGTGGTTGATCTCAGAATAATATGATGAAGCAGTGTTATACAGTCTCACCTTTGATCCGGTGAGAACGGTAAACATTGGGTTGGTTGAGTGCCTTGCCTCAAGGATGATAGCTGAGGTCTGGTTGTTATCGGCAATAAGCCCTTTTCCGCTGGCAGCACCATTGGAGAAGTGGCCAGCAGTTCCTCCTGTCCCTGTGTTAAATCCAAAAACGGAATAGCTGGTGTTCCCTGTGGAGGCCCCATATACCCCGTATCCATTGGTTCCAGTTGATGACGCGCTAACAGCTTTGTTTGTCCCGGTAGACGCGAATGACGCGGCCCCTGTTGCGCTTCGTTTTACAACCTTGCTAACTGTAGCCGCATCTGTTGCGTCAGTAATGTCAGCACTTGTGTGGGTGTGGGAAGTGGCCGCCTTGCCTGAGATGGCAGAGGTGTTTGTTGCAACATTACTGGTTATCGTTGCAAGATCACTCACAAGGTCTGTGACAGTGCTTTGGGCCTGAGCGCCTGTGTGGTTAGCTCTAGCGAGCAGGGTTGTGGCAGAGTGACCACTATCCTCAATAAGCCCCCCAGCTTTAGACTTAAACAGGTTCCCGGCAGTAGGGGAGCCGTGGATTTTTGTGTAAATCCCGGTAAGAAAAGTCGTCACCCATGCCGTAGTTGCAATGTTTATCGAGTTGTCAGAGCTTCCCGGCGTGGGAGCCTTAGGGGCTCCGGTAAATGTGGGAGACGCCAAATTTGCAACTTGGCTCCCGTTTTGGTAAATTGTCTGCCCCCTAACCTCGGACCACTGGGTCCCAGATTTTCCTAATTTGCCTTCGTTGTTGGCGTTGGGGATTATGTTTGGAGTGGCCATTTCTATGTTGCGTTAGTGACTAGGTCTGATCCCGAAACTGTAAAATGAGAGTCGCTTGCGGGGGCGGCAAGAGGGGAGAGGTCCCCAGTGGAGTCGTCTTCTCTCCACGCCGTAGAGACTCCTAAGAGTCCGTTAAATGGAGCGCATGGATGAAGGTCGTCAGCAGCATAACCGTCACCAGAAAGCGTCCATGCAGCTTCTGTTCCTGAGGCCCCCTTTCCAGAGGCTAAAAGTTCTCTTCCTGACCTTGTAAGCATAACTTGGTAAGTTGGTTAATAGTATTGCAATTACTCCGATCTAACAATTGGATTTCTCTGCTGGATAGGGATGGTAAACCTCAGGACCACGCCCTTGTCCTCGTTTGTAGTGGTAACAGTCCCCACCCCTGACGAGGTTCGCGTTTCTGTTACATTGCCAACCTTTCTTTCGCTTGTAGTGGCAGTGTCATCAAGCTGGGTCGTAGTCTCCTTTGTAAGGGTTGGAGAGGTTACGGTCCTTTTTGTTTCGCTGTCATATGACTGCGCCGATATTTGGCCTTTATTGGCCTCGGTATCGGTTACTCTTTTAATTATATTGTCTGAACTAGCCATGGCTTATGCGTCCCCGTCTCCGTAGGTGTATTCCACTGTTTCCTCTCCAGTATCTGCTCCGCTTCCAGTGGTCGTAACTGTGGGATGGTTGATTGTGGTTGTTTCATTGAGATTGGTATATGTCCTTTCTGTCTCTTTGTTGTCTTTCGTCTTGGTGGATACCTCCTGTTCGTGAGGGCCTGCGGTAAGGTCAGCAGCCCCAGAGGCGCGAGTTGTAGTGGTTGTTCCGTCACTCTCGCTCTCGTTATTGGTCCTTGTGACAACATTGATGTCTGTCCCTATGACCATGTTCACCTCAAATTCAACAGCTTCCGGCATAAGAACGATGACTCCCTCTTGGCGCATTTCGTAACATGCGTCATTGATCTCCTGTAGGGCCTGTTTAACTGCGGCCTTTAGCTTTGTGGCGTCTGCAATCATTTTAATATCCGGGTCTGGTTCTCACATAATTTACCGGGGCTCCCCTGTTGTTCTGCATGGTTCTGTTAATTGCAGCTAATGCTGAGATCCCTCTTTGCAACGAAGCGTCTCTCTCCTCTTTTGTCCCTCCCCAGATCGGGGTCATAACCAAGTCGCTAAGCGCCAACGGCAGAACATGAGGCAGAACATATTGATCTGGGACAGCAACTGCCACGCTCCCGTCTACGTCTGTTAAGTCATGGGACGGTGGATCTAATACCGCATCAAAGATTATGGTCATCTCCTTGTCTGGAATCGGGTCCAAGCGAATCATAAGCCTCGCTTCGTCCTTTTGGGACACCCCGGTGTTCTCTAGAACATACCTTGTCGGGTCCCCAAATTTTTGCACAGACCCGGAGGTCACTGATGTTCCCACGACTCCAGAAAAAGCTCTAATCCGTCTTTCCGGGCCCACAAACCTTAAAGCGTCATCATCTCTGTAAAGGGTTACGCCTGTATCAAGCACTCTAGGGTGACTTACCAGTCTGTTGACGCTGTGGTCCGTAAGCATAATGGTGTCAAAGTGGACACTTGCGGACACGGAGCCAGTTGATCCGCGAAACTGGTTAAGCATTTTAGGGGTCCCAGAAACCGAAACGATTTCATTCATGTTTTTCTCCCCTGCAATCTCCAAAGCCGCTCCCAGATGATAGTCTTGCAACGAAGCGCCAGTCATGTCGTTTCCTCCGTTGGTGGCGGTAAAGCTGATGGTCTCCTTCGCCCTTATTAGGTGCGAGACCGTGGTCATCCTCAGGTTTTCCGGGGCCGTGCTAAACCAGTTAAAAACAGCGGAGTTAATACAATCCAGTAGGATCAAACGATCCTCAACGCTCATTTGCGAGAGCGTCTTACTGGCTGTCCATCTTGCAAGCCTTTGAGCTAATTCTTGAACAGTCATTATTCTTCAGACGCGAATTGTTTTCTAAGCTGCTCAGCCATGTGGCTCTTTGTCCCCATTTCGGGGTCAGAGACTTGCAACGATTGCATCGCTCTGGCTGAGTCCTGCTCAAACATGGGGATCTTGTCTTTCTCAAAGAAAAAGTGAGACCTCATTGCATACATTCTAGCAAGCGGCAGGAGGATTGTCTCTACCGCGTCTGCCGGGACGGGAGTTACCTCTGATCCTGACAGGGCCTTGATGTAGCTTGTTTCAAAAACGGCAGCCTTTCTGGCGTAAATTAGATTGATAATTACGGTTGCCGTTGGGGTCGGCTTGATCTCGATATACGCGCCAGACGAGTCCCTTCCAGAGTCTTCGGCTGCTTCTCTGCGAGTTTTAACGAAGTAGTAACTTGGAGCGGGAACCCCGTCAGCTACGGCCTGAGCTTCAGTTTTCCCATAAAACCTTGGGAAGAATTGGTTAAACTCAGACTCGTCGGTGATCCTATGAAGCTCCCTGTTGTTCTCTGCCTCGATCCAAACGGGCCCAATAAGCTCGTTTGCTCCATACAGGGTGTTGAGGTTTGCCGATGATGTTCCCGCAGAATAGGATAGCTGCCCCTCCTCTTTGCGGAAATAGTCCAGAGGGCTCTGGTGCATGAGTTGCAACGCAGAATTGATGGCCGTGGTGGCATCCTCGTAAATATAGTCAGGAATCGTCCCTGCTCCCTCCATCCAGAGGACCCGCAACACGTTGTCTCTAAGCTCTTTAAGAGTCATGGCTTACTACCCTCCGGAGGGTGGCAAAAGTTTTTCTGGCAGCTCTTTAGCCGCCTTTTTCTTGGCTGTCTTTTTAGCAGCCACAGGATTCAAAATAACCGGAACCACTCTCATTTTTCTTCCGTGGCAAAAGGGGATAAGAGTGGCGCAGTCTGCATTGAAATCTTCCCTGTCTTTAGCTTTGGAAAGGTCATATGTGCGCCCACCAAAGACCCAGATTTCCTCCTCCATTCCCGGCACCTTGGACCTCAAAAAGTTCCCATGCCGAGTTCCGTATTTTGCTGGGGCATACGTTCCGCGATCAGGATACTGCAACACTGCTAAAATAGGCATACTCAAAGTATAGCAAAAGGGGCCCCGGTTGCAAGAATTGCAACTCAGGGCCCCCATAATTGGGTTCTTGATCCCAAATCCCTGATTTCTCAGGAATTAAGCAGTGGTGACTGTCGGGAACGGAACTCCAGCGTATTGCAGTGCGTGTGTCAGGATAAGGTATCCCGGCCTGCGCCCAGCAGCATCCTGCACTGGCTCCTGTCCGAAGACAGAGGTCACGAAGATGTCCTTCACGAAGCCGCCCTCATGGGAGTCTTCGGAACGCTGGTTGCGATACTTGCCGTATGCGCGACGAGCAGCCTGCTTACCCATGAACAGAGTGTGGCCGTAAGGCACACCGTGCTGGTTCACAAGGTAGACGCTGGCTGTTCCAGCATCGTGGGTGTTGGTGTGAACCGCCGCATCAAAGGCAGGAAGGGAGCCAAGGTGGTTATTGGCGTCTCCCGACTGGTGCTTGTCGTTCACGGTCAACAGGTTCCCGTCATTGGCGTTACATGAGTAGAAGCCAATCTTGTTCGGGTCTGTGGCCGCATTGGGGTGGTTTACAACCGCTACAAAGAACGCCCCACTTCCATACAAGCTGGCCGCAAGAGACAGGGTGTCCGTTGCAAGGAACTTGAACGCGAAGAGCGGGAAGTATTTGAAGTAAGCGGGAGCCGTAAGAGCCCCAGCAGTTGCAGATCCACCGCCAGCGATTCTGAGGTTTGCAACACCAGTGGTGCTGTTGGTGGTAAACCCGTTGGTGGTCGAGCATCCAAGCTCTGCCTTGGGGTTCAGCGGAGAAGCAATCGCACCGTATCCGTCATGGTCGATGGGATTGTATTTCTTGATGATATTACCCCGGACATCGGAGTAGCCACCCGTAAACAACTGGTTGGAGTAGGCGTTTGGCCCACCCTCTTCGTGTGCATCCTTGTAGTCAGCGTCCTGCTCAAGAGAGAACAGAGCGTCAGTGGTTGCAACGGAGCAGTAGCGATGAATGGCGTTACCGTTCTGATCCCGGCCCAATTTAGCAGGGCTTCCGCCAAGGCGGGAGAGCTGCGTCTGAGCGGAGACGATGCCGTCCCAATCAAGGGTGTCAGCAGTAAACAGAGCGTCCGCGTTGGCCTTGCTGTTTGCAATAATTTGGTTTGCGCCTGCGCCGTGGTGCAAGAAGCTCATAAACAGCTTCTCACTCTTGTTGCGGCCCATCCACTTGCCAAGCTCGCGGGGGATGCCTACGGCGATTTCGCCGCGCATTCCCATGAACTCTTCAGCTCGCTCGGTGTAACGAACGCCGTGGCGCATGAAGTCCACGGACAGGGTTGCGGAATTGATCTTGATCGACTCGAAAGCATCACCGTCATCAAAAAGCTCATCCCCGTGCTTGGGCTCATTGTAGAGACCAGCCATGGTGGTGAACGTAATTTTCTGACCGCGACCTTTGGTCGTGTCGGTAACGGTTTGGATAATGCTGTCGTTGCCGCCCTCGAAAGGAGCAAAGAAGTCTGCGGTCTGTTCATAGACCTCAACTCCTTTGCGCCAAAGTTCGCGGACTGCCCCAGCGTTACCAAATGCGTTTGCGGGGTCAGCGGAAAGGGCGTTGCCGATTCCCTGACCAGTAACATTGGAAGTATGGAATGCCATGATTCTTGGTGGTTAATTGAATTGCGGTTTTCGGACCCGCGACAAACACAACCAATCAATCAGCAATTCCAGACCGGAAGACTTGTTCGGCTAATTCGTCAAAGTCATCAGGGTTGGATATATTCGCCACTTGATCAGCAAGTGTAGCCGCTTGTCCGGTTTGGACGCCAGCAGTGCGTGAAGCTCCACTGGCTGCGGGTAGTTGGCCGGGCTTTTCGGTCCTTGGGGGCTGGGGCGAAGAGGGTGACTGTTGCTGAGGCGCAGCTTCTTGCTTCTGCACGGGGGGATTCTTGGCTGGCCCTCCCGTGTTTGGCGCTATATTAAGCTCCTTCGCTACCATTTGGGCAATCAGAAGTGGCTTATTAGCATCGTAGTAGCGATTGTCTTCAGTATCCCGCAGGGCCGCGTCGATCTCTGTTGCTCTAGCGTAAAAGTCTGAGCCTTCATTCCCAAACTCTGGGTAAAGCTCGTTTGCTTTTGCAACTGAGGTATCAAAAGCCTGATCGTGTTCATCAACTGCTGCCGTTGCTTCATGTTCTTCACGAACGGCAAGCACCTCGATGAGTTCTTCAGTTTCACCAAGTTGATCCATGACATCTGCGGCCTCATCTAGGTCGCCCTCACGGAGTGCTTGGCTATGCTTTTTGCGAAGGTCCTTTAGTTCCTGTTTGGCCTCATCTAGGGTTACCTGAGATAGTGGGTCTTCTTCTGAAGACTCCTCTTCATAAGCCTCGTTGTCTTCTGCAACTGGCTCAATCTGAGCTTTCGGTCTCTCATCTACGCCCAACCGCTGTCTTGCAATATCAAGTGCTTGTGAAAGATTGATAGGTGCGTCAGCGGCATCTGCGGCCTTCATTATTCGCAATGCCTCAGCATCCACTTGCTCTGTCGGACGCAATCGGAATTGGGGGATTTTATCCTCCTCACCTACTACGTCTTCGGCTTCGTCTGGCTGACTTTGCTCTTCAACTTGCTCTTGCTCAACGGGTTGCTCGTCTCGTTGCTCTGGCTCTCCCTCCGGAGGGGCCTGCGCCTCCTCCTCATTCGTAGCCGTTTCTTCAGAACTCTGTTCATTTGGGTCAAGTTCTTGCAAGAGGTTGGGGTTCTGCTCAATCTCAGACATTAAAGCCTCGTATTCAGCTATGTCCCCAGCTTCAGATATCCTGTCTGCCATAGACGGCGTGGCTTGTTCAGCAGCTTCCTGCTGTCCATCCACCTCGCCCGAACCCCCCAGATCGTCATTTCCGACCTCGGGTGCGTCTTGGATGCTTTCAGTGTTTTGAAGGGCTTCTGCCTCTTCAACTTCTGTATTTTGTCCCGAATGGGCCTCTGCCTCACTCATTGGTTAAGGATTTTGAGCTTTATTTGATCTTTTGCAACATTAAAGTTGCAATCGTGTCTACACCAGTAATCCCGTCATCTGATTTTACCTTCCCCAAGCTGTTCCCTCCACCCCCGGGAATGGAGGCTGACGAGCTGGATATTGGAGAGCGATTTGCCCAAAACGCCAACACCACCAATGAGGGAATAGATAAGTTGAGGTCTCTTTTGATGTATCTGTCGATGTTTGAGGAGGTGGAACTCGTTGATGCTAATGGGTTTAAGAGGGTTTGCTTGGTCAGGAGAACGGGGAAAGAGGAAGTTTCAACGACATGCTCCTTGGGGACATTGCTTACCGACCCGTCAGATTCCGATAAGAGATATTTGCAACAGGGAACGGTAAACTATGTAAATAGCGATTTTGTTACCGCTCACACAACAATAGGGGGAGAAGGAACCACCTTTGATCCTCACACCAGCAGCATTTATGTGAAGCTGGAAATAACCATGGAGACCGATTCCTCTGGAGATACGACATATCTCACTGGAAGATGGAGCGCCACAGGGCCGCCAATTCTGGAAAACGGGCCATCAACTCCTGTAGATAGCGAGTTATCCGCCTTTCAGCCTACAGGATTCATATACGCCCCCTTGGGTAGCTGGTCTGAGAACCTCAACGGGGATTTGGTTTGGAACTCCGAGGGGTGTGGGGCGGTCACCTTCCAGATATGCCTTCTGGACGCATATAGAGCCACGGCGCATTACTTTAGGTCCTGATGTCTTACGAAGTATACGGGAGAGCAAGCACTGAGAAGTTCCCAGACCAGCAATGCGTGTGCTGTGCGGAGTTAGAGTGCCCTGCTCCGGAATTTTTCATAGAGCAGACCAATGGCCTGTATCTTGGCTTTCTGGCCAGCCCGGCGGGGTTTGACCCCTCGATAGTCAACGCCATGCCCCCGAGCGGGTTTCGTATGCTTTGGCTGACTTATGTAAACCCAGTCCATCATAATGGGACCGTTACAAAGACTCCCTCCGGAGGGTCTGCTGTTCAACACACAAAGACAGATGTGATCCATTATGATCAATACGTCTTTAGCACGGATGCGATGAGGACCTTAGGCACGTTGGACAACCCAACCTACCCTGAGACCATTACTGTCAGCTCTGGATCAGAGACAAATTACAGCAGCCTTTCTGGGACTTGGGGGGTCAATGGGGCGACCGTCCCAATGGAGGAAGGCTACTTCACTGGCGGAAGCCCCCAATTGCTTTACACAGACGGAACCACGGACACCCATGCGGGAACCACCTTTGACTCAATCGGCAGCACCACAACATATGTTGCGGCTGTATCCGACACCCAGTTTTTGCAAATTGCAAACGTCAACGTAAACGGCTCCCATGGTGGGACCACATATGTAGGGGATTACACTATTCAAAAGGGCTACAGGGACCCATTGCCATTTGTTTACAGGGTAAATCTTCCATGGCCTAGCGTGTTTAGCCCAATGATGGAGGTCCATTGGGATGTGGAGTTTAGAGTGGAGGGCGCAGATGAATACACCAAGATGGGCAGCGGGAGCTGGGAGGCCACCGGGTCTGACGCCTTGAGTCTTGGCCAAGCCTTTTTGTGGGAGTATCCATCTCTCGGAGATTTCCGAATCACCAATGTGCGTTTCCGGTGTTCCCCCAGACAAAGGTTCAGGGACTACGCGGTAGAGTCAGGAATTGGGGCCGTTGCCCTGTCCACTGAAACCGCTTTTGACTAGCGCATCTTGGCGGCAACAGCGGACCTCATAATCTTCCCGGCTCGGGCCTCGCTGTATTCCCTATATCCCAAGACCTCGTCGCAGACCTTTATGACCCCTCTGTTTAGCTGGGTGGTTAGCTGATCACTATCCGGGTCGTTTACGATAGACTGCGCCTCATCCCTCCTTTTCTGGATCATAGGGATAAAGTGGTCACTCCACCCCTCTTCCCTGCACATTCTCTCGACTCTTTCGCCCACCTTCTGGGCCCGGTCATACTCTTGCTTTTCCTTGTCAATGCTCATACTACAGGCGGCTGCTGTCCGGGCATGTTATCCTGCGTATTTATGGCCTGAGGATTCCCGCTCCCCCCGGAGGGAGTGCCTTGTGGGGGAATCTGAAAGCCGGGCTGGATAATCTCGTCCACATGGGCAACCTGCATTGCCTTTAGCATCTGCCTGTAAAGCTGGGAAGTGCGAACCTGTAATTCTGGAGGGAGGGAATAAAACTCAATGACCTTGGCGCTGGCCTGTTGCGCCTGAACAAGCTCTTGCTCATTTTTGTATCTAGTCATTTCCAAGCGAACATCCATGTCCACCTGTTGCTCGACGTTCTCGGGGCCAAATTGCAACATTTGGGCAGACTCGTCTTCGGTATACATAAATACCTCGCGGATATCCAAATAGGCCAAAGTGTATACGCAAAACTGCTTGAGTAGGTCCTCTAGGCCGTCTTGCAACTGACTGAGGTATATGGAGAACATTTCCTGACCGGATCTTTCGATGTTCTTAACCCCGGTGGCCAACTTGGCTGTGTCCATCCCGAGCATGGCGGCATCGTTTACATGGGAAACTCCGCTCATGTTAATTGCAACCTGCATGAAGAACTCAATCTCCTTGTAGATTTCCCGGCCTTTTACGTCATACAGAGGAATAACCTTGAGAATGTTTTCCGGGTCGATGTTCCCCTTAGGGGTGTATGTCCTCCCCCCGTTAAGCTCCAAGTGGGGGTTTTCTTCCCCCTCTAAGGTAAGCTCAGGGTTCCAGAAGATAACATTACCGGAGCGGGACTGGGAGTGGTTCCATCTGTTGACCAGTAGATCCACAACTTCTTGCAAGGGTTGGAACACCTCCATGGTGCCGATTCCGTGCCACCTGCCCTCAACCCTGTTGACCCTTGTTACATTAAACGGTCGCTTACCGTTCGGAGTCCTGTTTGCAACATAGTCATAGAACAAGGGCCTTTTGTTCTTCTTGTCCAACATGATGACGATGTCTTCCTGAACTCCGTCTTCGTCCGCATCAAAATGAATATAAACCTCCGCGATTTCGACAACGGGCTCGCCCTCTAGTCCGCTTTCTGCTCTGGCAGGGTCGTCACTAGAATTAACCTTTTCTGTCCCGGGGCTTTCGCCAAGCTCTGGCCTTTCTTTCTTCCCGTAAGCCTTTCTGTGGTCGTCCACGCGGGTCAGCTCTTGCAAGGACTCAAATATCTTATTGGCTGTCTCCCTTGTCGTTTCCTCTCCTGTGTCTAAAGCTGAAACATACAGGGAAGCGATTTCAATCGCTGGCTTGTCATACAAATGAACACAAATGTCCGCTTCATCCAAAGTGGGGGCATCAAGAGGGGCTAAAAAGTCTTTGTAGTAGATTGGCTTGGACTCCGCTCCATTGTATTGCACTTTTTGCCTTGGAACGATTTGCGCTTCAAAGTTAAGCATCTCCGGGCTTGCCATCCCTTCAGGAAGTTGCGTTTGGCCATCTCTAGCCAAAATCCATACCGGATCTCCCAACTCCTCAGGGGAATCAGGGTTCTGAGTTGCCACCTGCGCCCATTGGTCATCTTGGTAAATGTAGTCCGCGTCTGCTGCCACATAAGGAACGCCTTCTGCATCCACTGCAATTGTCGCCTCCTTGTTGAACTGGGTCCATTCTTGACGGTAAATTGTCTTAGAAACAGTTTCACCCCTGATGATAGCTCCCTCAACAGCGGCCATAATTGTCCCCTTGAGGTCAGCTTGCTTGGCCTTATGCTTGCAATACTTGTCGGTAACGTCAGCAGGTTCGTCGTCACTTTTGCTAACCGGGTAAGCCCCGAACCATGGCTCGGTCCCTAAAAAGTAGTTAATCGCCCGTGATATTTGCTGCTGAGCAATCCTTCTGGATAGGGGGACGGTGAGATTTGATTCCGCAAAAATCCCCCCAACAAGATACGCCCTCCAGTCAATTTGATTGTGGAAGGTCATTTCGTAAAGCTGCCTCTTGCCCATAAACGATCCAGCGGCCTGTTTCACCGTGTCGTCATATCCTCGTCCATACCAACTGGCCTGCGAGGTTGACCCCCGTCCAAGCTCGTTTTCCAGCGTAGAGATCCTTGCAAGGGCATGTGTGATGAGCCGATCCTCTTGCCTTGCAGTAAGCTGCAACGGGCTGTCAAAGACGACCTTAGGCTTCTCTTTTTCTCCCGCGTCTAAAGGCGGCTTGGGGGCGGTAATTACCTTTTCGGCAACCGCTTGCACTTGGCTTACTGTGCCAGACTGGCCTTCTTCACTCATCTTTTGTCCTTCAGTTTCTTGTTAAATGTCCTTCGTGCTTCTAGCTTAAACTCGATGTTCTCGTAAGACATGGCTCTCGCCTTGTCGCTGGCCCTTCTCCGGGCGGGGGCGATGTCTTCCGCATTTCTAACAGATAGGCTTTCTTCCTGCCAGACTCTTTGGTAGTTCTGTTGCAAAATCTTATATTGCAACGGGGTCATCTTGTGCTTTTGCTTTAGCCCTGTTGCCTCGTCAGTGTAGACATATGAATTGCTGACACGGGTAGGCATTGTTAGGTCCTCCCTATAGGGCTCCAACTTCCTCCCCTTGTGGATCATTTTGTCGAAAAACTTGGGAGTGTAGGGCTGCTGCCTTGCAATCCATGAACCAAACCCCCGGGGCCTCTTGAGGAGTTCTCCATATGCGTCCCTTTGCGATCCGGGGGCAAATTTGTTTCTAGGCAGGTCTATGCCAAGCACCTTGCTGTCCATGCTGGGATACATCTCGTAGAGAAGAAGTTTCCAGACAGGATTAGCATCTCCAAGAGAAAGCCTAGCATCGTATGTAAGGTTCCCATCCCTAATAGGCTGCCTGAACACGTTGGGGACTAGGAATGTCGCAAACTGCCTCGCGGACCATTTCTCCGGAGAGATTTTGCCACTAGCTATGCCGAAGGCGTCATTCATCCCTCTCAGCGAAGTTTTGTCTGTTAGCTGGCCAAAAAGAGTGTCCGTAAATAGTTCCCATCCGGCTTCAGCTATGTTGCGCTCTTTTCTGCCAAGCCTCTTAAATGTCTTCACCCAGTCTATTGTGGTCCCTAGAGTTATGGCCAACGGATCAATTCGCCCATAGTCGAAGGTGACTCCCGCCTCTCCCTCCGGAGTAAGCATCTCCCCTACCGGGATAGCGCCAAACAGCAATGTCGCATCTTTTTTTATCCGAATTTTGAACGGACCCATCCCGGCCCTGATGGCCGCCTCCCTCTCTGCCGCAGCGCCCTTTCCAAACTTGGGCATGGAGCCAGTAATCAGAATTGGCTTCTCCTCGTCATCTTCATCCCCTTCAAACATCGCCAAGATTGCTGCTGCCAAAACGGTCGAAAGAAGCTGCTGGGATAATTTTCTGATGGATTCTGCCGCCTTGGGGTCTGGGTTTCCTCGGTTTTTGGCTAGATACTGACTGAGCTTAAATGAGTGGTAGCCTACTGAGAGGGGGTTGGGTATTCTCGCATACCCCTCTCGGACAAGGTTGGCCAACACCCTTGCAAATGGAATTACTGTAATGCGGGTCATCCCGAGAGCGATCCGCAAGGAGTCCAGCCACGCAACCTCGCTAATTCTTATTAGGCCGGATTCTGTGACCTTTGAGACTTCCTTGGATGCCCTTAGGCTCTTCTCCGCGTTTTTGACTGTCTGATCAAGTTTGTTAATTACATAAGCAACCGCATCTCCCACAGACGCCCGTCCCCCTGTAAGATCAGATGGGAGGTCCTTGGTGAAGACAGAGACATTGGCCTCTTCTGCCGCGAGCGTCCAACTGGATGAGCCCGGAACGGTCATCTCCCTGTGGATGAACCGCTCTAGTTCAGCGCCCTCAAGGCCTTTTCCAGTACCCACCCTATAGGCGATGCCACCCACATGGGAGCCTGCGACAATGAACCTCATAAACTCGTCCACTCCCATGTTGAACCTAAGGATGTTTCTTCCGAAACCGCCTAAGCTGATCTTTCTTTTAGCGCCCTTTTCCCCCAAGGCTCTTCTGATCATGGCTGGTCTTTCCCCCTGTTTCCCAAACATTTTTTCTATTGCCTGATCGACATAGTCGAGCAAGTGGCCCATTTGGTAGCCACGCACCTCTTCGTGGGTTTCCCCCCTATAATCCCCTCCCTCAACGCCGCCTTTTACGAAGGAATTGAAATAAGCTGTCTCGGTGTCGTAAGCTAGGAACCCTTGGTATATCGCCATGCCAAGATAGGTTTTCATCCCCCTTGCGATATACTTGAACTCTCCCATCTTGGCCGCCTCCGGGTGCTTTGCCAACTTATTCAAAAGAGACTCTGCCGCCTGCTCCCCAATCATCCTGTATCCAGCGAAGGGGATAGACATAAGGTTCACAAGAACAGTTTTTGCCGAGAACACGTTCCCATACCAAGACCCGAACGTCCGCGTAACGTAGTCAATGTCAATGTTATCAAGGGCCCTGAAGGCGGCCTGAACGTGTATTGGATTATTTACATTAAATCCTTTTTGGTTGAGAGCCTTTACGGATGCCTTAAATGATCGGTCTAGGACCTTATTGACATCCTGATCGGTCCCGGGCTTCGCCTTTCCGGACAAGGGGGTGCCGCTTGCAAAAGACCCCATGTTGTTCTCGTTATATCCGCGCTTAACCAGCTCCCGCACTTTGGGCTCCAGAACCGTTCTGAACTTCTCCATGGCCTTTCTTTGACCTATCTTGGAAACTCCAGTAGCGGCCTCAATAGCCTCCGTGTCTGCGCCCTCTCTAGCCATTTGCACGACCTTGCGGAATTTGGGGGTAAGCTCTCCAAGAGCGGCCTGATCGGTGGTGGTCCCAATCGCAACCCCGTCATTGGAGGAGTTAAATATTTCCTCTACGGACATGCCGTCACGTTTAAGGACCCGCTTAGACTGCTCCAGCCTGTTGCGTTGCAACTTTTTCAGGTCCGCATCAAATGCTGGCTTATTGGCCGCAGGAATACTGTCTCCAGACTTTTTAGCCCCGTGCTTCTTTCTTAGAGCTTGCATCTGACCCGGGGGCACGGTGTTCATAGCCATGCCAAGGGCGTAAGCAGCTCTTTGCGCCGGGGTTTGGAACGGGTCCCTCATCGAGGTCATCGTTCTTGCAATTTCACCTCGCAACTCTTGCAAGGCGTGAGCAAATGCCATCACATTGTCGATTTCCGCCTGATTTCCAGATGTAAGTGCTTTTTGGAAGTCGTCTGCCAGCACTTGCATGGATGCTATCTGGAACTCGGGGGTCCCGGGCTGACCCAGCTTCTCAGATGACTCAAAAACCTTTCTTCTAATTTCATCATCACCCTGAGACTTTCTTTCTGCGGAGGCCCCAACCTTCCATTGCGGGAAGTTTTGGGCGATAAACGTCTCTTCGTAGATTTCCTGAGAAACGTCATAAGCGTTCCTAACCTCTGCGGTGTCTCCCACTTTAGCTCTAGAGGGGTCACCTTTGACCACTTTTTCTCCAGCAGCATTTCTTGCGTCTCTCTTTCTGAATAACGAAAGCCTCTCCCGCAGGGTTTTACCCCTTTTGTCCATCCTCCTTTTGGCCCTTTCCGCTCCCTCTTGAGCGTCCTTGGGGGCCTTTTGCATTGTGGGAGGAGTTAAACCTCTTCTTCTTTCCTCCTGAGAAAGAGCATCTTTTGTTTCAGCCGTGACATCTGGCTTTCTAGCTCGATTACCTCGGCTTCGATTTGCTTCCGGTTTTTTAATTCTGATCCCGTAGCCTGAAGAGCCGACTCCAGTAATGAATGCCTCCGCTTCTGTTTCATCCAGATTTTCCCCAAACCTTTCATGGTATAGCTTTAGTTGCTTTGATATCTTATCCGCTTTTTCCCTTAATGCGACTTCATTTTGCTCGCCAAGTATTACTTTTATGTCCAGAGAGCCTTCAAGAGCCCTGATGAGCCCTCCCGCGTCAAACGTGAGAGCCCTTGCAAGCTCCTCTCCTTCTGACTTAATATTTTGGTGCATTCCTTCGTGCAGAGCGATTGATGCCACCTCGTCAAAAAATCTTTGCAATCTCACAAGATTGACATCTGCGGGGTTATCCCCGGCCAGCATCAGCAAGTCATCGTAAGAAAAGTCTCCAAGCACTTTGTTGAATGTTGCAACGGGGTCGTGATAGATTGCTGACGGGCTGAATTGAATAAGGTCCCTTTGATCTTCTGGCACCAACATCCGTGTTTCGAGGTGTAGGCCGTATGCATTTGTCCCAATTGCAAAACCTGTAAATCCCGCTCTTCCAAAGTCGTCGTTGCTGCTGTGTTTTTCTTTAAGGTAGTGCAGCACCCTTCCTTGTATCTGGTAATATGTCTCCGCGAGGTCCTGTATTACAGGGTCTTCGACAAACTCCTGAACCAGTGATTCTGGCTGGGTGGCGGATAAGTCTAAAAATGCAAAGGACTCAGGAATTTTGCGCTCACCCTCTTTCCTGTCTTCGTATGGTTTGTCAGCAGCAACTTGAGCGAAGTGCCATTCGTCTGCTTTCCTTTCAGGCGTGTCTTCAAAAACTCGCTTAATTGGAACGCTAGCGTCTCTTCTGGCCTTCCATGTCGAAATCATTTTTGAGTGATGCTCTTCCCCGAGGTTTTTCAGGAACTCACCGATCCTTTCCTCCACTCCTTCCGACATGTTGTTCCTGTCCAAGGTGAAAGGGTATCCAGTCTCCCCCGCCTTGACCTTGGACTGGATGTTCACCGCAATGCCGCTAACGGGCAACATGGCCTTACTGCCCCATGCGGGTATGGCTATTACTTCCTTAAATTGCAATATGCCCCTATTGAGAATATAGGCAGTTACTGCGCTTTTCTCCGATAGCTTATCGCCTTCTAAAGCTAGGAGTTCTATTCGCGCCTCTGCGGTCTCTAGGACGCCTCCCTCGACTAATCGCCAACTTTTTGATTTTTTGAAATTCTCCCTCGCATCCCTTTGGGGGAACCCATAATTATCGTATCTAACGATTCCAGCCGCATCGGTTATGGGTCTTTTTTCCGGAAGGGGATTACCAGATAGGCCCGTCTGCTGTTCTTGGTTTGCTGCGGCGCTCTCTTCGTTATACGCCTCAATCAAAACATCAAATCCCTCAAGGTCAAAATCGCTAAAGAAGTCCTTGATTTCCTCGGTATTGATAATGTTTAAGGGCCTGACTGATTGCGTTCCGCTTCTAACAAAGACCTGAGACACCCCATGCCCACTATCTGTATTAACAGTTACATCTGGCATATGCTGCGCGGCCAATTCTAAGAATTGATCTGCTAAAGCAGCATTGTCCCACTCCTTGCCCTCTTTCAGGCTAGGATCAAGAAGCCCTATTACATAAGCCGTCCCCGTCTCTGTGTCTTCAGGGACAAGATCCACGGACACCTTCATGCCCGGGGTCCCATTCTCCCCCGGCGAAACAAGCTCTATTCGACCGCCGGGAACAAGGTCGCTTTGCGAGAAAGATTTCTTTACCCCCTTGTCGTCGGGATCTTGAAGCGCATACCTTTCATATGCCCCGGGGCCAATTTCCACTCGGGTTCTTATCTTTTGGCCTTCTTCGTTTTCTGTGACGGTAGTAATCCAGACATTGTTTGGACCCATCAAGAACACCAGTTTTGCAATTCCAAATCCCCCTCCTTCTCCGACCTTCTTCCCTGAAACATAGGGGACAAGAAAGGTGTTGAGAACCAGCTCCGGGGACATGCCTATTCCATTGTCGGCAAAAGACGCAACCTTGCCTTCATAGTATTCTCCGTCCTCTCTTCGCATGGGCACGGCTGGGTTGGGGCTGGCCCCCCCTCCCCTGAAATAGATGCTTGGCCGATATACTAAGTTCTTAGGAAGGTCTGCTAGGGCCCTTGTGGATATATTGTCTAGGTGAAACTGTATTGTCTTTTTGCCAAGCTCTCCTTCTGGGTCTATTCCGGCCTCTTTTAGCTCTGGCAGCACAACCTGCTCCTTAAACCGCTGAGGCAAAGAAGCGTCCATCGCGGCCTTCTTTTTCATAACGGCGTCCAAACCATTCTGGAAAAGCTCCTTAGCCAAGGTTTTAAGGGCTGTCCTCCCATACATGTTGGAAGATTGCAGCCTGAGACCCCTCCTTTTATCCATCCCCGGGATCGGGATCTGATCAAGGGGTGTCATGTCTGACGGCTTATCCGCGTCAGCATCATTGGCCCCGCGCGGCGTGGCTTCTGGGCCGAGCTGGAAAGTTGGAGGCCGGATAGAAGGCGTTGCCTCAAGGAAGTCCAGTAGGTCCCTTAGGAGTCCTATTCTTTCCTCGATATAGTCCTCAAAACTGGGGTCAACGCTGTCCTCCTCAATGTATTCATAAAAGGCTGCTTCCAATGCTTGGAAGTAATCAGACAAAGCCAATATATGAGGGACACTGTAGTCCTCTACCAATAGCTCCTCCGGAATAGCGATTTGCCAATCCATGGCAGGATGCTCTTCTTCAAAAAACTCTCCAAAGCGACCCGTCTCAAACGAGCTTAGGTCTAGCCCCTCGCTGGCGTTCTTTAGCTCGACAATGACCTCGGCTGCATTCTGGGGGTCCGCATTCCGGCCCCAGCCAGTGAAACTAGCTACTACTGCCGGGTCCTTATGGTAAACAATATCTCCATTTGACCGCACCGTGAAACCTCTGCTCTCGTAGAACTTGAGCAGTTGTGGCAATGAGAGCTGTTCCTCTGTGCCAGTTCCTGTGCGATTTTTGCTAACATCAAAGGGCTTTGCAAAACCTTCAATAAGGACATTATGCTTATCTGCTATCTCCTTTAGCTTCTCTATAACTGCTGTAGCGTTGCCTTTTCTTCTCTGGCCAAAGCTGATCAAACTTGCCCAATGCAGGTTGTCAGACGGGGATATAAACACCTCAATTGAAACACCCGTGTCAGTCACAATCTGTGCAGGGTGAAGCGGGTTTCTATCCCACCCTTCGACCTGCTCTATCTCCCGAATCGCCTCTGAGACACGGTTCCTTTTCCAAGCATCGGGCTTTGCAAGCCGGATTACCTCCGGGTCTTGTTGTAGCAAGATGTCCGGATGTTGCATGTCGAACCTTTCAGAAGGCGGGACTATTCTTCCTGTCTCAGGGTGATAAGTAACCGTGTCAGACGACTTTACCTGCGTAGGACGGAAAGCGATAACGTGTATGGTGCTTTCATCCACGCCCTTCATTGGGAACTTCTTTAGAATGTTCCGGTCAATTATTCCGTCATGGCCAAGGACCTCAAAGACCCTTCTTGCAATTTCAGGGCTGTTGCTGTCGAGGCTTTCAAAACCACCCATTCTGTCAACCCGCATCACTTTAAGTGGCGGAAGGACCTTCAGTGCTTTCTCGACCTGCTCATACCTTGGGCCGTCAAGGAGAAGCTCTTGCAAATTTTGCATGTTCTCCATGTCTGTAACTACGGTGGCTCCTTCCTCTGCCTGTATGTTCTCTTTAATTACCTCCAGAGCATCTAATACAGGATGGCTTCTTTCTCCGTTCCACTCCTCAAAGTGGACATGATTCCCCATGGAGTCTGGGCCAAACTCTGCCGGGTTTTCCAATTTGACATACAGGTCCTTAACAAAGGAGCCCTCGATGCTTTCTGAGGCCTCTTTGTCCGCAAGCATCATAGCTACAAGCTCCTTGGGCAACGAACTTTGCGCCTCTATGGCCTTCTGTTGCTCCTTAGTGGGGTTTTTCAGGATAGCTTTGGCCCTGTCTTGCACTTTTATATCCCAATCCGCCCCCTTCTTGGCGTAATTCAGTGTGGCATCGTCCCTTGTATTTGTTGTGTATATCCCATTACCCCAATCGCTTATGGGCGTGGCCTCGTCTGTATAGCCTTCAGCATCTTGAAGCACTATCGGAGCGGAGCTAATGTTGAAAACCGTGAACCTCTTTTTGGTTCCATGGAACATTGGAGACAAGTGAAGCCCAGACAAGTCGGCCAGTTTCTTGGTAAGCAATGATAGCTTTTGTCTAGCCTGTGATGTTTCCGTAGTGGTGGGTTTGCGCTCCCCGTCTTTGTATTCCGGGTATCCAGCCTCTTCGGCCAGTCCTAGCCATTCGTCGTCTACAACCCTTCTGGGGTCTTTTTGCATTAAGGGCGGCTCTGCTTTTCGCTTTCCAGCAATGCCTGCTTTTTTCAGGTCTGCTGTGTTGATTAGATCACCGGGTAGCTCTATGTGGCCGCCCGGCGTAATGATCATATTGGCAGCCATGAAGCGATGTATATCGCTCGTATCCTCTCTTTTCCGGCGGTCCTCCTGATCAGCAAGATGCTCTTCCCGAGACTTGACGATTGGGTGGTTAATCACATCGCTCGGAGCGTTTTGCCGTTCAAGGAACTCATGCAAGTCCACATCCCGAACCCTGTTCCTCTCGCTTATGGGGCTTCGGTCATAGTGAACAATTATAGCGTCAACAGGTTTTACTTCCCCGTTCTCAATAAAGAAGTTTCTTTTGTGGAGATCCCCAACCACGATGTCCTCCGCTGGATCGTAAAATAGAAATTCTTGAATTGGGATAAGGCCCCTTTCAATCATTTCATTTACCAATAATCCCTGCCTCCTAACATCCCCGCTATCGTCGTCTTGCAACCGATTGTAGTCGGGGTTTATTTTGGACAGCTCATCATGCTCCTTCGCCCACTTTTCATCTTCTACTATTAGTTTTTGACGAACGTGTGGGACAATCCTGTCCTCAAAGTTCATAAACCCAAGAAGCTCATAAGAGGTCTCAGGGAAAAGGTAGTTATGCCATATGAGGCTGTTTAGATACTCCAGTATGGAGTCCTCTCGGACTGTTGGGGCGTAGATTTTCTCTACATAACCTCCCCTTAACAGAATCTTATGCTCGTATCCTCCTTGTGGGGCTTTGGGGTCGTTCTTGTAAAACTCCTTGTGCGCCTGCCACCACGACACATTATCGTTGATGAAATTGTTTTCTTCCGCCCACTCCCGAACAAGGATCTGCTCGGCCCCATAAGCGCCAGCGTTGCTTTTAAGGCTAGTAAGACCCCTTTTTGCGGCTGCGCTTAGGATCTCATTGAACGCTTCATCTGTTCTATAAAGGCTTTCGAGGAAAGCGTAGGCCTCTTGGCCTTGTAGGCCAAGTCCTTTGATACCTTCTCCTTTAGCCTCTTCCGACGGGCCTTTCTCAAAGATTCGGGTGCCGACGTTCTTCTGGCCGGGAGCGAGCTGGAAGGTGGGGCTAGATTTTCGTCCTCGTCTTGAGGTGACCCCAGTTCCAGTAGTGCGACCTGCTCCAGTGACAGGTTTCTTCCTATCCTTGCCCAGTCCTTTTGATACTCCTTTAGGGCCTCTATCTCTTCTTCCGGTAAACCAGTCAGGATAGAGGGGTCCGGATCTGTTGATGATGATTTGTCTTGCTCTGGCATTGCCGTTATTCTTCCACGAATTTTTGGTAAGAGCTAGACGTTTTTTGCCGCGCTCCCCAGTCTTCTCGGTTGTGGGGTGAATCACACGGATGCCCTCCCAGACAATCGACTGCATCTGGCGGGGCATCAGGCCCCTTCTGCGAGCCGCTTCCCTGTATGCGTCAACATACAAATGGTATGTGCCATTTACTCCTTCATTTGAATTTGCAATGGCCTCCCCAAAGTTTTGCTTCACAGGGAGGGCCTTGCCTCCGTATGGCATGAGATGGGCTGCTGCTATGGCATGTGTGTCCATCGTCACATCACCCATTGGGCTATTGGGGGCAACGATGTTGTTGTAAAAGTTTCTGACCTTGTGGTAGGTCCCCAAAGCCTTGTTTAAGCTCTCAAGGCTTCCGTTGTCTAGAATTGCAACAGCATTAAGGATCTCCCTAGTGCTTCCCCAGCTATGGGTTGAGGGGTCACCCTCTTCCCCTCGTTTGAGCTGCTTTGCTGTCGGCTTCTTCCTTTGGACATCAATAATGTCGCCATCGGGGTTGCGAACATTATATTCATTGCCCCAGTGATGATCAGCGAGAAGGCGTATTGCCCACGCCTGATGGCTTTTGCCTAGTTTTTTAAGTTTCCTGATTGTCAGCCCCTCAAGAGCCTCCAATTGCATTCTTCTCTCCTCGCGGACCATTTCGTCCTGCCTCCTGTTATAGGCAAGCCTTACCTCCCTTTGGCTTGGAGTTTCCCCGTCTTTTCGGGACCGTTTTTTGGTCTGGGACGCCTGAGCCCCGGCAATTATGCGCTCCATGGATTCCCCATGGGTCTCGTAGCTAATGACCTCGTTTTTGTGGTTCGTGTAAATGTCGATTAGCTTCTCAGCCTGATCGACATTCTTAAACCAATTGTTCTGAGGCGAAAGCACGGCGATGACGCCAGCCGTCTGGACTTTTGTGTATCCGTATCTTCTTGCAAATGTGTTTGCAAGTTTGCTAGCCCCATCATACCAGCGCGTTGCTTCCGCCCGGACTCGGGCTGGCAGGGCATCGTGGATTGCCAAGAGGTTTTCCACCATCCATTCAATCGCCAGCTCTCTTTTTCTGTAAGGGTTCTTCTCGTTAAGAATGCTCTTGGGTAGATGGTCGTAGTTAAACGCCTTCATGTGCTTCGCAAGAAGCTCCTCACTGACCATGGCCCCAGAGATATTGGACTTAACATCCCTTCTCTTGGGGGCGTTTTTACCCGTTGGTAACGCGCTGCCGACCCTGAACCTGTCGTTTCCTGCGTTAGGCTTTGATACGACTGCTTTTTTCTGGAACAGGAGTGACGATGATAGTTTTTCCTTGAGAGCGGACCACTCAGATCCAAGGTCTATTCCTGCGTAGAACTTCCCTTCATGCTCGATGACTTTTGCTGAATCTCCATAGAGAGGCCTGTATAGGCTTTCTACCAGCTTTTCAGCAGCCTTGCGCTTCTTGAATCCGGCCTGAGGCCTTCCGTTTGGCAACGCAAGAACCAAGTCCTTTTCATCCACGGCAATCGCTCCATTAAGAAGCGCCTTGTGCAGTTGGGCTGTTCTTACCGCATTTGCCCCCAAGGAGTTCCCGACAACCTCGTTATCTGCAAATAATTCCCCAAACGCCGCTCTAGCCTCTTCAGTGAGCCTGTATCCTCCCGTCTTTGTTACGTCTTTGTAGATGGCGTAAATTGCTGGAGCTAACTCCGAAAAGGCTCCCTGCAATTCTGGGTTTGGGGATTTGCCTTCTTGCAAAAACGCCTCAAGACCTTCTGCCATTGTTTCAAGAGGCGTTGCGGGATTAACCTCCTCTGCCCATTTGGCCATCGCCTCGGCGTTTTTTACCCCTATGGTTGTGTCTAAGAGGCTTTTTCCGGAGTCGGGATCTTTAACATGTTGCAATACATGAATAAACTCATGCAGCAATGTCGTCACATCTCCCGTATCAGAAATTCCCACATACACTCTAGATGCTGCCGGGTCTACTTCTGCTAGGCCCTTTACCCTGTGTTTGGTGGCACCTATTTTTCTTTTCAGGTGTTTCCTATACTTAACGTCTGCCTTTGCGTATTTCGCGTCTTGATCTCTGGTTACCTTTTCAATCTTTTTGTCTACGTCAGCCAGCTCTTTTTTGAGCTTGGCCGCCTTGGGATCAACTCCCCCTTCCCACCCAAGTGCAAGGTCTTCAGTTGCAATAGCCGCTATTTGCTCAGTTATCTGCTCTTTGCGAGATACAAGCTGTTGCAATTTTTGTAGCCCCTTTTCAGAAGTCCCTTTTCCGACCAAAGCCAAGAATCTGTCTCTAGCTCTTCGGAGTGTTGGGATGACTGCGGGGTTTCCATCTGCCACATCGGCGGTAACGGAGGTAACCATCCTGCTGGCTGCCAAAGCCCTACGAGCGCGTTCCGTGAAGGTCGCGTTTTCCAGAACGGAGCTAAGGTCTTCATTTATATTTGAGAGCTTTCCTAAATAGGACCTGATTGCGTCTTGCAGGGCCAGTTGCTTATCCGCTTTGCCTGTGCGAGAAGCCTCTGCAAGTGCATCTGCAAGAGAAGTAAATTCGCCTCCAACTTTTAGCACGTTTGTAAAAGAGTAGATAGTCTCTTTTGAATAACCCGTCCTAGTTGACACTGTTGCGACAAGGTCCTTGAGGATACGTAACTGCGAGTTTAGTTCCTCAATTGACAGGCGGCCCTTTACGACCTGCATGGCCTCGGCAGTTTTGGCTGCTTCGTGGAACGTGTCTTCGTATTTGTGCGCGTTTTTCTCTCTTGCCTCTGCGCGAGTTGCAAAAATTTGCGTTCGCCCCCCGGGGAGAGTTACTTCGTATTGGCCTCCCCGTAGCCTTCTAATATTTGGGGGAAGAACCACATCTTTGCGGTCTGTGATGCGGCTTTCTGGAATGGCTACGCCGAGATCGGCAAGAACTCTATCGCTTGTTTGCTCAGTAATAAGCGCCATCGCCATGCGCTCATAAAATTGCAACTCCTTTTTCAGAGCTGGATTATCGGCAATGATAGTTTTGATCCGATCTAGGAATCTTCTGAGGTATTTAAGGAATAGGCCAAGGGGCCCGTTTTTAACTGCTGCTCTGTCCGATTTCCTTCTCCCCGTCTGCTTTACTACCTGCCGCATGGTGGCCACCATCAGTGGGTCCAAAAGCTGGTTTTCCACGAAATAGCGGAGCGCGTCAGCATCAGAAACTTTTTCGCCTTTGACCTTCTCGGCTCTCTTGGCAATCAGCTCTTGGGCCTTCTTTGGCAAAAAGCCAAAGAGGGCCTTAGCCTCTTCATCGGTAAGCACTTTTGAAGTGGCCAGCTCGACCAGTATTTTGGCGGCTACCCTTCTCTGCTTTTGGTCAGACATTTCGTCTACCTTAGAGCTGAGAATTACATCTCCATCTTTGGTTATGACGTAATCTCGTCCTTTGGGGACAGGAGTTTCCTCCGTCTCAGTAATAACCCTTTCTACTAGCCCTGATCCCTGTAAGGCGGAAGCTACATCTCTGCTCTCCTTTAGGGTTTTGGCGGGGGGAGCCTTTTTGGTTTTCTTGGGCTCGGTCTGGAGTGTTGGGGCGTCTCTGCCAAGCTCTTCAACCGCGAATATTGTTTCGGGGGCTTTTATTTCTCCTATCGCCGCGTCCTCAGCTTCCGCCTTAGTTTCCGCTTCTACCTCAACTGTTCTAGTCTTCCCTTTTCCAACATTGATTGTGACCCTCCACTTCTTCTTCCCTCCGGAGGGAGCGGCCTCCTCGCCCTTTACATCCTCTGCAATAATCCACTTCCCTGCCTCTTCCTCGACAACACTAAACCCCTCAGAAGGCAGCTTGCCGTCCTTAATCAGCTTTTTCAGCCGTATCTCGGCGCTTGCGCGTTTGGAATAATGCTCCCCTTTCGAGTTGCGAATAACCTGCCTGCCGCCCTCAACAGCCGCTCCTTTTATCTTGGATACGTCTGGCTTGGCTGCCTCAGGCTCTGTTTCTGCTGGCTTGGCTTCCGGTTTGGCTTCTGCCTTTTCTGTCGGCTCCGGTTTCTCCTCAGCCCTTGCCTCTGCCTTAACCGTTTCCTCTGCCTCTGGAAGAGGGGTTTCTCGTATCTGTTTAAGTCTGGCTTCCTCATTTAGGGCTATTAAAAACTCCCCCGCATCAGGGTCCATTCTCTGGACCGCCTTAATCCCGTCCTTTGTGATTACGAGCTGCCCGTTTACCTCCCTAATAGCAGGGTTTCCTTGCTCGTTAGCCGCTTGGTTTACCGCCCTGAACTCGGCAGCAGTTAGCTCGCTATCGTCATTAACCTTGCCGCTTGCAATTTTAATGAGGCCGCGAACCTGATTAACGCTGTCAATTTCCGCCTGCGCCTCAGCAACCAGCTCCTCATTGCCCAGTCGGTTGTAATAGTTCCTGCTGCCAAAAGCCGATTCCTCTCTATTGTTGAGATTCTTATGGGCCTCAATTGCAACTTGCAAATTTCTGGCTGCGACCCCGCCATCATTAGACCCCTTGCCGGGGTTGTAGTTTACCAGTTCCAGCCCGGCCTCAACTTCCTCTTGGGTGTATTCTGTTTTGCCAAAAACATCACCAAGTGCTGCGCGAGCAGTTTTGGGGTCAGCGAAGTTCTCGACTGTCATCCCGGTTCTTCCGGCAGACATGGTGGCCCCCATAAAGCCGCCCAATACTAAGCCAGCAGCACCAGCATACGCTGCCGTGCCCATGATTTCTGAGAAACTTGCATCATCAAATGCCAAGGCAGAAAGAAACTGATCAGTAAATTCCTCAGCGCCCTCAAAGGCTGATGCCTTCACAACCTCCTTGAACGAAGATATGAACTTCTCTTTTCTTTTTGTCCCCTCTGCCCCAATGGATCTCCAGAAATCTCTAACTGTCCATTCGTTTACTTTTCCTCTTGCGAAAACCTTTTCGACACCCGTTGACCCAAAAGCCCTGACGACTGTCGCGGTAAGAACGCCTGTAACCATCGCTCGTCCAGCCACCGCTTGGCTTGATGCCAAGTCGTCTTCTTCTTCAGCCGTGAGAGCCCTTCCAAGTTCTGCCTCCCTCTTGGATTTGGCTTCCTCGTAATAATGAGACCAGCTTAGTCCCGCAGACTGGAATCCAGCTCCAGCGGCAGACCCCCGGAGACCCCATTTTTTGGCCGCGTCCTGAAGGAATTTGTCTTTTTGCTTCTTTGCAGCCGCCTTGCTAAGAACCCCTCTTGTAACCTGCCTGCTGACGGATCTCTCGATCCCTTTGACCATGACCTTTGATGTCGCTGTGGCAGAGGCCCCCACGCCCGGGATTAGCGAGAACAACAGTGAAGGGCCCTCCTCAAGAAGTATATCGGAGCCTTTAGAAAGCCATTTCAGGGGGCCAAGATGATCAAACGCTGTCCCCAAATATTCTGCCCCTTCCCTTTGCTCAGCCAGCGCATGGTGAGCATTTATTGTAAGGTCTTTCGCTCCGGGTATTGCAAGAACTGCTCCGATTCCAGTAAGGGTTTGCCAAGCCTTACCGCCTCCCATCATAAGCATCCGAGCAGGCCGCCCTATTGTCGCCCCAAATCCATCTATTTTATCTGAGTATGTGGCAACATACTCAGCCATCTGTTCATTGTAGCTGGGTATCTCCCTTAGCTCCTTTGCATGAACCTCCTCTAGACCCTCTATCTCGGTTTCAAGATCCTCCCGGCTTTTTCTTAAAGCTGAGGCGTCTCCTCCCCTATACTCTTTTTCGTTTATTGTAGCCGAAAGCTCGCGCAGCTCTTCTTTGCGATCATCTATTGCTTTTCTTGTGGCTAATGCTGGTCTTGAAAACTTCCTTTTGAACTCCGCAGGGGTGGGCGTTCCTCCGAATATTTCTGGAGTAATGCTATAGGCCGCTTGGGCCGCATGATCTACGCCGCTCAAATATGTCGTCAACAACCTCTGGTATGTCTCGTCAGATAAATAATGGTTCTTAATGAACTCCGGTGCCTCGGCGGATCTAACTGCTTCTGCGTAGGCCTTCTTGTTGTTTATGTTTAGCTCTGGATGGAGCATGATGCTCCCATCACTTCTGAACCTTGAGGGCTCCTCTCCAACTTTCTTTGGCCACTTTTTGAACGTCAGTTGTATGTTGTCAAAAGCCTCACCTATTTCTTCTCCCGTGTATCCAGCCTCTCTTAGATTATCAATGAGTCTGTTTATCCTATTCTGGTGACCGGGCTGTGTCCCGTATTGCTTTCCGGGCTTTGCCGCCTTTAACCCCACCGAGCCCCATTTAATTACGCCCCCCAAAAAATCCGCCCCAGCCGCAGCAACATTCATAGGCTGCACCCAAAATGGAGCTTTGCCGATATTGTCAGCAGAACTCGGCCTTACATACAAAGGCATCAAAAATTCAACGTCTTCCGCGAACTCTGGAGTTACATCATATCCATGCTTGCCGAGTGCCTTTAGTAGAGCCGGACTGTTTCCGGATGACTGAAAAATTGCAGACACAAGATCCCCGTAAAGGTCCCCGGATCTTTCAAACCTTTGTTGAACCCCCTCGTTTATCCTGTTCTGAATTTCGGCCAGTTTTTGAGCCAGATACTCCTTTTTGTTTTCAGGGGTGTTGGTCAGCTTTTTGCCTGTGACATAGTCATCCCCCGGAACCCCTTCGTCTCCTGAAATTCCCCAAGACCCCTTGACACCATACTCGATGTCGTCAGGTATTGCCTTTATCCCTTTCTCGAAAGTCTTGACCCACTCATCGTAAGCATCATTAACCTCTTTGCCGTATGAAGGGCCCATTGCCCTTTTGCCCTTAAACCCTATCCTGTTAAACTCTTTTTGCTGCTCCCTCATGGAAGCAACAATTTGCTTCCTTGCCTTGGCGGCAGCCTCAGCGGCCTCCTTGGCTCGCGCACGGCCAAAGCCGTCATAGTCTTCTATCGCATCTCCAATTATGGGCCTAAGCAGATCCAAGGACTCTCCTCTTTGCTGAGAAGCCTTAATCCCTTTGTCGTATTCATACCTCTCTCTCAGGTAGTCCTTTGTAATTTCCGCCCACTGCTGCCTAAGAACTACTCTTCCGTCTTTAATCTGATCTGGAGTAACCCCAGTGCCCACCCAGTCTAGGAAGCCTGTCTCCAGCTCTTCGATTTTTTGATGGTAAGAGTCTGCGGCCTTTTTCTCGTCCTCTTGGACTGATTTGATTTTCTCGTTATTGCGCTCTACTTCCCGATTGTAAGCGTCAATAAACTTGCTGACCTCCTCGGGCCCTTCCTGTTCTGTGGTTGGAGCGTCCCATGTTCGCAATCCAAGGATTCCGTCTCGGGTTCTTGCAAGGTCTTCGGGGAATCCTTCCCCAATTCTTTCCTGCCTTTTGATGCGTTGGTTTATTTCTTCGATTGAAGAGATAGACTCGTCGTCAGCATCTAAGGCCGCTCTTTGTTCTGCAATAGACTGCTGCTTTTGCGCTAGAAATTCAGCCGCTCCTTCTTCGCCGTCTGCGGCCCGTTGTCTGAGGCCCTCAAGGTAGTTTAGATCCTTCTCCAGATCCTCTTCAGCCGCCCTCCTTTTGGCTGGGGTTAGCGGGGCCCTGTCCGGATCTTTCCTAATTGCCGCTATCTGGTCCGATAGGCCTTTGATTTTAGATTTAGCCGCTTCCCTTTTGGCTTTATCTTTTTCTATCTCTCTAAGGGTCTTTCTGTGATCAGCAACCTGATCATCAGTGAGGGACATCCTTAACCTTCCGTCTTTGTCCTCTAGCAGGTAATCGTCAAGACCCTCATCCGAGGCCCTGCCTCTGGTAATCTTGTTCTGCCTAGCAATCCTTTCATTTTGGATTCTCTCAATTTCCGCATCCCTAGCCCGTTGCTCCCTCTCTTTCTGCTCCTTCCTCTGTTCCTGCTCTCTATTAAGAGCGTCAAGCCTCCTCTGGTGCCTAGCTACACCAGCGCGAAGTTGGGATAGTCCATCAGAGTCCCCGTAAGGATTCTGGATAGGCGCATCCTCAAAAGGGTCCTCTATATCAGCCATTGTAGCTTATTTTTTATTTGAGGCTATTGCTTCTTGTTTTGCTTTAAGCTCTTCTTGGAGTCTTCTAATCGCCTCTTCATCCGTCTCTGTTTCCCCCTCTTCGCCAGCAGGATCAGCATCAGTTTTCCTATTTCTGAAGTCGTAATCGAACTCTTTTGCAAGTTTGGCCTCGTCGCGCATCGCTTGCATATTACGCTCCCGAGCTTTTGCAAAATCTCCTTCGTTCATCGGGCGGAACTGATCCCGTTGCTTCTCTGACAGACTTTGGAATTTCTTGTGGGCCATGAGGTCCACTTCTCCCTTTGTCATGCCTTTGTATTTACCAGAGGTGTATCTAAATGCCCCCTTGGTTTTGCTGGACTGAATCCTGCCCCCCCTGCTTCCGCGATGGAGCGCCAAGAATCGCTCAAAACCCGTATTCCCGGGTCCCGCGTTTTCTACTGGCCCGGCTTTTTGCCCGGATGGGTCGGCATCTGTCGCCCCGGGCAAATCTCTGGAGCGCCTTCTTGAGGCCTGCTCTTGCGCTGTAGTTGAAATTCTCCCATATCCCCCCATTTGCCGGAACGTCATTGGGGCCATGCTTGGGAGGGATCTTGTGATAGGTAATCTGCCGTTCGCCATGTCTAAAAGAGCTTGCAACATTACACCATGCAATTTATTTCCTTGCAATGCCTAAAAAGCAGCCTGAAAGCCTACCTTTGCCCTCTCTCCCTCCGGAGGGAACAGTTGAAAAAGAGACCGTGGTTCAGGAGGCTGAGAGCAAAATCAAAAAAGCGGCAGAAGAGGGACGCCTCTCCATCAGGGCCGCCGACCTAGCCCCCAAGATCATCGAGTCACTTGCAATTAAGTTTGGACCGGATCAGGTAGTTGCAAAAATTGCAGAATGCATGTCTGCGACCAAAACCATGGCCATTGGGGGCAAGCCGTTTGAGACCCCTGACTTCAAAACCCGGTTGGACGCGCTGAAGCTGCTTTTGCAATATCAAGTGGGAATGCCTGTGTCCCGAAGCGAGGTGGTCACTCACAATGTGGATACAATGCAGACTCTGGAAAACAAAATGCAGAAGTCCCCGGCTTTGCGTAGGGCAGTTGGCCGAATGCTCGATAGGTCCAAGGCTGAGGATGGAGAGGCTATTGAGGTCCCTAGCGAGCAACTTATTGAAGGAGACCTAACGGAAGCGGAAAAGGCCTTGAAGGAGCGCCCCAAGGACGAGGAGACCCCAATAGAGTCGGAGGTTAGAAAGAAAATTCTCTCTAAGGACTTGAAGGTCAGAGGGTCACTGGATGCGGAGGAGAAATACTCCCGTTAAATTCTACTTGTAAATCCATTGCAAATGTGGATTATAGTTGAGTCATGGACAGGCCTAACAGCCCTGTTAATGAGTTTCCTCCTGTTTTGCAAGAAGGCGGGTGGGTCAATATTGGATACAACTCTGCTCTCAAGTTTAGCGAAGGCAAACTGTTGCATAAGTTAAACGGCAGAACCTTCCTGCGTCCTGAAAGTTGGCTCATGGTTGATAGGCCTTTGCTTGTGTGGATTTTGAAGCATTCAAATCTCAAAGCTGAGGTTGACAGCGCGTGTGAACCTGCTTAGGTTGACACCATGGAAGGAGAAAACCTATCCGAGTTAAAGGCGGCCCTCTATTCCCACGCCAAAGTCGTTGAGTGCTTGGCCACGCTCAACTCTATGAATGTTGAAAACGACGAATACAGGTCACAGGGGAAGCCTGATCGTCACAACGCCGAGTCCTTCAAAGATTTAGCGCGAGAAATTGGACAATATGCCGAAGAACTCGCAGACCTTTAGTAGCCGCGAGGAGGCTTATGCCGCTCTCCCTAAATGGCTCGGTCAATACCAACCAGTAAACGTATCCTCACAATGGGTATTTGATTGGGAGGCTATTGGCTCGCTTGTAAGGAAGAGGAGGATGAAGTCAGACTTGTCACTGCGCTCTATGGCGAAGTGGATGAACATCTCTGCGACATACCTTTCTGACCTTGAGCGAGGCCTTAGGCCTTGGCCTCTTGAGCGTCTGCATGATGCCACCAATGTCCTTGATTTATCAGAACGCCAAGCACTGTAAACCGTATGCCTAAAGAAGAAGAGATTGAGTCTCCCGAGGAAATTATTGGAGAGATTATTCCGGAAGAGAGGGAGGCGATCAAAAAGATGATCACTGGTCTCTCTAACGAGATAATGGAGAAAGACCAAAAGCTCAGGCTTCTGGAGAAGGAGCTTAAACAAGCGATTAAGCGCAAAAAGCCAAAGTATGACCCCCGCTTGGGCAAAGTTGCTTTGGTTATGTTTTCCCGGCCCAAGGCAGAAGACGCCAAGATCAGGATGCACACCGCTGACAAGGTTCAGGCTAACTTGGCCCTCCAGACGGTTAAGAATATGCTCTCTGATCCGGACAATGAATTTATCGGCGCATACTTCCTGTGCCCAATGCAGGGATATGGCGATGCCTACAACAGGCTCGAAACAAATGCTCAGGCTGCTTGGCACTTGTTTGAGTTGCTAGACAAGGACCTGAAAACACAAGATCCAGATGCCAAAAAACAAGATACCGGACAAGAGGACGAGGAGAAACCTGAAGAGAAAGAATAACTTCAGGGTAACAACAGAGACCTGCGGGTTCTGCTACGTCTCCACGGGGATCGTCACTGGTTGCGACCCAAACCGCGAAGATGACGAAGAGGGACATTGCTCCCTATGCCGATGTCTGCTTCCTCCCAAGGGGAAGATTCTCCAGCAAAAAAGGTTGGAGATTCTGGACTCTGAAGAGAACAAGGTAGCGGTTGGGCATGTCATCAGGGTGGAAAGAAAGTTAGACGGAGAAGAGGATTGGTATCTTTTCCACTGCACCGGGGGCAGGAAAAGCAAGCTCTTTGATGCTCTGGGACTAAATTCCACACGAATTAAGGAGTTCCTCGCGGAGCAAAACTTGGTAGCATTTTGGCCTAGTGGACCGAAATACGATTTCTGTCCTTTTGCAACATGATACCCTCTGACGCTGAGATGCTTTGCTTCTTAATAATTACTTCTTTGGCTGTAGCGGCCTCATTGAGATTATTGGAGCAATGAACAAGATCGACCCCACCAAGTCTATTCCGGTTGATCGTGAAGACATCACGAACCTCTCCTTGTGCGAGGGTCTGGTGCCCGGGGAAGTTGTGGCCGCGCTCAGGGAGAACATTAACTCCTACCGCTTGCGCGTATGGGACAAGCTGTTCTGCCGGGACAACTTGGGTTGCAAGAAGATCACCCCGTGGGGGGTGTGGACTCCCTACAAAAAGGGAATGCTTGGTCTGGAGGGAACGCTCAACAACGTCTGGTTAGACTCAGAGCTTGCCTCCCCCTTGCTGGGAGAAGACTGCTTGGAGGGCCTAAGTAAAGATATTGCAATGGGAGGGGGCGTCACCTTGGAGGATAGCCTCTCCGCTAGAATGCAGGTCCGCTCCATGTCCCGGGATCTTATCTCCTGTAGCGGAGAGGGGGATGTCCCAGCAGAGGTACTGGATGCAATCCCCTTATTCCTCCCTCTGGGGGGAGAGGCCGTAAAAGATAGGTGGGTTTTTCTAGATTTGCCAACTTTGGCCACTCTCAGTTGGGACCATTTGGACGAATCCATGGAAAAAATCTGGCTAATGTGGGGTTTAAGGGCCTGTGTGGCCGGATTTCCCGCAGCCGTGGTCAGTAGGGAGGGTGTATTGTCTCAGGAGAGGCTCTTATCGCCCGTCTCAGCCCGGTTTGACCCCATTCAGGCCGTTATTTCAGCCCTCTGGGCACTCGGAGCGGCTGACGACTACAAGATAGTCATATCTCTTGATCATCCAGTTAAGAAAAAAAGAGGCGCATACATCATGGTCTCGTTCTCAGGGCCGGGAAGGAATCGCCTGATCGCCACAAATTCCAAGGCAGGTGACTGGCAGGATGCCAAGCTCGACCCGCCAAGGGGGATGGTCGATATGTCAGGGTCTGATGCGGTGGAGAAATACAAGGAGGCCAAAAAGGAGGCTCACTCCCACATCAAGCGCGGACCCTTGACCCAAAAGGGATAATGTGAACAATGCCGTTCATGGCAAAAGAGGACAAAAGCGATAGCCGCGATGGGGCTGGCTTTGCATTTATCCCTCTCCTAGTAGGACTGGCACTCCAAGCCGCCGCAATAGTCTGGTGGGCGTCAGGACTAAACTCTCAGGTCCAGCACAACGACTTCCAAATCCAGATGATGGGCCGGGACGTTGCAAAAAATTCTAATTTCGTGGAACTTTGGCCTGCCGGAAAATGGGGAAGTGGGGAACTCCCCTCGGATACAAGACAGGACCTTCATATCTCAGAGTTGCAAAAAAGGGTCGATAAACTCATGGACGAACTCTACGAGTTCAAAATCGAGTCCCCTCCCCACTCTCAACCACAGCAATAATTTAGCCCAGATCGGCGTAGCCGGATGGGCACGATTTTTTTCGGGAAAATTAGCACTACGCCTCATTGCCATAGAGAGGCGGAAGCGGCTCCCCACATCAGCGGTCATCAGACCCAAACCACTTCAGGAGTCCCGTTCCAGATGTAGAGTCCCACGCTGGAGTCCCGTTCCATCCCCGGAGTCCCAAAATAGGGGTCCCATATTCCCCAATAGTAACGCCGCTCCGCTTAGGGGGGTATCTTTACGGGGAGACCTCGGGGGCATGGGACCCGTTGCCGGGGGTCGGGGTAGCCGGGGTGCCCCTTGCAACGGCTTGCAACTTGCAAGGCCAGCAGCCGGGGGAGTGATAGTTGCCCGGGTGGCCATGGCTCCGGGGGTGGCTGGCATGGCAGGGAGCAGCAGGGTGGCATGGCAGCATGGATGCAATTGCAACAGGGGGGGGCGATTGTTCCATGTGGAACATCTGTGAAGCAGCAGGGAGAGGGCCTCAGCATGATGACATGAATTGTGCCGTGCGAGGGGGGAGAGAGGGGGAGGCCGGGGGGAGCTGTCTACTGTAGTGGGGAGAGTGTGTCTTGCTGTAGTGGGTAGTATGTATGCTGGTATGTATCGCCCGGCATTTCTGGTCTGGGATATAGGGGCGGCGGGTAGGGTTGGCCCTCCCCTTCCGGGGCTGGCATGGAGGGGGTATGTAGTAGAGGGGCGGGGGCTACCCTCCG
>TARA_B100000401_G_scaffold6659_1_pt1 | contig 38007 bp, 22 predicted proteins | sample TARA_B100000401 | Tara Oceans TARA_B100000401 (sample SAMEA2620786) | marine metagenome | biome: marine biome (ENVO:00000447); feature: surface water layer (ENVO:00002042); material: "saline water (ENVO:00002010), including plankton (ENVO:xxxxxxxx)" | depth 5 m
GGTAAGTTCTCATATGCAGTTTGTAATCTTCCAAGAAGTTCTCTTGCGGTTGCTGCTTTGTTTGCCAGGATGCCAATGTTTACACTATCATTGAAGACAGCATAATGCAAAAGGTAAGATACGACTGTAGTGGATTTACCAGTCTGTCGTGGCATCTTACATATATTAAATCTTTTATTATGAAAATTATTGATTAACTTTTCTTGAAAGTGATAAGGATGGAACTGAGTTAATCCTTCATCAAGAGAAACAATTTTTATATAATTATTAGCAAAATATACTGGATCTTCTTTACATTTTAGAAACTCAATAATTTGTTCCTGCGTAAATTCGATCGCAGTATTTGCTTTTTTTAGATTAGGATTACCAAGATATACTTCACTCATAAATCAAATCAACAATTCCAAGCTCTTAATGATTTATTAATTCTAGAATCTGGATCAGATGCAGTCTTTTTAGATGTCAACTTTTTCTTCATTCCTTTCATCCTCGCACAAAAACTCTTTCTACGAGGGTTGCCAACTTTCTTTGAAGGTCTCTTAAGATCGCTTCCTGGGTTTTGGCGCTCATACGACTTTCTGCCTTTTTCATTTAATCCTCCTTCAGGGTTTTTGCCAGACTTTTTTTGCCAGTCTTCGGCAACCTCCATAGAACCATCTTCACCAGTACTTACTTCTTTAGCATTATTATCCCAATAAGACCCACCATAAGCACAATCAGATCTGGTTTCAATCTTTTTGCACTTTGGGCAGTATTTTAGTTCGCACCCCTCCACAAATTGACTAAATGTTTTTCTTTTATTTGACCGTGACAAGACCTCCTCAGATACTCTTGCAACTCCATTTATAACTAAGGGATCTGGTTCAATTAAGTTTACAGTTTCAATCTCCAATGCTTTGAACTCATCTCTCCAATTAGAATAATCATAAGATTCTGTTTTAGATTTTCCATAGTTTGCCGCACCTTTCTTACGACATTGAACTAATCTACCAGATGCATATGCACTTGGCCATACTTTAGCACTTGCTTTTACTTTCTTGTAACAAGCATCTTTTGTACCGCTACCCTTACCTTTCTTGTCTGCTTCAATAATAGTTTCTTCTTTCATTTTTTTCTTAGGTTTGTCGGTTGATACATATGTTGGTTTAGCAGCACCTGATTTTTGTTGTTGCCCAGGATCTGCTTTTTTCTTTCTTCTTTGTGCAGATAATCTTTCTGCTTTGGACATGCTTGCCCTTTTAGCAGATGATACACACTTAGGAGTTCCTTCACCAGGTTTATCGCTGGCACAGGTGCCGCCAGTTACGACGTTAACCCATCCAGATTTACCATCTTTAGATTTAGATTTACTAAACCACTTGTGTAGGTTTCCTTCGTTCATATTATAATTTATTTCTTATCGTTATTATTTAGAAAACCCTGCTTTAACATCTTTTGGAGGTCTGCTGTTGATCCAACAAACATAGCATTATTTGTAACATTGGTCGGACTCTTCTTACTATCTTCATCCAAATCTTTGACCTTCTTTTGAAGATCAGCAAGTTTATCTGTTGTATCAGCAACACTTTTTATTAACTGTCCAGCAACTTCATATGCTCTAGGACTTGCACTTTCACCTGCAAGTTCCATGATGCCGTTGATTGCTTCCTGACCTTTTTCTATAAGTGAATATAAATTAGCACGGGTATACTCATAATCTTTTTTTACATCATCCTTCTCTTGCTTTGGCGGAGTGGGTTTAATAGGAGTTGACTCGACAATACTACTCTCGATATCGAGTGCTTGGTCAATAGAATCATAATTATCTTTCATGTTCAAATATCAGATTGTTGTGTTGGACTAAAGTTTCTTCCATCCTGGAAGAAAGTAGTTTCTTCACTAAATCCAAAATCATCTCCAGGTTGAATAAATGGTCTATCTTCAACAGTAATCTCACCATCGTTATTGTAATCTTTCTTAGGTTCTGGTTGTACTGTGTATCTTACCTCTCTTGTTGCTGTCTTAATACTAGTATTTCCATACATATCAACATTAACCTTACGAATAAGACCATCAACAGAACTTGCAATAGGACCAAATAGATATGTCTTTGCAGTAAAGTTTAAAGTATATATTAGTGCTCTTCTAGTTGAAAAATCTCCTTCATAATCATCCTGGAAAGAAATATTGTTTAAAATAATTGGTATGTCTCTCTTTTCTCCAATAGATTCAACTAGATCTAAAGTTATTGAAAAAGATGGTTGAAAATATGGCAATATTTGTTCTACTATTTGAAGAGCATCATCATTCAGTTTAGTAAAAATATTTAACTCAAAATCGACATTGTAAGGAACAGGCATGAAAACCTTTTTTCCATCTGATGCTTTGAATGTTTGAGTTACTGAAGACTTTCTTGTTGCATCATAAGAAATTCCAGTCTGTTCAAATGACATTCTTGGTAATGTAATCTGAACTGGTTTTGCTAGATTTTTTTGTTGTTCTATTCTCGCTAAGAATTTTTGTGCAGGACCATAAGATAATGCAACTCTGTTTTTACTAGTAACATTTCCTGAGCTGTCGGTATGACATACTTCAATATCATTAAAAATAGTTCCAAATGCAATTATAGTTTTTCTTAATATTTGATGATAAAAATAGGATCCTAACATTAATACGTACCGAATGGATTATCTTCAGAAAAATCGATGAGTAGGTCTGCTGCCTGTTCAATCTCATCATTTTTAGAATATGGTTCTGATGCAGCATGTTTTGCAATAAGATTTATATTGTACTTGGCACCAGTTTCAGAACCTACAATATTTTCTCCTTGTAAAAAATCTCCTGTAGAAGAATATACTCTTAGTTGCATATTATTTATATCCCAGGAAGCAACGAATGCATTTGCTCCAGAAACTTCTCCCGTTACAACTTCTGAAAGTTTATATTCAGCAGTTCCAAGACCAACCAAACTAAATGGTTCATTAATTGTCATTACTGGTTGGTTTGTATATCCACCACTACCAGCATCACGCATTCTAATTTCAAATATAGATCCTCCACCAGTTGCAGTTGTAATTGCAACTAAAGATGGTTTAGTATTTCCAGATACATCTGGATCTGTTATAAACGGTGCTGCTGGTTGAGTTCTATATCCAGACCCAATGTTTGTGATTGCAATTTGCTTAATCCAATTATCAGATTGTTGTACGACAGCTGTTGCTGCTGCACCAACTCCTCCACCTCCAGATATTGTGACAGTTGGAACCGTTGTATATCCATAACCGGTATTTGTTATTAAAATTTCTTCTATTGATTTTGCATCTCCAACTTTTCTTGTTACAGCGACAGCAGTAGCGTTAGCAGTTGCTAAACCAACTGGAGATGGTTCAATACTAACGATTGGAGTTGTATTATATCCATTTCCATCATTGTTTAAAACAATTTGTCTAACAAATCCAGGATTATTTTCAATAAAGACTGCCTCTGCTTGTCCAGTTGCTCCAACAGCATCTGTGTTCATCAATATCATTTCAACATATGGCACATCCTTAACTATGTCATCAATATTCTGATCACTGGTATCAATTTCTTCATCTTGATATTCATAGAGTTCACATTGCAACTCATATACATAATTCTTTTTCAATTGATAAAAAGGTTTTTCATGTTCGACAAATTTAATTTCAAATAATCTTCTTACCAAGGGAAGATATATCAAATCGCCTTCCCTTGGTCTCAAAGAGGCATTTGATCCATAAACACTTAGTAACATTGGTGATATGAATAATTCAAATCTTTCTCTAGAAACAACGAAGGTTATATCATCTTTTATGTTTAAACCAAATTTTGTCATTACATCACCAGCACCACCATATCCTTCATCACTGGCGATAAACATTTCAATGATAAATCTATTATCAAAACTAGAAGATTCTACCTCACCTAAAATTGTATCTTTATTAATTATTTTTCTGGGGAGATAAAAAACATCACTCCCAAACATTCTTATCTGCTCATTAACTAAATCTTGAATTAGATTTTGTTCGTCAGAAGTTCCGTGAAGAAATAGCGGATTAGTTGCCATAATATTTTATCCTATCATATCGAAAGGTGGTAATTCGTAATCGGTAGACATCTTTTGGATTATTTCATCCAAATCTCTTTGCCCATCTTCGTATATTTCTCTGCCATTAAATTCTATACCACCTGGAAGTCTAACTCCTTTAAACTTAATTAGATTTTGACCCCACTGTTTTTTTATTAGTGCAGTCAAATACTTCTTTAAGAAACTATCATTATAAACAGCAGCATTATTGGAAGGATCTAAAATTCTAAAACATTCGATAACAATGTATGTATCTGGAGTTTGAGTTTCCCAATCTATATCTAGATACAGTCTATTCTGTCTTTTGTTAAATCTTATTTGAACATCTGGAGTTAGTATATGATCAATATCTTCTAGATATGATTTTGTCATTACATAATTTAAGAGATCAACAGAATTGAACTGATACATATCATTCAAAAATAGTTGATACTTAATACTAAACATATTTCCAGATATAGTATTAGAATCAAACTTAAAAATTTTTTCAATACCAATAACACTGTCTGGTATTTCTATGTAGTTATTACCTTCCTGAAATGTATAAGTCGTAATTCCTACAGTGCGATTTGTTTCTGTATTTGATCTTGCTCTGTCTATATCACTTTGTGTAATCTGATATTTCAGATACATTTTTTCAACACCATCAAAATGACGTTCTTGGAAATATTGCAAGGCATCATCTAGAAGATCATCTGTCTGCTCCTCTGCAACGTTGATTTCAAGAATTGGTGCTCCAAGTTGTCTTAAACAATAATCAATTAATTCTCCTCTCGTAGTCGGTTTTGCCATTAGAAGAATCCTCCGTCAATACCATCACTCCAACCAGGAACTCCAGTATCATCTACCGTTAATATTAGAGATGATGTTGTTATTCCTAATGCTGAAGGAGTTGTTGTTGAAACTAGTTGAGCATTAGCACCAAAGTATGCAATTCCATAGGTTTTGCCAACACCAACGTTTAAATATATATCTCTCCATCGTGCCACGATGGATCCTAAATCAAAGGTGTTATCTGTATTAGGTAAAATACTAGAATTTACATTCGCAGAAAATACAACATTATCTGTATCTGCATCACCTAATCCAATCGTTCCACCACCAAACGTTACGTCACCAACAAATGTTGATACACCCGCAACGCTAAAATCTTTTTCTACAAGTAGAGAATCTCTAAAAGTTGCAATTCCTACAAATTCAGAATCTCCTGTATTTGTAAGTTCTCTAGTGGAAGTTATACCACCAACAAGATCAACTGCTCTAAGTGATAGAGCTGGTGTTTCTCCACCACCAAACGCCGTAATTACCTGTATTGAATCCTGTTCGCCAATTGTAACTGGTATGTACGTCATTAAACTGAAACTCCTCTCCTAACAAGTACCATTCCTTCAATTACCCTAGTTTTTTTAAAACCATCATCTATAACAATGTCATAAACATACCTACCCTCTGAAAGAGCAGCAGTTTGTGCAGACGATAAAGCAATTGACAAAATACCAGCGGTTGGAGCACTGATAGAAACATTAAATGCAACTCTGTTTTTAGAGTTGGCATGTTTTGCCATCTTCGCTATGCCAGTGTATCCCGTAAGATCTAATAGCGCATTACCAGTATTATTAGATAGGGTAAAGAACCTCTCAAAGTCCGTTCCCATGTTTATAACCAAATTGTTTACATAAACAGCAGACATTGGACACTTATTTTTTAACTATTTATCTAAGAATCGTTTCAACAAAGTTTTAAGTTCATCAATCTCACCTTTCAAATCTTGAATTTCCCTTTTTTGGAGCATCTTTGAATTTCTAGATTTTATGTAATTATTATATTCTTCAGCATCACAATTGATTATCGCTCCAGTATCTTTGTCGCGATATAAATTACTATGCCCATCAACTTTTATTTTACGCAAGAGCTATAACCCTCAAATCTTTCATTTTAACTGGTTTCGATTCATCAGTGCCATTCATAACTATTTTAATTTGGAAACCATTAAATTGGTCTAAATCATCAACACTAAATTGATAGTTTACAAACTCATCAACTTTACTTGCTCTAACAAATTTATCAGGAAGACCATTATTATCAGAAGAATTAATAATTTGATCACCAAAACCATCACCATCTACATCAAGAAGATTTGTATATCCAGGGAATGGTATATATGATTGTTCAACTTCAGTAGAGTCTGATTTAAATAATCTATATAAAACTCTAAAATCGGAAGAAGCATCACGATATGCAGAAAGCAATACTTTCAGAGAAGATGCTGGATTCTGGATATTAATTCTCTTAGAAATGTATACTGAAGAATGTGGATCACCTGTAATCTGATTGGAACCAGAATTACTAACATAATCACTAATTGGTTTGTTCAATCTATTTCTACCAAGAGCAATAGTTGCTCGTTCTTCAAGATCAACAACAGGGGACATATATTCATCACCACCATTTTCCAACTTGATAGCAAGCGTAAGTGATTTATTATTTGGAAGATCACCAAGACGATTTTGCTCATTTACATTAGAAGCAAGTAATCTTGGGGAATTTAATGAATTAAGTGTATTTAATTCAATAGGTTCAAATCCAAGATCTAAGAATGAAGCTTCATTTCCAGCAACACTAGTACCTGTAACAGATCTTAACTGTGTACTAACTTTTGTATCGTCTGGTGAAAACACATTAAATAATGGAGTAATAGTGCTGTATTGAATATTTTGTGAAAATACACAATCTTCTCCACCAACTTCTCTTTCGTCAGCAAAACTTAACTGATCAACATCACTAGTTCTTCCAGTTCTATCGATAGTTAGATAGTACGAATCAATAGTATTTCCATTAAATACTGAAGCAGTGTTATCTGCCATGTTATGTGTTTTATTGATTCTTGTCAAGGAAATTCCATTTAACTCATACTTATAAATTGATTCACCTGTTTTATGAGTTCTTATAACAGAATCAGAAACTCCTCTAGTAATATTTTCTAATGTATCAGATCCATATCCAGTGTAAGCAATAACCTCATTCCCAATTAAGACATATCCAGTATTTGCTACACTTACTGGATTACCTTCAAATGTAGTAAATACAGTAATATTATCAACTGTAATCTGATTGGAGGAACTGGTTATATCGGCATCAATCTTTACAGGTGTTGTCGTTGGGAAGACTCCTGCAAGAGAAACTTTATTGAGAGAAGAATGCATTGCATGACCATGATCAAATACTTCAATTACGTTACCTTGATAATAATCATTTAGAACCTCACTTCTCTGTACAAAGGTTGAACCCATAGAAACCGGTGTATCTCCAACATAATATACTAATGGTGTAGATGCATTTGGTTTAAAGGTTTCTCCATTAACATTGGTTAAATACAGTGTGTTAACACCTGTTGTATCAGCAACTGTTATTTTAGCACCTGATCCAGTATTTCCTACAGCAGAAGTGGTTATTCCAAGAACATCACCAGTAACATAACCATCTCCTTTATTTGTGATTGTTATTGAATCTACATTAAAATCTCCAGCAATCAGTACTGTTGCAGTTGCACCAGTTCCGTTCCCAGTTTCTGAATATAAAGGAACATCAGTATAAGTATTAGTCTTATATCCAGATCCTGCTTTTGTTATAGTTAGACCATTAGAACTTGATATTTGACCTCCAATATTTTCAATAAGACCAGTTACACTATTACCAACTCCAACTTTTGTACCAATTTGTAATACTGTTGATAACGTAGTAGATGTATTAACACCTACAATAAGTTTTCTTGGTAAAGTTGTAATTGGATCTTCTATGGTTTTATAAGTATTAGTATCATCAGATGAAATTGATTCCTGTAATGTTGGAGCATAAAGGAATAAAGTTCCAGAATCTGATGTAAATTTACATCTATTCATTCTAAATTTCAAATCTTCAAATTGACTTGGTGTCCATACAGTTCCATTTTGTGATTTGAATAATGAACCACCAGTATATTGTCTAGAATAAATTACAGACTCAACATTTGGTAAAGATGATGTTGTAACAGTTGATTCACCCACTCTAGCAATCCATGCAAGATAATTGACAGATTGTGGGGCAAGAAGTACGAGTGCATATTCAGTATCTGGTTCCAAATAAATTGGAGCAGGGAATTCTACATTAGTAAATGATGCGTCATTAGCATCTGTACTAGTGGTAATTTGAGATGGTGTAAGTTCGACGCGTGCTCCCTCATCACACAATTCATTGGTTGGTATTCCCAATTCAACTTTTCTAATTTCTACAGTTAAATTAATATTAGTATCTTTTTCTCTCATCCAAATATCAACAGATTTTACAAATCCTCCTTTAGAATCTGTAGTAAATGTTTGTGCTAAAGGATCACTCCTGCGACGTCTAGGTGGTGGTGGTGGGGGTGGATTTCTAACAGTTACAGTAACACTATCAAACGTTCTTACCGTTCCTGAAGATGAATACTGCCCTTCTGCTTCTGAAAGGAGATATCCAGAAGGCAATTCTTTCTCATCAAGAGAACTGGATGACAATTTAAATACTTTTGTTCCTGTTTTAATTTTTACTAGTGGTGCAGGTGTTGCATTAGGATCTCTTATGAAAAATGATCCTATTGCGGTTCCTGCATTATCAGTAATCAATTTAACATCAGAAACAGTTGCTTCTGCTTTAGAAGTTTTTCCGCTCAGGGTCATACCTTTTTTAACGAATCCAAAATTACTTCCTATAGCATCTTGTGCTAATGCTGCAATATCTACATTAAGAACTGTCGATGCTGAGTTATATCCAGGAAGGTCTGTATTTTGACTGTATGGATTGGAAGAGTATACTGTTGTTGGATTGTTATGTGGTCCTTTTTTATGATTTTGACTAGCAACTCTAAAAGTAATAATCTTATTATTGCCATCAAATCCTTCAACAGTTTCTCCAACTTGGAATGTACCAGAAACCATGGAAATCTGAAGTAATTTTGGAATAATATCAATAGATTTATTTTTATCTAAGAAAGAGAAATGATTAACTAGTGGAAATAATCCAGTTGCATAAAACTGAACATTTCTAGATCTCATGTGTGTATCAGCAGTGCTGGTATCAAGAACCTTATCAAGATATGTTCGTGGAGCACCCCATTCCAGTCTAGTTTTGCCTCTATTAAGAACAACATCTCTAATCCACGTATCAGATTTTGGAGTTAAAGTTAGATTTCCTTCCAGCTCTACAACAGCAAATGGATTGACATTTTCACTTCTAGTTGCAAGTGGTTGTGTTAAATTGGTCCAAATTTCTTCCTCATATGCTAAAGTAGCAAATTCACCACTCTTTTGTACATTCTCATCAAATAGTGTATAATCTGTATCATATGATAAAGTTTTCAATGAAGTACCTGTGCTTGGCGCAGCAATCGTTTTTACAGTAAATAAATCAACTTTTGATGATAATGATTTTTCATCTTTAAATATACTGGATTTTACATCTGGATTATCTTTATCAATCATATCTGCAGATGAAAAATCATCAACAAAGAAACCAGATTTAAATCTAGTCAACCCATCAGCATCCTGAATTTGAAGGGTTTTCGTATCAAGTTCTAAAAGTGATAATGATGTTAATTCTTCAAGATTTTTAACCCTGTCTTCAATATCACCAATGTCTCTCATGGTGTATCTTCTATTATCCTTCAATGTAACAGTAATATCGTCTGGATCATATAGATATGCTGGTAAAGACATGGTAGCAACGTGCATACCATCTTCAATCAAATTGGGTTCTTTTGGTTCTAATTCTGCAGTTCCTTGAACAAGTTTAAATACCCCAGATTTATGTAAAACTAATTTATCAATTCTTGGCAAATAGTATGAATAACCAATTAAAGTATTTTCATTTGGAGAAAGAATTGAATTGTTTGTATTGGTTGCTGGATTGCTTGTTCTAGCTTTAAAAGAAAATGGTGAGTATGAACTAGTTGGATCAAAATCTGCTAATTGAGGTCTAATATCAATAATATCAGAACATCTAGTTCCATCTACTAAAGTAGGAATATCTGTAGTATATCTCTCTTTACCATAACTATTCACTGTGTAAATATCGCCAGTATCATTAGATGGAGTTTGATACTTATCAAAAATAATAGTAAGTTTTCTAGAAGGAGTGGCACCAGATGTTCTAACAATTCTAGAATAGTCTAATAATTGTTGCTTATGACCCTTATCTAATCTATAGTTAGCAGTTCTATTAATATAAGTTCCATCTGCAAGTGCTTGTAGTATTGCTTGAATGCCAGACTCTTCAAAGACTACTGTCTCACCTAAATCAAATTTAAACTGATTTAGGTGAACAATATCAATTCTATCTGCAGAAGTTCCTGAAACTACTTGTGCAATTGCTCCAGAATTTAACCCTCTAACTTTTTCTCCAGGAATTGCCGCCAAATCCAAATTCAAAGAAGATATAAAAGTTAAAGAATCCAGAATAGCTTCACTCTGATCTAAAGACTCATATATTGCAAGTACTTTTACTGCATCAATAGTATTCAAACTAATTTCTTTGTCTTCAACTCTAAGACCATAATATGTATTTTTAGTTAATCCATTTTCTAAAATTTTAGCGTTTGAATTAGTTTTTGAAACAACTAGTTTATTACTTCTTTGATATTTTTTAACCTTATTTCTTACTATTGCTTTTTTAACAGTTACATTTACAACGACATTTGTTTTATTGTCAAGAAGACCACTAATTGTTACTTCAGTAGAGTCTCCATTAAATGTAAATTGATCTGCCTTTAAGGGTGCAATAATTGTTCCATCAGTATAACTGACTGAATATCTTTCTACATCAAATGATTCAAAAAATCCAGAAGTTAAACCAGTATCTGCAATAGTTACAGTTAATACTCCATTAGCATCTGTTGATTTTCCAGCAACCTGTTGATAAGTTACTAAATTTGTTTTTGCTAAATCAACATTTTCAACATTTTCATGTGCAAGTTTAGCATACAAAAATGCATTTTCTTCATTTTTTACTTTTGTAACTCCTAATGCAAAAGCAACTTCTTTTGCTTCTGATGTAGTTGTTCCGTCACATACATTAGCAACTGTTGCTACTCCTTCTAGGGTTAATGTTTTCTTATTGGAAGAAATTGCACTAATTCTATTAAATGTTTCAACATTATTTCCAGCTTCTTGAAATCTAATAATAGATCCAATCTTTATATTATCAAAGGTTTTTCCTGGACATGTTGCAACAGTGCCGTTAACCATTAATCTGTCTGCTGCAGTAAATTTTGCAGGGACAACTCTATCTAATACAGTGTCTGCAGTAAACGCATTTGTCCAACCAAATATGTTTACACTATCAACAACTGCTGATTGATTTACTGATTTAATATCACTAGTACTATAAGTTGTTACGGATTTGACAGTTCTTGAAATTTCAGTATTTCCATTTATTTTAACCTGCTCACCGACTAAAAACTGACCTGATGTATCAGAAACTAAAATAGTAGCAGATGAAGCATCTGCCGTTGCATAACCAAATGCTGCACTACTTTTTCCTTCAATGTAAGAAGTTTCTGGACATTCTGAAGAGGTTAAAGGTTCATTTAGTTCTATTGATGTATAGGTTTGTATATCATACAAATATAAGTCCCATTCGGATGATGTATCAACATACGGAATGTTAGAAGTATTAAAACTATATACCCTTGCTTTACCAATTACAGAACCATCATTTGTTCCATTTGTAAGTTTTCTTTTACTATAAAGATCAATAGTATTATTAGTATTTAAATCTGTTCTAGGAACTCCACGTACATTATTAACCTTTATGAGATTACCCATCTCAAATGGTATAGAAGACAAATCAGATGTTTCAGTTGTTCTTGGTTTTGGTGAGTCAATAAGACTAAACTGAGTCTTGATATCAAACCCTCTTACATATGCTTTGCCTGGAGAGATTTTGTAAGTTAATAAATCATCTGATGGTTCATTTCCATCATCGGTTGTTTGTGATTCTAAATATACTCCTGCTGATCCAATTTCATCATTTAAAGAATTTTCTGGAGTAATCTCAAAAGGAGTGATTGAATAATCACCAGATTCTTCATATGTTCTTTGTGCAAGATAATCTAAGATTGTATTATACTCAACTTTATCTTGTATTTTCTTTATCTCACCATCAATTACTCTAAGAATTTCTACAAAATTCTTATCATCATAATCTGTTAATTCTTTTTTAGATAAAGTTGTTCCAATTTTTAGTCTGTCAGCACCTGGTGCAGAATAGTTTGAAAAACCTTTTGCATTATCATACAAACTATCATCTGCTTTTGCTGTTATAATTTCTTCAGTGATAGTTAAACCAACTCTATATGATGGAGTATTTGTATATTGATCTAAGATCAGTGTATCTGGATCAACCCTTACAAAATTTCCTCTAATATAATAAATTCCTTCATTTATTAAGCACGCAGATCCTATTGCTGTTGCATCAATATCAACTGTTGTTGCAAATGAATCACCTGCAGCAATTGAAGTGCCACCAAAGGTAATACTTTCATTTGTAATTAAGTTTTCACCCTCCACAAAAGGTGAAAACTCATTGCTACTATCTCCTCCTCTATATCCAATATATAAGGTTTCTAGACCTTCATCAGATTGTGCTGCTGGAAGGTAAAATCTAACAATTGCTTTAACCTGAGAATCTTCTCCACGTATCTCTTTACCAACTAATTGAGAAAGATATAATGAGACATCATTACCCAAATAAGTTGGATTTAACTTTACAGCATAAAATCTACTTTCATAAGAAAGTGAACCTGGAATTATGATAGAACCATCTTTGAAAAAATGATTTCCAAAAGACTCAATCTGGTTCTGTAATATCGATTGAATTGTAGTTAATTCTCTCGCTTGTACAGGAAAACCAGGTTTAAACAATACTTTATGAAAATTTTTCGATTGCGAAAAATCATCATAATATGGATTAGTATTTAAATTAGTCTTTTGTGGCATTTTCTTAGAATTCCAGTATTACTTTGATGTCCTCTTTTTGCCTTGGATTTCTGGAAACTAGTGTTCTATTATCCAAGTAAATAATCTCACCTGTCTTCTTATTTATCTCAGGAAAAGCAACTCCAGATTGGAATTGAACACCAAGATCAATAATTCTTGTTGCTACTGTTGTAGATATACCTGTAAAGTTTGTATCAATTGATGCTCCAATAGGTGAAATTGGACCACCAGTAGCACTAAAATCAACTAACTTAGCATCAGAAGAAATGCCAACATAATCTTTATGTGTTAGTGTATCTCCAAAAAATAAACTTCTATCATTGTAATATTTTAAAACTTTAGTTTCACTATCATATGAAGCAACATAACCTTTTGCTTTAACATCATTGCCATTTTCATCAGTTACTGTTTGGGTAATTTCTTGACCTATTGTAACTGTTAAATTATCTTCGTTTAGTTTTAATGAGTAAAGTCCAGAAAAATCAGAACTAATTAATGCGGAGTTAGAATTAAATTGCTTCGGATTTTTAATAATTCCAATTTGTGCAAATTTAGTATCTAAAGGAAAATCTTTAGATGAATCATCAAATCTCACATAGATCAAAACTTTATCTGAACCTAATTCCGTATAAATGTTAGAACCATGTCCCTTATCAGGTGGAATAATTGGAAGTAATTCTGCAAATGAACCTCCACCAGTTCCAACTAACCCATTAAAATTATCCAGATCTACAATACCATAAGTATATCCCTGACCACCATTTGCAATAGTTGCATTAGTTATTTCTCCTAGAGAATTAACTTCAATAATTGCTTCTCCACCAGTACCATCACCTAAAATATCACATCTTCCACCACCATCTGGAGTCGAATAGTTTCCACCCCTATTCTTGATGTAAATTTTCTTTATTTGATTATTATTTACATCGGAGTTTGCACTATCTCTGACTACTTTTATATCTTCTGCCGTTGTAGTTTCCCAATCATTTGGTACAGGAATATATTCAGTTGAATCAAACTTGATGATATCAGATGGTGCTATTGTAAATAGATATTTCCAAACATACCCATCACCACTTTCTCCCGCTCTAGATGGTTCTAATCCAGTGAATTTAGGTTCATCTAAAGATGGATTACCAGTTGGATTATCTACACTAGAACCATTATCGATACAAATATAAACTTTAAAATCGGAGTTTATAACATAGAAATTTGAATCATACAATCTAGAGGATTGTGTAACTGGTGATAAATTATCTACACCATAATCATGTCTGTACATTTCATATTTTGTACCAGCATTCCAAGCAATTCTTCTAACAATTCTTCTAATATTGACAGATTTAATTTTTCTGCCAAATAAAATCGTATCTCTGGTATGCGCCAGTTTGGAAATATTATCTGTTGGAATGGGTGGACTTGTATTCCACGATTCGGTTCTTCCATAACCAGTAACAGCTGGATTTGCAAGACCCATGAACATGTAATAAGAATCCGCTTCATTGTTCACAGAATCAATGAAGTTCTTTGCATTAGCAATTCTAAATTGGTCTGTAACTATTGCCCCTGTCATTTCGGTTTTTTCTTCTATTTATACCTAATAACTAAGAGATCCTGTGTTCCTTAATCCATAACCTCTTCTTTGTATTTGAGGATATGTAGAAAGACCTCCAGCAGTGTAATCTGATATGTCAATAGCAATTGCATTTAGTCCTCTCTTAGAGAAATCTAATCTTCCCCAAGAGAATTTGCCTAGATTCAATCCAGTAGTAGAAATGCCGGTAATATTTGAATCAGACTTAACATTTGCAGTTACAACTGCATTTACACCGTCTCTTGTTATACTATGAACATAATATATATTATCCAAGAAAGTTGTCCCAATTCCAACTGTTTGAGAATCTGTTGTATCAATTGATGTAACACCAGATCCAACATGTGTATCATAAACATAAATTGGATATCCTTGTGATAGAGATAAGAAATCACCAGATTCAATCTGAAGATCAAATTGTAATCCTAGTGCTGTTCCGACTCCTGAGACCTGAGTAATTCCTGTAACAATACCAGCAAATCCTTGAATAAAATCAATTCCTGTAATGGATTCAACTTTAACAGGTGGAACTGGGGCAGATACAAATGGTATTTGTGTATAACCTATTCCAGAATTAGTTAAAGTGACTGATGTTACAGTGCCGCTAGACCCAACGTTTGCAACGCCAGATCCAGTTATCAAGTTATCAACATTCGTATCTGTTGGAACCGTAAATTCTAGTGTTACTTGAGAATTAGGATTATAACCAGATCCTGGTGAAGATATTGATAAAGACTCTACATAACCAGAAATCTGACCTACTTCTGCAGATGCTGCACTATCAAAATTTCCACCAGTAAACGAAACATTAGATCCTACTGTATATCCCTCACCAAAATCTGTCATAGTTACAGAATCAATTTTTCTACCAAGAATTATAGATGCTGCAGCATCCGTAATTCCTGATGGATTTGGTTCTAATAGATTTTTTGTGAGTGTAATTGTAGATTCTGGTATTTCTGCATTTGCACTAGAAAGGAAAGTAATACTTAGAATTCCATAATGATCATAATCAGATCCACTATTATCTTCTTGGAATAATCTAAAATAAACATGACTAGATTTTTGCTCTGAAGTTAAAGTGAAATCATAATTTTCTAAAACTCCAGCGCCCGTTCCATTATCAACAGCACTAATGACAATACCCATATCAATCCACTTTCCATTATCAACAGCAACCCCTTGATCTGTAATTTGATATTGAATTCTAAGATCTTCAATACCTTGAATATCAGGTGTTTCACCACCATTTGTGTCATTGCCTCTAATAGCATAAACACGAACTGTATCGATAGATCTAGAATCAATTGGATTAAAGGTAACAAATCTTGTTCCACTAGATCCACCAAATCTTAGATGTGGTGAACCAATACTAAATCCACCTGTAGTTCCAGATCCAGAACCATTAGGAACAATAGAAGTTCCACTTCCAAATTCGTAAATATTTGAATTATCGGAAGTGTCTAATGTAATTCCATCTAGAGTAATACCAGTTACAGTTCCACCAGCACCAATTGATGCTGTTGCTGATTGTGCTGCAAGACCACCGCCAAATGTTACCACTGGAGGGTAAGTGAAATTTGATCCAGGATTATCAATTACAAATCTCTTAAACAATCCTGAAGATGATAAAACTGCAGTTCCTTGTGCTCTTAATCCGCCAGTAAATCCAACGGTAGGAGGAGTTTCGTATCCAGAACCACTATTGGTAATAGAAACTTTTACCACGCCACCTAATAGCAATGAAGGTGTAATTGATGCTTGTGATACTTCAACATCATCAACTAAAAGACCACCTACAGAAGATATAGTCTGGGAAATAGGTGCTCCTTCCTCATAGAAAAATTGTTGCGCATCATCGACGAATATTTCAGTATCTGATTGAGTAATTGATTTGATAACTCTAGATATTGGATATATTTGTGATGATAGTAACTGTCTTTTTTTAGAAACAACAACACTGTTAATAATTCTATCTCTTTTTTGTGGGAGTAGAGTTATTGGTCTTGGTGTTGTTGTATTAATTCCCGTTCCACTGTAAACATTGGTTTCAATAAGATCTGATTCTAGAACATCAAAAATAATTCTTTCTTCTTGTGTTTTAGAAGTTGGATGCTCATTATTTTTATTGATTCTTATAAAATCACCAATTTGTACATCTGGACTTACATCTTCTAAGAAACTATCTTTTCCTCTAGTTCCTCTGTAGAAGAAAATATCAACCTCATCTTCAGGTCTTATTGGTTCGACAAATATAATGGATGTTCCACCAAAGAAATTATATGATTTGTTTGGTTCTTGTAATATGCCATTAACAAAGACCAAAAGTAATGCTTCTAAATCAATAAGAACTGAATCTGGATCGTTCTTATCAATTTCAAAACTAATCAGTTCATTATTTCTATAAAGTGGGAATCTAGTTCTTGGTTCAGTTTGATATGGTTTGATACTATCAATAAAATCAAGTTCACCAAACTGCCATAATGCTGCAGAATCTTGGAACGTGCCAAGAACTTCAAGTTCAAAAGTTTCTACTGGTGCTGATAAACCAGCAGCAGTAACTAAACCAACAGCAGTCAATTTATCTCCTCTACGGAAGTTATATCCGTTTCTTGCAATCTTAAAGTCTTTAACTTCAAACTGCTCTAAGAAACTTGGTGTTCTATTTGGCAATGTGCCATTACCAATAGCAAATGTAACAATTCCCACAAATGAATCAATAGCAGATGCTACATTTGCACAATAAGGAATTCCTGCAGGATCTGTTGTAATGGTATTATCAAAATATTGAATTCTACTAGTAAGTAGAGATGCCGAGGTTCTAGTTACAGAAACAGTATTAGCATTAATTGCTGTTCTGAGTATTGTAATTAAATCTTGAATAGCAGTATCAACTGCAGCATCAACTGTCATTGATGGATTTGTAACTTGAGTTTCTGATGAGGCACCAGTAATATTAAAAGTAATATTCTGAGCAATGTCTCTCAACAAATCTTCAAGATTTTGAATAATTTCATCGGAAAGTGTTGCTTGACCAGCACCAGCAAGATATGCATCGGTTGCATTGTTGGCAAATGTTAATGCAATATCATATACGGCATTATTTCCACCAGAACTTAAATTTGTAAGTATTGCGTCAATTATAAGGTTAACATCTGCTCTACATGCGGCAGGTCCTGTTGGGAAGAAGAATGTTGGATTTGCAAGCAACATTCTATCGATAGATTCATCAATTAAGAGTGTCCTATTCGCTTCAATAAGAGCAGATGTTTCGGCAAAAGATCCACCAAGAGGTGCTGTATTATCTATTGCCTCATTTCTCATCGCACTGATCATTGCTGTCTTTGCTTCTTCAAATGCAGTGATAGATTGAGCCTCTTCACCAGCAACGTGTGCTCCAGTTATATAAAGATTTGCACTATCATAAACATTTCCATTTCCACTAAATTCTAGATTATATGCAATAGATTCAATAACATCAACAACGTCATCCTTACAATTTTGATCTCCACCTGGAACGGAGAATGATGGATACTGTGCAAGCATTTTGCCAACGGCAACATCAGCAATGAATAATTTATTTCTAAGAATCAGATTTGCTGCGTCAGAGAATCTGTCTGGCATTCTTCTTTCAGATGGTTCAACATTAAGATCTAGAAGTAAACCACTACCAGTTTCTGTTGTTATGCCGCTTCCAAGTCTTGATACTCCAACTACTTCTAATGCTCCATAAGAAGGCGGTTGAACCTCTGAGAATGCGTTGGAATAACCACTACCACCATCAACAATATTATATGATAGAGAACCTCCAGCACCAACCGTTGCGGTTATATTAGCAGCACTTCCTGTATGAGAAGCAAATGTAATTCCAATAGATACTTCACCATAATATCCAGATCCTGGTGTTAAATCTGGATAATGAGGGAATGCTTGTCCTCCACCTTCATATATGTGTGGGATAGTGGAGATTCCAATATTTGCAGCAAAGGAGGTTGTACCATCAGTAGAAATAATTGGGAAAATATTTCCCAAAGTTCCATCTGGGAAGAAACTAGTCGTAAATCCTTGATAGTTAAGAGTCTTAATAGCGTTAGCAGTCGCACTCACAAAAGTATGTGGTGATGTCCCTGTTCCACCAGTTCCAACATTAACTTGGAAAGAATTTGCAGATACATTAGAAATTGTGAGATATTGACCGTTTGCTGGGTCTGTAGCACGAGGATAGGTATGGTTGCCAGGTCCTTGTGTGCATGTAAATGTAATGCTATCAGTATCAATGGAAATCGCATCTCCATTTGTTAATCCATGAGCACTAGCAAAAGAAATAGTAGAAATACCAGTTGAGGGGTCATAAGTAAACCCATTAGGTGTTCCAACATTGATCTTAGTACAGGAAAATTCTAAATTATCAAGATAAACATAATCACCCAAACCATTAAAATAATGATTTTGTTGTGTGGTTACTGTCAGAATACCAGTTACGTTATCATATTGAGCAGTAACAATACCAAGAGATTCTCCAATAGATGGAGAGTCTTTAACGCCAACAATAGTTCCACTTCCATTAATATCAAATGCTACCTTAGATCCAATTAGAGGCGCATAACCTAATCCAGAAGTAGATCCCAATGATACAATTACTCCACCTCTAGGTAAAGCATTTTGATTGACATCATAATCACTAATAATTAATTGATTAGTTAAAGGACTCTTTATTCCTGTAAATGTAATATCACTTGTAGAATTTGTAGATTCCAATTCATAATTATTTCCAGCATTATTTTCAGTAGTTGGTGTTTGGAATATTTCGTTAATGAATAATATTCCACTTCCAGGTTCAATATAATCTACTTCCTGACCCTCATATGTAATATCAAATGTTTGGCCAATACCAGTAAATTTTGGAGATATGTCATCATAGATTAAATTCTTAGAGTAATCATTTCTAAGGAATACTCTTCCACTAAATGTGGATTTTGTTAATGGAAGATTTCTACTATCTCTCTTATCATTATCTCCTACACCTTTAGGTGCTTCTAGGAAGAAAATCTTATCACCAACAATATTATAAGAACCATGATATACTCTTGCCTCAGATGAAGCAGCATGGGATGTTGCAGCAGATCCAACAACACCTCTAGTAACTTCAATTAAATTAAAGTTGCCAATACCCGTAATTGGACCAGCTGCTTGTGTTGCCAAACCAACATTTACAATTTTCATATACTCATCATCAACTTTCACAATATCTCTTGGATTTATAGAAGAGATACCAGTTAAAGTGATGAATTCACCCGTATCATTGACTGGTATGCCCAGTGTATGATTTATTTCTGTATAGAGAATTGGATACTGTGTAATATTATCAACTGCAATGAGTGATTTTTCATTTTTCTTCTTCATTTCAAACATATGATCATTTCCTTGACCATAATCTGTAAATGTAAATCCTATTCCGCTATTTTTTACACCAGTTAATTTAAAGGTATCAGCGTTAAATCTAATACAATAAACTCTAGATGGCATTTTATCTGTGGTTAATCCACAAGAGTATGAACCAGTAATAGTTGTTGCTGTCCCTGCATTTGACATGGAAATGCCAAATCCAAGATTATCTGTGTAGTATGTTGCAGTTCCTGAAGGGAAATTTGCATCTAGAGTAATCGAATCTGCTCCAATGCTAACAATAGATCCAACAGATGTTCCATTACTTCCGAATACATTAGCACCAGTAGCAAATATACTAGTAGCAGCAATTCCAGTAGCTGTAGTATTACCAGTTGAAGTTGCAACAAAATATTGGAATGTTTGACCAATAGAAACAATTGTACTGCCAGAAGTAATTCCCTCACCTTCTAAGGTTTGCCCAACTTCTATTAAATTTTTATCAGTTGCATCCGTAAATGTTGTTGCAGATATTGTAGATACTCCAGTTATAACTGAACCAGTAAATATCGTACCTCCAACTTGTGTTGTCCCAATTCCAATTGGACTAGAACTAACTCCAGCATAAGTTGATCCTGGAGTGTATATTAATTCTTCACCAGGAGAGAAGAAGTGATCTTTAATTGTTATTAATCCAGTAGATTGATTGATATTGTCAGAACTTGGTGCTATAGATTTTGCAAAAATTGGAGTTTCATCATACTTTAATTCAAATTCCAACTGATCATTACCTAATCCGTTTATAGAATTATATTTTGTTACTAAAACTTCTTCCTCTATTGTTCCATATTCCAAATCAACTTTTTCAGTTTCTCTATCCAACTCTCTATAAAGAATTTCACTGTATGATGTAATATCATATCTACCAGTATCACCAGGTTCTGGATGAAACTTAAGAATAATATTCTGTGAATCTGTTGTGGCACTAAATGTACCCAATCCAGTTGTATTACCTATTGAAACATAATATTTTGGAAGAACATAAGTATCAGTTCCATCATATCCAACAAGAACTTGATGGATCGAAGTTTGATCATCATGATTAATTTTCAGAATAGATTTGAATGCAGAATCTAAATTTATGTCAATAGACACAATCTCTTCCGATGGATTAGTGGCATCAGTTGCAATAGCAACTACTTTATGTCTTGTTTCATAGCGTGCTGTTCTCTCAGAACCATCTGGTTGAGAATTTGGTTTAAATCTGTAAGTAGTAATTCCTGCACTTTGTGTTGGTTCAAAATTGTAGGTCTTAGATTTTAATTCAACAGGATTGCTTGAGTTATTCTCATAAGAAACATTTAAATATCCACTATTAATAGTAGCTCCAAATGATCCAATTGGAATTCCTGATGTTCCACTTATCAATGCTACAGAATCAATAAAATATTCTGCTACATATGCATTATTTCCATCATGATCAATTGCAAGTTCAATAAAATTGATGTCATTAGTAACTAAGTCCCTAACAAATGCTTCAATCATCAATCCATTAGTATTTTGATTCTGAATTACTGAGAAATTAGTAGAAATTCCTGACTCAATTTTTTCCGATTTTGTTGTTAGTTTTACTTTACCAACAGAAGTAGTGCCAATACCCGTTTGACTGGTATTATGATATCCTCTGATTGATTTGAAGGTGTAACTACTGTTTTCTGGATCTTCAGGTTGTGCTCTGAGGTACATAACACCTTGATCCATATTGCCATTATGTTCGATGAATGGTTCATACGTGTTTCCTATTTGTCCTCGGTTGACTGTGTAAGCATTCAACTTATCATTAAGAACAACCACATCATCTATTTGGAAATTGGTGTTACCAACTCCAATAGTTTGGATTAAGAATCTAGAATATCCAACATAATCTGGATAAATTGCTAAATTTGCATAAGTTTCTTGACCAAAGTTTTTACTTGAAAACTTGCCACTAATATCATCAATAGGAAGAACTCTATTAGTTTTGCACTTGAAATAATCTGTTAGTTTTTTGTTTAAGAATCTAATGTCTCTAGTTTTTTCGTCACTAATTGAAGAATCTAAAACTAAATCGAGTCCATTTCTTTGATCTACTCTTGCATCGTTAATAAAATCAGCAATCAAAACGGTTTTTGATTGATTAATAACATCAACTGAAACACTGTTTTCAATTTGAACATCTGCAAAGTTTTTAAGACCTGTTGGGTGTACAATACGATTAACAGTGTCTGATAATTGATCGAAAGGAACAGAGCTTCTAATCGAATATGATAATGATTGATAGTAATCATTATCTTCAATAACTTGTTGATCAAAACTCAGTAATCCAGTTTCATTGTTCCAACCACCAACCTGTGATGCTGTTGCGGAAGTAACAAAATTACCATCATTGAATGAGAAGTTTTCTACTTTTGCAATAGAACCAGACTTTTCTCCTTTTATTTCAATGTTATTCTGGATTGCACCCTTTCCTTTTAATTTTATGTATGTGCCAACATAATCATCAACAATATAATCACTCTTAAAGAATCCTGCACCATAATTTAATAAAATAGACTCGTTGTCAAAAAAGGTGCTATTTTCTTGAACTGCGTTAAAGACTGGATATTCTTTCTTATTAATTATTGTAGCAAAAGATTGAATTGCTGCAGCAACTCCTGGATCTTCTCCTATATCAAAAATAACGACTGCAGGATTTGTAGGTTGATAATCTGTTACCTTAAAGAATTTGTGACCATAATCTTCAGAATTAAATCCTTTTCCACTAGTTTTTGCAATTCCCTCAACGAAGACTTCATCACCAATAGCAAATGGTGGTGCAAAAGTTGAGAATCCAACTATTGGTGTTGATAGAGTTGCGGTAACTAAACCTTCCGCAGTTGCTGTTAAAGATCTAATATTAATTCCATTGGTATTATTTACGGTAAATAATTCATGCTGAACACTAGCAAGTCCTTTCGCAGAAGAAATAATATCAACATCTGTAATAGATCCAGAACTTAATGTTGCTTTGAATGCAACTCCCTCAATAACTTTTCTCGATGCAGAATCAACACATACAAAAGATGGTGGAGTGTAATAATTTCTTCCGCCAAATGTAATATCAACTCTTGTAATTTCTTGGTTATCAATGATATTACATATTAGCGAGGATCTTCCTTGAGGTGCTAATGTAAAATCAGAGGGGTATATGATACCTTCATTTTTAATCTTAATATCATTAATTTTTCCAATGTTGGTGGTATCTAATTGAATTTTTGCATTAATTCCAGTAGTACTATTAAATCCAGTAAATCTTGGTAATTTTTCATAACCAATTCCTTCAAATACTGGTCTTATTTCAGAAATACCTCCAACTGCACCTGTTGATGAAGTCGTATATTTTAGAGAACTAATTTCACTTGAAGCATATGAAATTCTTTCTGGTCTATTTTTGATAACAATATTAAATGTTGTTGTTCCAGATCCAATAATTGTATGTTTTCCAGTATAATCACTTTCCTTTGTTTTTATTGAAGAATAACTTACAACATCCAAATCTGAAGATATTACTTCTGTTCCTTTTCTCAAAGAGTAGAATAATTCAGTATCAATTCCATTAAGAGGTCTAATTGATACTATATTAGTTCCAATGCCGGCACCAGGAGTGCCAATTCTTTGAACATTGAATTGATTGGTAGATCCTGTAGAAACAAATTCATTAATAAATCTATTATCATAGAAAAATTCCAATCTTGTATTTTCTAAAGAAGCATCACCTACATCAAAAACCAGAGTATCATTTTTAGTAACATTAATTGATGGATTTATCAAACTCAAAGATTGAGATCCTCCACCAGTAGATCCGAAACTTACCACAACTTGTGGATCTGCAATGGTATCTTTATATGTCTCAGAGAGATTAAATTTATCTTTATCTATACGAACAACATAATATTCACCTGTTGACAAACCAGTTATAGATGAATTATTACTATGATCATAAAATACTTTATCTCCAGTAGAATACTTATGATTTTGTAAAGTAATTCTATTAGTTAATGGATTTACCGCCTCTGATCCAAATCCAACTGTGCTTAAAAGTAGTTTGTTATATTCGTTATTGTACTTTACATTTACCGATGTTTCTGTAAATGCAATTCCTACGTTTTGATCCGAAATTAATTCAAGATTAATTATATCACCACTCACTAATCCATGATCAACTGATGTAGTAACAGTAGTTGATATAACTTCTGCATCAACAATTGTTCTAGGTTTAAAGATTTCAAAGAAATATTCATAACTATCCGTACCATTATCTTCAAAATACAATCCCTGATCTCTTCCAGGTGCGGTTGCCAATCCAATAAAGTCAATACCTTTATTAACAATATAAAAATCTTTTGTTAAATCTGATGATGCTGGAAAATACTCTGATGTATCAGTTTCCGAATCATACGCAAGTAATGGGTTTGCAGCAGATGATGGTCTATGAAGTCTAACTCTTTGATTATCTTCAAATGGATGATTTGGTATAAAAATCGAAGATGTTTCTACAGAAACAGACTTACTCAACTCTCCAACAGAATAATTAATTTCTAAACCAAGACCTGAAGTAGTTCCAACACCAACAGATTCTGTTGGATTGAAATATACTCTTCTGTTAACATTAGATTCAAAATCTTCTGTGGATAGTTTAATACTAAAAGATTCTGGTAAATAATCAACTTTAGATGTTTCGGTATGAATACCACCAGCATTTCTATGTACTCTTAAAATTCTATTAGTGTTAAATTTATTTAAAATTGACATTACTTCTGTGCCAATTTTTATAGAACTGCCAATAGAAACATTAGATGGTATTTCTGCAACGTAAATATCAGTTATTATTCCAACGGTTGTTGCTGGAATTTCTTTTACTAAGATAGAAGAGTGCTTACTAACATCTATCTTATGAATACCACTCAAACCAGGAATAGATACTTCTCTTAGACTTCCATAATTTGCAATTTCAAATGTTGGTACTATGGTAACAGCATCCAAAGTAAATCTGTAGATTGCACCAGCATTATTAGCGTCTGCATCTTCATAAGGAGCACCTACAATGGCAACGTTAGCGCCAACAGCAACTGCATACCCAAATCTATCAGATGCTCCAGCATTACTTGCTGTAACTTTTCTCTCATTAGTTCCATCTAAATTGTAGATGTATGCTGAACCTGATGTACTTCCATCATCATCATCTCCCCAGGCACCAACAATGACATAATTATCAGATATAGCAACAGAAGATCCAAATTTATCAGATGCAATTCCATCGCTTGCTTGAATTTTAACTTCACCTGTTCCATCCATGTTATAGATGTAAACTGCACCCTTTTCGTTTTCAACGCCAGGAGCACCAACAACAATCTTATTGGAACCAACTGCCAATGCCTCACCAAACTTGCGGTTTAGGGTGCTTACAGTATTGTCTGAGGCAGTTACCTTTACTTGATTCGTACCATCTTGATCAAAGATGTATACAGTACCTGTATTATTGGCAGTTTCATCCGCAAATGGAGCACCAATTACAACTTTAGAGTGACCTATAGCAACAGCACGTCCAAAAGTATCGTCAGGATCAGCATCTGATGCTGTAATTTTGACTTCACCTGTTCCATCTAAATTGTAGATATATGCAGACCCTGCACTACTGTTATCATTGAATGCACCAACTACAATTTTATTATCACCAACATCAACAGATCTTCCAAATTGATCATCTTCAGCAGCATCTGATGCTGTAATTTTGACTTCACCTGTTCCATCTAAATTGTAAACATATACTGAACCAGTGGCATTTCCACCATCATCGTCAGAAGAAGCACCAACAACTATTTTATTGTTTCCTACCGCTACAGATATACCAAAAGCATCATCATTAGCAAAATCAGAAGCACTAATGATTACTTCATTGCCACCATTCATATCATATGCATAAACTGCGCCAATAGTTGCATCATTAGCAACAACAAGTGTGCTATTACCAATTGCTACAGCACTTCCATACTTGGCACCAGAAAATCCACTAGAATATGTAATTTTAGTTTGTTGTGTTTGTGGATGAATAGGGTCCTTTCTAGTTCCAAATAATGGAATTTCTGCTGGATTAGTAAAGAATGATGGTTGATATAGAGTAATAAAAGATTGATCATTTAAATCATGATAAGGTTGGATATACAAATCCAAAGTATCAAAAGATCTCTTAATTATTGTAGCACTTTCATATAGATCAGAAATTGTTGAAATATTATCAATGGTTTTACCTTCTACAGATTTGACTATAGCAGATGCACCAGATCCACCAGTTTCTGTATTGTCAACGTTTATTGTATCACCTACTTTGTATCCAGATCCAGAATCAATAATGTTAAAACTTGTTACTCCACCTCTAGATGCCTCTTCAACAGTTGCACTTATAGATCCTTTATCATATACAAAATCAACATAATCAGTTGAAGAATATTCAGAACCTATTCTATATGGGAAAGTATTTCTTTGAATTTTTCCTGTAGAAAAATCATAATTTGTCTGATTAATATCAAATACATCTTCTTCAAATTTAGACTTGAAGAAATTGCCGATAAAGTATGGAAATTGTGGAATGAATGAACTAATTACTTTTGGATTTGCTTCTATTGATCCATAATATGCATAGATTCCATTCGGAAATTCTGGTGTTTTTGCATATCTACCATTGTAAACATCTAGATCTCCACTGCCATCATAAACATAGTCCTCAACAAAAAATCCATCACCAAAATCATCGGATACTGGTCTATTTTTAACTAAATCTGTACGTAACTTATAACCACTCTTCAGGAGAGAAACAGCACTAGAATCACTAGGATCTGTATATCCAAAAGGACCATAAATTGGATTGCCATCATAAGCCCAACCAATAATGGGAGAATGATCGGGTTTTTCCTCAGAACCGCGATTGTCAGATAGAGATTCTCTAATTGTGTCATTATAACCAAGGACCGAATATAAAACCTCATCATCTTGGGTAGTGCCAAATGAATTTAAATATTCGGATCCAAATCTATTTAAAGCATTAACTTTCAATTCTCTAACATTAAGATCTATATTAAATGAAGATCCAGATGCTTTGACTTGAATCGTATCATTTGCAGAATATCCTGCACCACTCTTAATAACAATTACATCTACCAACTTTCCACCAGAAATAACTGGATTTAGTTTTACACCTGTTCCAGTGCTACTGTTTACAATCAGGTCTGGTTTTGAGAAAAATTCACTGCCTGTGGTTTCTACTACAACATCAATAATTCTTCCATTAATAATTACAGGTCTTACTGAACCATCTTTTCCTTGTTTTACAGTAACTGCTGGTCTATTATGATAATTTAAAATAACAGAACCATAATCACTACCTTCTTCATAAACGTAAGCATCAATGATAGAACCTTTTATTAAAGGTTTGGCAACTATAGTTCGACTTGTGGTTGCATATGAAACACCAATATCAACCTGGATATCAGGATAATTAAACTTCTGGTATCCAGTTCCTGTAGAAGTGAATCTTACATAGTCTCTTCTCTCATATTCTGTGGTGATAGTACCACCAACACCAGCGTTTGCTAATTTAAATTCATTATCGTTTAATTTTAAAACATAGTATTGATTAGTAGTAGATAATCCAGAAATAGGACTATCAGAAGTATACTTAACTAACTCACCATCTTTGAATCCATGATTTGTAAATTTGACTTTAGAGTCTTGGGTAGAAATTCCTTCTGGTTTTACAATTAAATTTCTATTTGTATATCCAGATCCTTCCGATTCAACTTTGATATCAACCAACACATTTTTAAAGTCAATAGTACGGAATTTATGAATACCTCTATTTCCTGTGGTAGTAAATCCTATAGTATTAATCCCTGCTTTATAATCAGACTGATTACCGTATAACTGAATTGTGTTTGAATTAAAAACTTTTGCGTAGTAAGAACCACCATCTAGTAAAGTTTCTGATTGATCTGCATTACTGCCATAATAAGTTCCAATTCCAATTTCACTATTTCCATTTGCATTGTAAATAATTTCTTGACCATCTGTTAAGTTATGATCTTGTGCAAAAGTAATAGTTTCTGCAAGAACATTTAAACTATTTAAAGCATCAAACTCAAATTGACTTTGTTTTCTTTCAATGATGGGATCTAAAATACAACCAGATCCATTTCCACCAACGATGCGGACAAAGGAAACAGTATTAACTTCAACTTCTGGAGTATCTAATAAAATAGATTTGACAGATCCTTCAAGAACTGGTGTAATGAATGAAGTTGCTCCTGTAGATACTTGTGGAGAAGATACACTTAACATGGGTGCATCTATAACATCGTAATCTGTTCCATTATTGTAAATTGTTTTCCCTGATATTGGTCCATAGTAAATTTCATCAGTTCCCTTATAACTAATAATTTCGGTTCCATTAACTAACATACCAACAGGTTTTCCTGCTGTAGTTAATTCTTTTTGACCATTATTAGTCTTTGGTTTTAATGTAATTTTTCTTAAAGATTTGCTAGATGTAATCTTTTTATTAAATTGCCTTAAAAGAGTCAGAGAATGTTTCCCAGAAGGATGATTTTGCGAAACACTTATCTCTATAAACTTATCTGTGTAGATAAATGATTTTGAGACATATAAACGAACACTATCTTCAGAAACTATTTTTATAAAATAATTTCTACCAGAAGTTAATCCAGTAATTGGGTTTGCTTCATTTTCAGCAATATAGATTACTTCATCTCCAGTAATAAATGGTAATGGTAATTGTATTTGTGGAAAAATAATGCTGTTATTGATCACATTTATATTATCAGCATTATCAATAAATCTACTAGCAAAATCAGATTTAATTTCAAAATCTGGTAAAGAGTTTGTTGCTACATATGCATAATCATTACCATCACTATAAACGTTTTGTATGTTTGCAAGTAAATTTGGATATTTTAACTCTTCAGAACTCGAACTAGCATATTTTAATCTTCTTTTGACATCAACTATTCTTGTATTTAAAGCAACTCCAGAAATATTTACATAACTCTCCAGTTTTAAACTGTAATTTGTAGCATCAGCAATTCTACCAATACCATATACAGTATTCAGTCTCCTATCAACAATTTCTACTTCATCACCCTTTTTCATACTACTCTTATCTAGCAAATCTTTTGTAGTATGAGTGGTATTAGATTCGGAAGATTCAATTTGATATCTTGAACTTGTATTGTATATCCACGAATTAAATAAGAGTTCCTTATATGTTTTGTTTAATTGTGGATTTACAACATTATCACCCAGATTAATTACAGTAATGCTTTCATCATCATTTGTTAGGGTTGTATCTTCTGGAAAATTTATTTCTGATAATATGTTAGAAACAGAAAATCTTACTATTTTAGTAATATCACCATTTTCATAAGCATAGACATATTGAGGATCTCTAACAGAATCACTATCCGATATTTCATTAAGAATGCCAGAACAGTTTAAAAATTGATTTACAGTTTTTTCTGTATATGTAATCGTATTATCTCCACACAAAATAGTTCCACTTTCTGGAAATCCGATAGTAGAATCTACACTTAATGTTTTAGAATTAATTGGAAAATTTCCAATAACTTTAGATGATGCTGTTATATTAAAAGTTCCGTTTATTAAACTTCTATCATCGTATCCCTCAAATAAAGAAATCTTATATGTAAATTTTCCTCTTTTCTTTACAATTTCTATTTCTGATATTGGTCCGTTTGCTGTTCCATCGGAACTTACCAAGGTTTGACCAACAATTAGATCTGGATTTAAACCTTCTAGTAATTCTCCAAATATAACTTTTCTTCTAATGTAATCCGCAGAAGAAGGTTTGACTAATTGTTCTTCTAGATTTAAGATACTTGGTGTGATACCATAAAGAACATTAAAAAGAATTCTAAAAGATTCTTCCGTACCTTTGGTTTTATAAAGAGTTGATGATTCTTTAAGAAATGTTCCTACGTTTAAACCATCTACAAATTTTAAATTTTCTAATTCTGGTGTTAAAAATCCTTTAATTTTTTTATAAAATTGCTTTAAAAATACATTACTTAAGTTTTCAACTGTATCACCAGATTGGTGTTTATCAATTTCTGTAGATTTGAATACTAATTCAGTTCCATAATTACCTTCTTCATATGCTTCAATACCACTGAATCCTCTTAGACATCCAGAAAAACTAGTTGCCGTTTTTTCTTTATAAGAAATAATTTCATTATTGATCTTTAATAGACCATATTCATCAGGAAATCCAAGAGTAGAATCAACATATATTTCTTCATCACCATAATTAACACTCTGTGTTAGACTATAAGTCCTAGAAACAATATCCTCAGTAAGAATATCAAGATTCAAATACTGATCAAGATTGTCCAGAATATCCGTAGGACCACCTTGGAATTCCTGAGACAAATAATATTGAGTCAAAAATTCTACAAAATTAGTATTTTCCTCTCCAATAAACCTTGGTAGTTGGTTTTGTACAATTTGACTTGTCTTTACTCTTATGTCAAACCCTTCTCTAAGCATATTACCTCGTTAATTTTCCGTTTGGATAACTGGATGATGTTGGGAACGTTAAACCCGATATACTTTCACCAGAAGAAATAGTATCTTTCTTCATATTTATAGTAGGAACGCTATTGGATACGTCAAAAACTACAAATAAATCTTTTAATCCGATTACATCATTTGAATCAGGAAATGCCTGAATTTCGATGATATTATCTGCTTGTACTGTATTAGTAATTTTTATTGTATTCAGTATAACTTCCCCTTCAGTGTAATCTACTGTTCCAACAGATTGACCTACAACAAGAGCTTCTCTACTTGTAGTATCAAATCTAATTAATGATATTGTTCCCTTCCCAGAACCATCTAAAGAACCATCTTCGTTCTTATTTGGAACATCTGTTAAGAATACTGTTCCTGGTTGTCCTTCAACATTAAATCCGGTACTTTTGATAGTACCACCAAATGGGTTAATGTGAAATCTATTACCAAAACATAACTCATACTGTGCAAATGCATTTATTGTTGCCTTTAAATCCCTTCTCATCCTAACTTTTGTTATGTTGGATGTAATTGCATCATCCACTTTATCAATCACTTGACACAATTTACTATACTTAAATCTACCACCAAACTTGTTGAGATCTGTGGATTTTGCGTAAGACTCTAAAGAAGAAACAACTCTTCCTTGAAGTGACTGAATTGTTGATATCTTGGATGCATTAAAATAGATTGAAGAATCGATTTCAACATAAAGTATTTTCAGATCTATAACTTCTTGGTTAATTCCAATAATAGAATAATCTTTTAGTTTTGATTGAATTTGTAATTTAGAGAAGTCTGATAGGAACGTTCCATTTTTAGGTTTAATTGAAATGAAAACTTGACCAAACTTAGGTGGATTTAATTCTTCTCCTCCAACAACTGCTACAGATTCTGTATTAGGGAAAATTTGTTTAACAATTGTCTCATAGTCTCTAGTCGTAACTGCCCTGTTCTGGGCGCTGTACTGCTTTGGAGCAAAGTATTTGATACTATCTAAAGACTCTACTTCCGCCCCATTTCTAGAACTTTGTAGGGTGCTTACAAAGGTTGATTCTGTTGGGGTTACTGGTAAACCATTTGCTCCCTCAAATCTTCCTGTAAAGGAGAATGATCTGACTCCGTTTCCACCATCACCATTAGTCACAATGTATGCGACTGTCACAACAGCATTGTTATTTAATTTTTTGCCGAAATATCCATCACCAAAGATAATCTCATATTTCTCATCTTTTATTTCTTGTAAAAGAAAGATTTCAGAAGTTCCATCTACTTTGTTTATATTATCTACATACCTGTACTCTGCACCTCTACCAACTTCATTAGATTCACGAACATATACTTTTACCGTAGAAGTATCAATATTTGGATTATCTAGAATAAATCTCTGTTTGATAGAACTATCAACAGTAAATTTCTTTTGTACAAAGATTCCTTCATAAATTTCAATCTCATCGAAAAATGCCTGCCTCTCTGTTGATACATCAACATTAGATCCTGAAAGAGAAGTTGTATTAACAGTAATATCCTCTGGTATCGAAAAAGTATAAGAAGTATCTGTCTCAGTTCCTATACAAACCAAACCTTCTTTTAGTGTAAGAATAGAAGATGCTCCGAAAAAATTGACATCAAAAGAAATTGTTGCTTTTGCTGCCGTTTTAGATCTAGGTAGGTAACCAATATTTCTTGCAAGAGAAACTACGTTCTCTCTCATGGTTGCAGAGTCTAAAAAAGACTCATTTGCAATCATGTTTGCATTGAATGCGGAGATATATGTATTATATGCCAGCGTATCAATTAAGACTGAGAAATTAGATCCTTCAAAGTCAAAATCGGTAAATTTGCTATTTGATCTTAGATAATCTTTAATCGATAGTTTTATCTGATCAAAATCTAAATTAGTGTACTGTGTAAAAGGCATTTTATCTTGTTGCCTCTAGTATGAAGTTTACGGTTTGTGCTGGAATCTCCTGTCCTACAACATCAAAAATAATAGTTATGTCTAAAGCGTTACTATTCTGATATGCATTAACTTCAACAACTACATTTTCAACCCTAGGTTCAAAATTCTCAATAGTTGTAGTTATTTGGTCTTTTATAGTGGCAGCTATTCCTAGATCAAAATTTTCAAACAAAGAATCTCTAACAGTTGATCCAATAACAGAGTTAAACAGTCTTTCTGATGGAATTGTCTCCACAAGGTTACGAACGGACCTTGCAATAGCAGATCCGTTCGATAAAACTGTTAAATCTCTGGTGACTGGATGGGGAGTAAAGGATAAACTTATGTCCCTAAAGGATCTACTAGTCCTTTGTGTTGGCATTTAACAACAAATTACGATATTCAATTTTATTTATACCCTATTCTTGTAGATTTTTCTGTCCTTTCTTCTTATCATCGTGCATAATCTCCTGAATACATAATTCTTCTGCACAATCATTGGTTTTATGGGGTTGTGTCCAATAATCCGTGATCAAACCTTGTGTTCCCCACATCTTATACATGTACTCTTTGTCTCTATCTACTGGTGAATTGCCCATTTTGCTCCTGTTTCGTAAAAAACAGAACTTTTTGAGGGGTTGCTATCCCTATTTTTATTTATTTTCAGTATTTTCGCGTTCTTTTTCACGCTCCTTGGCAGTTTTCCAGTGATATTCATCCTCTCGACCCATTCCAAGGCGATCAAAACCATTTTCAACCGAGTAAAATTGAGTTGAAACCTTAAAATCGGGCATTTTGGGGTCGGCAGGAGTCAAACTATTATCAAAAATACGCAATCTGTTGTTAGGATACAGTGCATATTGCCCATTTTCAAGTTCAATGAGGTTATGAGACTTATGTTCTGCTGGATTTTCGCTTGTAGCATAGTCAATTGCATCAGGATCTTGATGATAATTGTCTATTGTGCAGACATAAGTGCCTTTTTGAATGCCGTGATCGCGTGTATAGCACTCAAAATCCATACTTCCGATGAATTGTTTAGTAACTGTCACAACTCCATAATCCATACAGTTCCAAAACTGTAGATTTGGTAGGTTCATATCTGGAGAAGGTGTCTCAGGATCACTGACAAAGGCACTAATAGGCAATTTATCGTACATTGCCGCATATTCTGGTAGATATGTTTCAAAATAAAAAGCACGCCCAGGAATCGATTTAACCGAAACCCAGACGCCTTTTACAAATTCACCATGTCCACTTTGATGATCTGTTAGATATTCTTTACGAACCCATACTTCCATTGAAGGAAGATTAGCAATCAAACATGCCATACGTATTTACACTACTACACGTATATATTACTTTCCTTGTCCACGATAACGCTTACGTGCTTTATTGCGAGACGTCGCGGCGTATTTCGTATGCTGCCCGCTTCCTTGACGAGACTTTTTGGGAGTTGCTTCCACATACCCACCACCTTTACGCATTGCCATGATACTTAATCTCCTTGAACCATTTGTGTAGAAAGAACCTCAGGTCTTGGTGAACCTAAGTTGTAATATTCTAGCGCATAATCCTCCATAATGTCAAAGTACTCTTCTTGTGAGAGATTGCTATGGAGAACTTCGCCAGTGACTGAGTTAATTATATTATAACGCTCACCCATATCAGATAATCCTTGTTTTTTCGTGCCCAACTCTAATACGCGGGTCGCACCAAATCTCAAAACCTGCTGCGATTGCATCGAGACAGAATGATACATCCTCTCCACACATATCTTGCACTTCGCCAGATTCAAATACTTGCATCTTTGGAGCAAACCAAGGATACTTCATTTCTGCATGTTCCCATACACCATGCTTGATAAGCAACCATCCGAAACCTGCATAATCAACAGTGAATGGTTTCCTACGATTGCTCAGTGTTTCTGTGGTTTCATGATTCATCACTCCACCATTATTGCGGAAGTCATCTTCATCCATCCAGTGTGCAACAGAACTTGTAACACCATCTTCTGTAGCATACCATCCACTTGCAATATCTTTATCCATCAAGATTAATTGCCAGAACTTCTCAGAGTTGAATACAATATCACTATCAATCCATAGTTGATAATCATACTTCAACTTACCATCCCAGGGAATTTGATCTGGACCACGAAGTACATTAGCACCTAAGCACTTACAACGTGCAAAGTTTACCATTGAACTGTAATCTTGTGAAATCTGAATACTTGCTCCTGCTTGTACAAGATCAAAACAAAGTTGTACAAAGTTTTTCAGATAAAGATAAGAAACTCCGCGCCCAGGCAAGCAGAATACAATACTCTTGCCTTTAACCATTTCTTTTGCTTTTGCATAGTCCCACTCTGGTTCTTTTTGTTTTGGTGGGTTCTTCGCTTTAACAGTGAATCCTTTAGACATACGATTAATGATGTTACTTCAGTATCATACAACAATTTATACGTTCAGTCAACCTCTGATATTAAGATTGCATCTCCGTCAACTTCCATATTTAACTCGGTGCCTTCATACCACCCAAACTCAGATATTATCCATTCTGGAACTGTTACGTAGTATTCTCCCGTTACTGGATCAACTTCTACTGTTGTTAAATTATGCTCCGGATTTTTTTGCATATTACTTTGTGTCATTGCTTTATATAGTGCTTTCGACTTTTTATAAGCACCATACCTATCCGGGATTTTTTTATTCATGTGATATCACGAAGGCGCTTTGGGTCGTTTATAGCTTACAGTAGTACGCGATTTTATAAACGGGGGGGCGCGATCCCCCCGACTGCTGCTGATCACGAACGAATGTCGCCCAGTGCGCTCGCTTTGGTGGTCATGCTGGTGCCCCTGCTACCTGCTGCGCCGCCGTGGGTGCGAACGCGGGAAGATCCTCCCTTGATCCGACTGGTCCAGCGGTTTGCCTTAGAACCATGAGCAACGGGCAGGCGCTTGACCTTGAATTGAACGCCGTCGATGGTGGTGGTGGTCATGCGGTGGGTCTGTGTGCTTGAGATAATTGTAGCACCTCAGGGGGGCGTGGTGCGGGTTGAAATCTTAAGATCACATAAAGTAAAATCCCGAGTCGTCGACGATGCTGTAGTCTTTAAGGACCTCCCCCTCCGCTAGCGAATTCTTGACTCGATCCATGAAATCTTCGGGTTTATCTGACTGCAACACGACGGTCAGTATGTATTGTTCAATGTAACGATTAGGTTGTACTACGTCAGGAACGGTGTAAGGTTTTTTGTCAGTCATGACCATGCCTTTGCGCGGGTAAAGTTATTGTAACTGAAAACCTCACGATTGACAAGTTTAACCATACCTTTGGCGGTGCTGAACACAAACCCTTCGGCAGTTATTTGATCATCACCGATGAACGCAGCACAGTCATTGCCCTGCCATTGTGGGCGGCAGAGATGCAACGCATCTTCCTTGATGGACTTCACCAACGCCCAATAACTTAGGAGATTGGGGTCACAATCGAAATCCTTATTGGCGATGGGGCGTTGCTCACGGATGCAGGCGTTAAGTTGCTTCTTAAGGTCCTTTGCTTCCTTATCAGACACGAATGTGACGGTCTGCGCCATAACCTTGGCGAAGTCAATCACCTCTTTAAGGTCACCGAAGTCGCCAGCGCATTTGTCATATTGACCCGTGAAGATGTGTGCCCGTGTGTCAACGAACTTACAGAACGGGGTGCTCTCCAGCGCATAAGATGGCAGAGGGAACGCTTCTGCATCACGGAGATCTGTCTTGACCTTATAGACAGTGTGGGGAGCAACAATGATGTCCTCAGTGACTACTTCGTTGAAACGGTATGTGATAGTGTTTGGCGTATAGGTGTCAGATCCACCGACACCAATAAAATCCCCCTGGTAAACATTAGTTGTACGAGGTAACCGATCAAAACAATCGTGCAAAATTTCTGCAACATTGCCGTCGTGGTTTTGATCGATTTCCGCATGGGATTCGTTGATCTTGATTTTGACTTTGTTAAAGACGCTTTTAGTGCCAACGAAGAAATTTCCCGTTGCTGGGTTGGTTCCCCATACGATCGCAGGAGCGCCGTCGATTTTGGTGCTGAGTTGACCAGGGGTCAGCAGGAGGTCCAGGACCGAGAGATCACCTGTCAGGATGGTGTCTTCGGGGTGTTCGATGTGCTTGTTTTGCATGTGCTTAGTATAGTCGGTCCTGGGCGCGGTTTGGGGGGAAGCGTGTGCCACTTCCCCAACTGATTCAGAAGTTCAGCGCAAAAACGAAACCCTCCTCGATGATGTAGTCATGCCGCAGGTTCGCCCACGTTCCCTCCCAATCGATGTCCACGAATCCAGGAACGTCGCAGGAGTAGCAGTCGGTCACGAACTGCTCAGCAAAATCAGCACCGCTGTCGTACTCTCCCTGATAGGCGTCCTCAAAAGAGGGCAGCGCCTGAATGCCAAAGACCTCAATGAACGATTTGAGCGCGTTCACGTCGTAGTCCTCGACTAGTCGGTCCAGGACCTCTGCCTCACTGAAGTCTTTGTACTCCTCCAGCAGTTCGGTCACCTCACCGGCGCGCGGGTTCATGTCGTGACCGCGTGCCTCCAGGATCGCAGTGTAAAAGTCCGTAAAAGCAGGGCGACCCGCTTCGGTCACGTAACCGCAGGAGAGGCACAGGTCAGTCTTGGACATGCCCTGGGCGGCGCCGATGGAGAATTCGGTCAGAAGTGCTTGTCCTTTGAGCATGGGATTTTCGGAACTGAAGGTAACGTAGGATGGATCGGAGGGGAAGTCAACGGGGGGTTGTGCCGGTTTGGCAGGTGGTTCGTTGAGCACGGTCATTAGCACGAACGCTGCAGTCAAACCGCCCGCCACGCGGCGAACGTGCTCTAGCATAGTGCTCTCCTGTGTTGTTCATGCCCTTATGATGGCAGATCTGCCCGATCACGGTCGTTCACCACGATACAAAACTCCGAAAGAGAATCTTAAGGTTGGTTGTGCCAATCGGGCAGGTGGGCAGGCAGCCGACCAGTTTGTGTCACTAACTGCCCACCCACTAAATGTCACTTACAGTTCAACACATGCACCCCGGCGCATTTGTTGCCAACTGCGGCAATTACCAGGTCCGCCCATGTAATAATGAGTGCCGTAATAATAAGCAGCACAATTTCTTTCTCTCAACCCAAAGATTCGTGCCATTTCTTTCAACGAAACCTCACCATTAGCACGGCGATACTCATTCAGTTGTTGAGTGATTTTCTTGCAGTTTGGTGTGAAACGAATTGAACTTTCAGGGTGAGTTGTGATTGTGCGAAGCATTGAAAAATGTTA
>TARA_B100000401_G_scaffold47366_1_pt1 | contig 34103 bp, 49 predicted proteins | sample TARA_B100000401 | Tara Oceans TARA_B100000401 (sample SAMEA2620786) | marine metagenome | biome: marine biome (ENVO:00000447); feature: surface water layer (ENVO:00002042); material: "saline water (ENVO:00002010), including plankton (ENVO:xxxxxxxx)" | depth 5 m
TTTTTTTTTCAGAAGATGAATGCGAAAAAACACAGTTTGATTTTTCCTGGTGTATATAAATGTCTACTCACACCGAAACCAAAACACCTGAAATTGAAGAACCTATTTTGGAAAAAAATCCAGAAAACGATTCTGAATATATCGAATCTGAAATTTCATCCGAAGATGTAGAAAATACAAGTTCTTTATTTGATAATGAAGGTATTGATTTGGAAGATGTAGGAAGTATTAACATGTCAGACGACGAAGATGATTACGAAGAACCCCTTATCGATATGGGAGGTCTATTAACATCAGTGCTCACAACAGAAGAAGGTGAAACAATATGTTCTGCCCTGGTAAATATATCAAGACAACTCGAGATGCAAAACAAGATCATGATTAAAATGTTAGCTCAGCTCCAAAAATAAAATAGACTTAGAAAAATAACAAGTAAGATTTATAAGATATGAATACTAATTCCAACGATATTTTTATAATCAGTGAAGACTATAATATCACGGAAAGTAAGGTAATACAGTATAACCAAGTTATCAATAATCTCAATATTGATGATATTGGTGATTATATACGCAAGCAGGAATATTTATGGAATGTACATGGAGAACACGAACCACAAGAAAATATACCAATACCCCTCCAACTTGCGTATTTACACTTTTTTGATAAAAACTCGAGAGAAATTGCTAAACAATCAGAATCCAACTGGAATATTGGTGTTATGAACACGTATTTTAAAACTCATGTAGCACATTTATGTGCTGCACACAATAGATGTCAAACATTGAATATACTCAGTTTCGAAGATAACGATAACGACGTGACATACTCAACTCGATTAAACAGGATTTTAAGTCAAATTGAAGACACGTGGCAATTCTGTTTTAGATACGCACGTATATATGATAGAGTAAATAACCCACCCACTACAGAAGATCTATCTGTGAGCACGGATCCAAGTATTTTCAGGTTTTCTATGCCAGATTTAAGTGAAAGATCACCGTTTCAAACAGTTCTTATTACATTTTTAAAAGAACTATTTGAAAACAACATAAGGAAGTATAAGGGTTACGTATGTACACAAATCAAAACACCTTTAGGTAGTTACGATACACGTGCATGGAAACAAATTGAAACTATACAGGAACACGTATGGAAAGCTTTTCCAAAAGAATCGCGATGGGAATTATGGTGCAGCATGACTACACAAGGTACGACTATGATAGGTCAATTAATAAAACTACTTGAGAATTGTGTAGATTCACAATTTCCAGAAATAAGAAAAAACAGACATCTTTGGTCTTTTAATAACGGTCTGTTAAATGGAAAACATTGGTGCGGAATAACAAGTAAATGGATACCCGCGTTTTATCCGTACGATTCACCCGAAGCTATTAAGCTCGATCCACGAGAAGTGAGTTGCAAATATTTCGATTTAGATTACGTAGATTATAGTAGCCTCGAAGACTGGTGGGATATACCGACACCATACTTCGATAAAGTTCTCAACGCACAGGAATTCGAAGAAGACGTGTGTAAATGGATGTATGTTATGGGCGGGAGATTATGCTTCGACCTAAACGAAGAAGGTTTAGACAAGTGGCAAATTATACCATTTTTAAAAGGTATCGCAAGATCTGGTAAATCAACACTTATTACTAATGTATTTAGTAAATTTTATGAAGGTCAAGACGTTAGAACATTATCGAATAACATCGAAAAGAAATTCGGATTAATGGGAATATACGATGGTTTAATGTTTATTGCACCAGAAATCAAGGGAGATTTACAACTCGAACAGGCTGAATTTCAATCAATCGTTTCAGGTGAAGACGTTTCCATTGCAATTAAAGGCGAAAAACCTAAAAGTATGAAATGGAGTATACCAGGTATATTAGGAGGAAACGAAGTACCCACATGGAGAGATAATTCTGGAAGTATCATTAGACGTTTGATGACCTGGAACTTTAAAAAACAAATCAAGGAAAAAGATACTGATCCCATGTTAGACATTAAACTCGAAAAAGAATTACCATCTATTTTACAAAAATGTTTACGCGGGTATTTAGAATATGCACAAAAATATAGAGGCGAAGATATATGGAACATTATCCCAAAATACTTCATTGATATCAGAAAACAAATTGCAACTATAACTAACCCACTCGAACACTACTTAGAATCAGACGTAATCATATTAGGAAGTCATAAGACAGTGAAATGTCCAATGAAAATTTTCAAGGAGCGTTTCAATAGATACTGCAATGCAAACAATCTTGGACGTCCAAGATTTAATGCAGACTTTTATATCGGTCCTTTCAGTAGTAGAGATATAGAGGCTAGACGTATAACTGAACCAATACAGTATAGGGATGAATCAAAGGAACGTATACACGAAGACTTCTTATTCGGTGTAGATATAAAAGATGAAGATGATCCAGAGCATGGATAAATATAGAAGAAAATCTCAGCATACAATAAGCATGGATCCAAGACAATTCCTTAAAAATTCAAATATACAGGTTCATAGATCCAACTCAACTTCCCAAATAGTAGGTGCTGCGCAACCAATTGCACAAACGCGTTCTACTTTTAGAGAACTTCGAATAGGTCAATTTAAACCGGGTTTATATAATGTTTTGGTGAATAAAGATTTTGGAGTCGAAAGTGAAAGTAACGTTGATTTAGTATACATATTAAAACAAAAGCCAAAAGGACATGCACAAATAGCCCCCGGTTTAACCATAGATCTTAACGAAATAAAAGGTATTTATGGTCGTTTCCAAGTGGGTGCTATACATACAAGTAATTTTGGTATAAGAGGAAATTTAGATAAAAAGTTCTCTTCTGCACAACTTTCTGGATACATAACGAATGGCATAGAAAGAAAAAATTTCAGTTTTAACGTATACAAAAATGGTAAAATACGTTTTTCTGGCGGATTTTTAGGGTCTAGAAATTTAAAAAGACAACCTGAATCCTTACGAAAGTATATCGTAGATACATACACAAAAAAGGAAGTGTTTTTGTATAACGATATCAATTACAATAATATAGGTGGACAATTCGCAACAAATGCAAATTTTGATTTAACTAGAATAGCACAAGAAAATCCACTAAAAACAGTTGTTGATTATTTACCAGAATCTTCTCCATTTCTTTATATTACGTATAAAGACCATAGTTATATCCTATCGTCCAAATCGGGACAATTGGGTGCAGGTATAGTGCAGATACAGGGTGAAAATGATCCAGATAAACTCGAAAAGGCGTATTCAACGGGTGTTGAACTCACCAAAAGATTACACGAGTTAGGATACACTATGGGTTTTGTGAATAAAAATGTAAACGCAAAACCCTTATTACTTAGAAAAGAAAAATTAAAAGCATCGACATGTCCAAAACCTAGAAGACCACCTTGTAAAGAAGGATTTGAATCTAGAAAAAATCCACAGGGATATGACTGTTGCTTTAAAAAACCAAAAAGAAAACCATCTAAGAAAACTACAACATCACAAAAAAACACGCGAATTACTTACAATAAAGATGGTACAATGAAAATAGGTGGTCGTAAATGTGAACGCCTTACTAAACCAGTTTTACTCGAAGTTGCAAAAAAATTAGGCGTTGTTAACGTAAAAAACAAAAACAAAAAAGAAGATATATGCAAGGCATTAGATAAAATTGAAAAGGGAAACTCTAATTATAAAATTAACAATAAATTATGTAGAGAACTGAAAAAAGACCAACTCGTTGCAATAGCTATATCTAAAGGTATATCTATAAACGACACGGATACCGTTAAAATTTTATGCCAAAAACTTCAAAATAAAAAGAATACCCCAAACACACCAAACACACTCGCTAAGGAAATGGAACAAATATTAATAAATAAAGAAAGAAAAAACAAGAGAGTACCAATAAATAAAAAACGAAAACTTAATGAGGCGAGTATAAAAAATGATTTAATAAAACTCTATGGTAAAAAATGGATAAACAAATATGGAAATGTCATGAACATTAATAAAGATGTAAAAGAAGTTAAGAAAAAGTTAAACAATATGGAAAATAAAAAACAATCGGTGACCAGTAATGGGATCATTAAAAAAATGACCGCGGACCAAATTAAAAAGAATATGGTTAAAAACTGGAAATTAAATAAACAACAGAATTTAAAGAAACTTATAATAGAAAAAGAAGCTAACAAGATATACGGTAAATTTGGTAAAAACGAAGTAAACAGAATCGTTAATTTTGCAATGTCGTTACCAAAAACACCCAATCTTAATAGTAAAAGGGTAATAGATTTTATAAAAATAGGAAGAGAACTTCGGGGACAACCACCACTCGCATTAAATAAAAAACGAGTAGTACCACCAAAACCAAAGGTACCTAGAAAACCAAGAGTTATCAAAAGAGCGCCTATAAAGAAAAAATCACCCATAAAACCAAAAAATAACGTCGCGCGTCGTTTAAAATTTAACTCGAACTCTAACTCGAACTCGAATTCAAATTCGAATTCTAACTCTAAATCGGCGTCGGGTGAATAATCAAATAACAAATTACTTAATGAAATATACGCAAATTTCGAAAAAAAGTATAAAAATACGTTAAAGAATAAAAGAAAATAATTAAATAATGGAAAACCCACGGGTTTTAATACTAAATCGCATACGACAAAATACAAACAATATTATAATAGACGAGTTAGAACATAATAATAACAATTATATTTTGTCAAGTGTTATAGATGGTATATACTATACTTTAATCGATTACATACAATTAGAAAGAAGAAAACATATTATAGGTCATTTAGAACTAGAATACGCGTACACGGAAAATTTCCATCATAGTGAAGATCCTAGAAAATATTTAGAAGAACATCGTGAGTACGATGATATCGGACTAATGATGCATGTATATGATAATTTTAATAAGATGAATTCTAATAAACATAGAAGATTAATGTTTTATTTTATGAACATTTTACACTTCGATTTATAAGTTTTTCTGGTTCAGATATCTGTTTTAAATGTTTCGCGTGATATGAAAAATCATAACCCAAAAATTGATTCTTTATCTGACCCGAAAGTGCAAAAGCTTCCAGTTTTCTGGAAACTTGAGAACATACGGACTTTACTTCTAGGGATAATAATCTATCCTCCATCATAACAAATTCTTTCAACGATTCTTCTGTCATTTTATCTTTTTTCATTTTCTCAAACATTTTTTTAGATTGACCTTGTGAAACGTAAAAATATTTCGTTTTATACCCTGAAATAATAACACGATCACCGGTAATATCAATATCAGTATATATGAACATGAAGACAATACACGCTATTAATAACCAAGCTAACATATATAATTATCCAACATATTAAAAAAATCCTTAACTTTGTGAACCATATTAAATAATGTATCCATGTCTTTTACTTTTCTTGGATCGATAATTTCAAATTCGACTTGGAAAACGGTAGATTCTTCTGCATCCATGTCATCGACCGTACCTGTAGACACTGTCATATCTATAGATAAATTCTTTCTAACAAAAGATGTTCTATTCTTTATTTTTTTACTATCAAATGTAGAATTTCCATTATCTTCAATAGGTGTTTCTCTTGATATACCAAATCTTATATCAAAAGGAGCATTTTCAACTTGTTTAAAATCCTCTACATGAACACGTTCCTTTTTCACAAGAGTTTCATCACCTGTTTTTTCTTCTATGGTCAATCGTGTTTTATCTTCTTCGCGGTGATAAACTTCAGAAGTAACGTTAGATATACTTTCCCAGCCAGTATACTTGTATAAACCAGCCAAATATTTATCGTACGTTTGTTTACCCACGTTTGTATCGAAAAATGTACCATTGAATTTACCAAGTCTCAATTCCATCTCAATGTATTCTTCATCTTTGTACTTATCGACCAAGGGTTTTATAGAATCACAAATAGTATGAACATTCATTTTTTATTTACATTTTAATTATCGCGTCTTCTTCTTAAGCCTTTTTTATTACCTTTTTTTATATGCACGGTTTTATAAATATAGGAAACACGTGTTATTTTAATTCTGCTATACAAATTATGCTACATATTCACGAAATATCATCTCATATATTGGATAATAAATACACCGGCGAATGTAAATTTACAAGTGCATACGAACAACTCGTTCACATGTATTTTAAAACCCGAGAAACGAAAGCTTTTACAATAAAACCAATACTACAAGAATTTATTACAATTTTTCCAAGATTTAAAATTGGATACCCACACGATTCCCAAGATGCACTTTTTTGTATAATAGATATTCTCGAAAAAAGTTACCCCTACATTAAAAAACTTGTATACGGAGAAATTACACAAATAACTATATCACCAGTTGGTAAAAATACAGTAAAAATACCTTTCTGTATCCATATATTAAATGTAAAACAAAACATAAAGGATTTAAATATAATGATATCAGAAAGTCAAAAATGGAACACTTTAGAAGATTACGTTGATAATGAAGGTAAAAAACATAACGTTGCAACTACTCGAAATATATTTTCAAGTTATCCAAAAATATTTTTAGTTTCATTCGATAAAAAAAGTTATGTAAAAATAGACGAAAATTTAAATATCGGAAATAATGTTTACGAGTTAAGATCTACTATAATTCATAAAGGTGTACAATATGGTGGTCATTACATGTCTACAACAAAATTAGGTGATGATTGGATAATACAAGACGACGATACGTTAGGTAAATTAAAACAATTTCCTAATGAAGATAATCACTTCATACTGGTATACAGTCTAAAAACTCCTTCATGAGAATATCCTCTTTTATGTTCACGAGTGTTCTATAAAACGTTCTCCGACTATTAGGAAACGTTTTATCTTTTCTTTTCTTAATAGGTTTCCACCAAACCGGGCCATTTTCCCAATTCACATACATACATTCAACAATATCACCACTTTTCAACCATCTATAATCACTCATCTTTTCCACGGGTATAGACGATTCAAAAAAATGTTTTCCCTTCTCTTGTATATATAATCTCCATACGTATTCACCAGGTACACATCCAGGTGTTTCTGCAGTTGGACCCTTTTTAACAAGAAAGTCTATAGTATTTTTATTTCTTGGTTTCCATTTAAACATTGTATTATGTGTACCTATACGAATAGGTTCATTTATGGGTGTGAAAATAAGACCATCAACTTCCTGTTTTACCGTGGGAAGGTACTTATCCATAAATTCTCTAAAATCTCTGTGTAAATGAAATGTTTTTACTTTCAGTGTAATAGAATCCGTTCTTAAAACCATTGCTTTTTTAACTGTTTTCTCACAATGATCCAAACGTTCCAAAAAACCTTGATTACCAACAACTTCACCACACGTCATTAAACAATCATATATCATGAATTCGTTATTATACAATTCACCTTCAAGTATAGTACCCTTAAATACAGCCATTCTAAAATTTAAAGGTTCCACAAACATTTCCAAAGCTCGGTTTATAAAAACACATACTTTTTGTGATCCATATTGTATGGCTATCATCATATATCGTGTACCATCCGTCTTTTCACAAACAACGTAATTGTTCTTTTCCAAAATACCAAAATGTTCTCGTTCTATAGATATTGGTTGACAACCTGGAAATATACCTTTACCTTTCGTACCCCACGATTCTTCCATGAAGTTAATCGTGTATTTGTAAAGAGGATCATCCTTCTTTACAAACACGCGGTTCATTTTGTTTTATATTTTTATTTTAATCTTTAATTACTTTTAACACCAGTTGCGTTTAGAATATTACTTATACATTCGTGAGAATATGTCATAGTTAACTTAGCTTTTGTATACGCATGAATTTTGACACCCGACTCCTTAAATTTAGAAAACATAACGTCCATTCTAGGATATACTTTACACACGCCATACTTTTTATCTTTTATATGTTTTGTTACATTTTTACACATAAGTACCCAACATTTTGAAGATGTTTTTAAAACATTGTACATACCATCGGATACTTTATTACCTACTTCTGTATCGAAATTAAGACCCATTTGTTCGATCGGTTCCTTTGAATTTTTATTGACCTTGTCCTTAAACATATCCCAATCAATTCCTTCAAGAACGGCAGGAAAAACTACACCCCCAATTCCTTCATATTTATCAAAACACTTTGATAAAGATAAATCATCTACAGCTATACCAAAATCAATAAAAAATATACGATCGTGAGTTTTAATATATTTTTGAATAATTTCACACTTTTCATACGGGTCGTCGTTTACAAAAACAACTTCATTTTCTGTACCACGATTTTGCATACACAACAAATTAAACCTAAGAATTGTATGAAGCGTTTTAACAGAACACGATTTACTTCGAGTGACTATAATAGTTGCAAATTTCATTTATATTAATACAAATCTAAGCCTTAAGCCTATCTTCTAAACACCCAATAAATGGTAAATTACCAACATGTCCTAAAGTTGTATGAACATCTGCGTATATCTTCCCACCAATTTGTTGCCATCTTCTACAAAAAGCATAATCTTCTGATAAGTATCTACGATTCTCTGGATCTATCATGCAATCAAATATCGCACAATAATCATCGAAATCTCTATTTTGATGATCGTTTTTACAATCCAAATCCTTATACTTTTCGTGCAATTTATCAAAAGCTTTTCGAGTAATAACCATAAAACCAGTTGGTCCATCTAAAACTTCAATGAACCCATTTTCTACCTCTCTATGTTCTGCACCAATATTTGCAACTAGAGAAGAAGAAAGCATTGCCATATCACGATTATCATTATTTTTAACAGCATTATAGGCCTGTTCCCACATGACAACCTTTTTAGGATATATAGCCACAGAAACTTCATGCCCAGACTTAACAAGACGAATAACAGATCTCGGATCAAAATCGACATCAGCGTCAATAAACATGAAATAATCACAATCGGTTTTTTGCATAAACCTACCAACTGCAACATTTCTAGCACGATGTACTAAACTTTCGTTTTCAGTCGTATCTAGAACCAATTGTATACCCGAACGTATAAGTTCTAGCTGAAGTTTAATTATACCAATCATGTATTTTTCTAAACATAAACCCCCATAACACGGTGTAGATAAAAATAATCGAATAGGATTTTCTGTACTCATTATATTAAATTAAACGTCTAATTCCTCTAAGTGTTTTTTTATAATACTTTCAATTTTATTAATAGTTGGAATAGAAATTGAACATTTTTCACAAATTTCATTTTTGGTCACCCTTTTTTTCAAAACACTGTAAATAATAACAGATGCTACACTATTTGGTGTTTTACTCATGAGTTGCGAACAATCTTCTAATTTTGAACACATCTTATTACACGATAACCGTTCTTCTCGAGAAACTTCAAATGTATTAAGTAATCTGTTCATTACATCGTGAGGTAAAGTCGTATAACTATCTATAGTTTTACCAAGCAAAGTTTCTTTAAAAAGTTGTGTTGTTCTACTCACGTCTTTTGAATGTACAGAAAACATTTCTGAAATTTCCTTTGTAGTTCTAGGTATTTTAGACATTCTACACGCAAATAAAACACAATTGGCTTTTATACCAGTTCTAACAGCACCCCTTGTTAGTTTTTTCTCACTAAATTTTTTATACATCATTTTTGCATCTTTTAAAACTGATTCGGGTAGTGTATGACATGACTCGTCTATATCTTTATAAACATGAAATAACGATCTATCTTTATGATTCATCGACTGATGAAAATTTATCTTAGCCATACGTTTAGTTTCGTAATTTGAAGTCTTTTGTGTAGTAATTATAGTTCCTTTACCCCATGAATCTGAAAATAACTCCGGGTTAGCGTTTGGATTTCCACAACGCGAAGGATCATTAACTCTACCATCTTCTGAAATACCACTCGTCCATTCCGCATTATCATCTATATAAATATTATCTATTAAGCCACAATTTGGACACGTTGGTAATCCTTCTTTTGTAATAATTTTAGCACATTTACATTGTTTACATAAATTCGTATTTACTGACCTTGATACAATTGGTTTTTTTAGCATTTGATCCACCTGGGACCATATATTAGCAGTCAGTTCTTCCATATTTATATTAAAAAGAATAAATTTTACGTTATTTTTTTCATACTTAGGTTTTAAAAATTTAACTCATCTGCTTGACTTTTTGCTAATGATTCGATGTTATCTACCATTTTTTTATAACGCAAAGAACCAGGGCTACGTGGATTCCATTCATTCCATTCTTTATCTATCATTACATGATTAGATGGTGGTATAACAACACCGTCAATTTCAGTATCTGAAACTATAAACCCTTCTAAATCACTTCCATCGTCGTCAGATTCGTCTATGATTTCGCTATCTTCTTCGGAGTCTATTTCATCTATCATACAATACAAATTATCCTTTACGTTTTTAAAATAATCAGTCGCTTGGTGATGTTCAGATAAATTAACGGCCTGAACAAGTTCATCATTATCTTCGAGCTCATACATTCGAGCACCCTTATACGTCATAGACGTTTCAGAATAATAGGCTACCACTAGGTAATCTTCGTGGTTCTCTTTAACTTTAGCATACATTTCGTCTTCAATATCTTCTTCTAAGTTGACTAAAACTTTTATCAATTCCCCAGGCTGTATATCTGAAAAATTAATCATATCTAAAGTTTTACTACAAAAATATTTACAATTATTAGCACACATGGGAGTAGAAATATTATCAAAAGAAGGATGTCAATACTGCGATCTTGCAGTAGATTTATGTAAAGAATACAAATTGGAACACAAAAAAATAATTATCGATAAAGACGAATTAAAGAAAAGATGTGGAATGTCAGCTTCTACATATCCACAGATTATAATGAATACAGAACTTATAGGAAATTATTTCGATTTTCAAGATTACCTTGAAGATGCCGAACCAATGTTATTACCAACTTTAGACAGGTTTACAGTTTTCCCAATTGAACACGAAAACTTATGGACCATGTATAAAAAAGCCCAAATGTCCAATTGGACTGCTGAGGAAATTGACTTTTCGAAAGATATGGATGACTGGGTACAATTAAGTGAAAACGAACAACATTTTATTAAATATGTACTTGCTTTTTTTGCAGGTTCGGACGGTATAGTTTTTGAAAACTTAAACAATAACTTTGCCAACGAAGTTCAGTACACGGAGGCCAGGTCGTTTTATGCGTATCAAGAACATAACGAAATGGTTCATGGAGAAACATACAGCAAACTTATTGATAAATATATAAGAAGTTCGACAGAAAAGAAACAACTTTTTGAAGCTATACAGTCAATTCCATGTATAGAAAGTAAGGCAAGTTGGGCCATGAAATGGTTTGATCGGAAACGTACATTTGGTGAACGATTATTTGCATTTGCATGTGTCGAAGGTATATTCTTTTCTGGAAGCTTTTGTGCTATCTTCTGGTTAAAAAAGAGAGGATTACTTCCAGGTTTATGTTTTAGTAATGAACTCATAAGTAGAGATGAAGGTTTACATTTAGAATTCGCAATTGAATTATTTAAAATGTTAAAACACAAACCAAATGCAAAAATTATTGAAGAGATTGTTAGAGAAGCAGTCTCTATTGAAAAAAACTTTATTACTGACGCATTACCATGTAGTTTAATAGGTATGAATTCAGAAAAGATGTCGGAATATATCGAATACGTCGCCGATAGATTATTAAAACAAAGTGGTCACGATAAAATCTGGGACACGAAAAATCCCTTTGATTTTATGGAGAATATATCACTCGATGGAAAAACTAATTTTTTTGAAAAGAGAGTAGGAGATTACGGCAAAATGGATGAAGATTCAACTTCAATTGAATTTAATGAAGAATTTTAAGCCGTCATAACCATTTTCTTACCGTCAGAACATTCACATGTCACAGCACCTTCGGAATCACCTTCACCCTCGTATTCCGCAGACGCTGGTGTATCTGTTTCTTCAGTTAAATCCATGGAACCCAATTTCAAACCAGAATCAAAAGTGGCATATTGTTCTTCAACCATACCTGGTAAAGCATCTGGCATATCAACCATTGCTGGTGGTGCAGATGGACCCTCCGCAACTTCTTCTTCGACTTCTTCTTCAACTTCTTCTGGTTGAGGAGCTGGACCCTCAACCTCTTCTGGTTGAGGAGCTGGACCTTCAATTTCAAAAGCTTCTTTTTTAACGTTCATCATACCCCAAACAACGAGTAAGAAAACAATAGTATGAAACATTAAACCTTTACCCGATGGGCATCCAGTTGGACTAGATATCCATTTACCAAATATAGCACGTGTAAGACGGAACGTATCTGGATTTGCAATCACAAAGAAAACCATCGCAGACATTAACGATATAAGGAATTTTTTTTCCTGTTTTTTACCTTTGCAGCCACATCCACAATCTGGAAATAGCCAGCTTTTTTCACCTGACGAACAAGTCATTTTATATTAATATATGTCTAGAAAAAAAATAACTTAAAGTTTGGAATCATATATAATATACAAAAAAATGTCCAATACAATTCAAGTTTCCAGCGATTTCGAACCATCATCTGTTATCTTCAGTCAATTGAAGAAGAACAAAAATGGTGGTAAATCCGTGCTTCTTATGCACGGAAATAAAAAGAAACTCTACTTACAACTCCCTTTTATGCGTTCACCATTTGGTTTAAGTGCGTTTACTGACGAAAACACGAACAAAACTTCATACTCACTCGATCTATCTTTCGATACCGATAATCAAGAGGCTCAGGGACTTTCTATTAAATTAAAAGAACTAGACGAAATTATTCTTAATAAAGTTGCCGAAAATTCAGCGGAATGGCTTGGTAAGAAATACGATATTAACGTCATTCGTGAAGCCCTATATAAACCACTTGTTAGACAGGGACGAGAATCTTATCCAGATACACTCAAGTTAAAAGTTCAAACAAACCAAGAAGGTGAATTTATGTCAGAAGCATATAATTCAAATAGAGAACAGATCCAGATTGATCAAATTGAAAAGGGTCAAAGATGTATGTGTATCGTCGAAATTAACCAAATTTGGTTTATCGATAATAAGTTCGGAGTAAGCGTTCGGTTATCGCAAGTTCTTTGCGGAGAATCAACACGATTACCAAAATTCGCATTTCAGGGATTGCCAGATTTAAACAATATTGATGAACAAATTGAAGAAATTATGGATGATCTTATTGATGAATAAAATATTAATATACAATAGACATGGAACGTGAAATACACGAAAGAAATTTAAAGATTATAGCGTCACAAACAAAAAATAAAAAAAATACACAAGCTAAAAAAATTAATTTAGGTAAAAATCTCATGAAAAGTATACAGGGTATGGGATGTAAACCAGAAAAAGTTTTTTACGCATCTGGGAATGAGGTTGTTGTATCAAAAGATAAATCCCCATTTTTCGCTGTCGAAAAGTCTTCGGATATAACACGGGGTATGAAAAAAATAGGTAAAGGCCAATGGGGTCAGGTATACATGGGATGTATAGATAAGGAATGTAAAAAACCAATAGCTATAAAAATCGTTAAAAATGAAAGCATAGAACACGAATATAAAATGGGTAAACGCATGGCACTTTTTGGAGGCGTTAAACCTTTTACATTAGAAAAATGTAATAACATGTCGTTTTTGTATACACAATATGCAAATAACGGAACTTTACGAGATTTTATAAAAACAAACAAACATAAATTATTACCTATACATTTCAGAACCATTATAACACAAATTCTACACAGTTTATACAGAGCACAAATGAAATACCCAACGTTTAGACATCACGATTTACACACTGAAAATATATTAATAAACACTTCAAGTCCATCTCGTGTCAGAATTATAAAGGCGTCTAACATGCAATTTAAAGTTCACGATATCGGTTTACAAACTATGATGAGTGATTTTGGTTTATCCACTTTAAAAAATTATAAGTGTCCACCTATTGACGAAGATCCCTCTTGGTACAAGAAAGAAGTGGGTATATACAGAGGTTCACATAACATGTATGACGTTCAATACTTTTTATCCGGAATACGAACAGATATTAAAATTAATGGTATCAGGAATGGTTCAGAGGCTGTACAATTCATCGAACGAATTTTACCGTTAGAATATTTACAAAAAGAATCTAGCAAAGTACACGATTGGAGGTTACGAGCATCACCTCTGGGACACCCAGATTTACCATCGTTTAAAAAAATATTTAACGATAGATACTTTTCACCGTATAAAAAGACCCCTATACCACTCGATATAAGCACGTTCATTAAACGTACACCTTCCAAACCAAAAAATATTATAGTCAAACACGGTGGTGGTAAAGTTAAGAAAACACTCGATCAAATTAAAAAGGAACTTGCATCTAAAAACAATAAAAAGGTATTAAAACGCCCCGCTTTAAAAGTACGAATTCAACCAAAAGCAACACCAAAACCAAAAATTTCCATGTCAAATAAAGGATACATTAGAGTTGGATCGAGAAAATGTACTTCATATAAAAAACAAGAACTCATAAATTTAGCAAAACGTATGAATATTAATACGGATAAAAAAACCATAGAAAAAATATGTCAAGAGATTAAATTAAAATATATAAAATAAGTATATAACCATGCTTGTGGTATTAGCACTTATCGCCATAGACATTTATATACTAATGAACACAGGTGGTAAAACAGAAAAGAAAGATAATAAAGAAGGTGATGTCGAATGGACAGTTTACGGTACAAATTGGTGTGGTTGGACTAAGAAACAGTTAGCATATCTGGAAAAGAAGGGTATATCTCATAAATACGTCGATTGTGAAAAAAACAAAGGACTATGCAAAAATATATCTGGATTTCCAGTTATGAAAAATTCAAAAGGTGAAGAGATAGTTGGTTATAAAGAAGTTTAAACTTACACACCACGAACAACGGCCATGGAAAGCGAAAGGATAAAGGCATCGAGGAATGTATTAATTGGTTTGAGAACAGTTATGTGTTTCACAAGCGATCTGTTCCAGGCAAATCTAAGTACAAATGTACTAATAAGTATAGCAAGAACGAAAAGAAGAATTTCCGTCAAGGCATCGTTCATTTTTTTGGCGTTAGCGAGATCTCTGAGCATTTTACTAATTAATAATATTTTATTTTCTGATATACTATTAATGAGGAATGCCACGAATAAAAAACTTCCCCTGAGTGGTTCCGAACCTACATATACCCAAAGGTTATGGGGTCGTGCTGTAGGAATAGGGAACAATAATTGTTACGCTTATGCAGTTGGAGACTACGAAGGATTTAGACGTTCAAAAAGTATTCCAGGTGAACGTGCTGGTATACGAAACGGTCATACATATACTCACTGTAGGGACTTACCAAGACGTGTTGTAGCCGATAATCCTAAAAAAGTGTACCTAGCAAAAGCGGGTGAAAAATGTAAAAATAAACATTTCAAAGTTATGATGTTTGTAGCACCTGGTAATAAAAGGAATTACTTTAGACAGGGTGATTTTCACTTTTATAAACAACATGGATACGTCGAGTATAAAGTGAAAAAAGGAAATACACACGAAAACATTGCTAAATTTTTTAAAGTTCCTTTAGCCCGTATTAAGAAATGCGGTAAATGCGTCCCTGGTAAACTTTTCAAATTCAAAGCAAATGTTTTTAGTCATAAAAGAGGATGGGCAACCGGACCTTTACTCGTAGACGCTAAAGGTAAAGCTATTATAGATCCAAGAAAAGCATCTAGGAACTACCCTGGTTTATCGTATGGTAAATATTGTAGTTCATTCTGTGTTAAGGATAGCGGGATCAAAGTCGGACATACTCATCCCAAAGTCGTCAAGAACACTCGTTAAATCATCTTCGTGTTCAACATTAAATATTAAATCGAGAGCATCTAATACCAATTCATTATGTAAACACACGGTATTCGACGTTACTTCATAATCATTAAATACAGTTATCTGAACCCTAAAATTGCTTCCATCGAACACTTTTCGACATATGGGACATGTAACTTTACCCTTTTTTTTCCAGTTTTCTAGACAATGTGAATGAAAAATATGCCCACACCGTATAGTTTTACTATGTCTAGTCTGACGAACATCGTTCAGACATATAGCACATTGAGTCATTATCTAGAACACTTAAAGAATTTATTAAACGAAATTTACCGTAATTTTTATTTTAGTAAATATTTGGCATTTTAAGAAGAGCCTTATCGCAAGAACCGCACTGAGTTTTTTGTTGATCTTGACTTGGTCTCAGAATTTCTGGACCTTTTTGCTGGAGAAGTTTTCGAAACGAATAGTTATCCTCGAAAGAAATACCATTTTGTTTCATGACATAGTTATTGTAAAGTTGACTCGAGCTATTAATAGTGTAGCATCGACCATCGGCCATACCAAGTCTTTGAGACATTTTTATATATTAGTATTACATTAGAAATTAATTTGTCTATTTTTAGTTGTCAACTTCCATGACTTGAACCCTTTATCCTTAAGATAATTTACCAATTTATCGACTTTGTACCCTGAAAAATCTTCGAACAATTCTCGCTTATTTATATCACATGGTGATACCCTGACGTTCGGTATTTCATTGATCGTATTGTTGATAATATTGTATGCATACGCAACTTCTTTCAAAGTTTCTGCGCCTGTGATTATAATCTTACCTGTACCAAAAATACTTGTCGTTATCTCTTTCATATCATCCGCCGGTTTAAACTTAATCTTTACCGCCGAATACTTATCTGGTTCAAACGAAACTTTAAATACACCCGGGAAATTACTGAAATATCTCGACACTTTCAAAAGGTTTATGTTATAATTCAAACTAAAATTAGAATTAATCATAACGACCTTAAACGTTTCAATAGGTGCAATACATTTTTCATCCATAAACGTATTAAATATATACGAAAGTTGACTGATTATTCTTCTACAATCAAATAAATCAGAACACCCTGCAACTTGAATACTTCCATTTGGAAATATTTTTATAGATTTTGTACTTAAACTATCCGTATATACAAGTGTAATCTGATTATAAAATGCCTTTGGAGACAATTTTATATTCCATAACCATCCGTTCGACGAATTTTTACCAATTCGGGCCTTACCATCTATAATTTCGTGTTGAAACCGTCTTCTCATCTTTTCGATATCTATGTTCGTTTGAAACTTCGATATCATAGTTATAGTTGTAAGTTTTACCCACGAAGGGCGATACTCTTCCTTTATATCCTTTCGAAACTCATCTAACGTAAGTAAATACGAAAAGGTATTATTAGCAATAGGTCTATATTTACCGTTCTTATTTAATATAGAACACGAAACTTCATTCATATTGTCTTAAAAAAATATTAATTAAAGTTAACTTAGGTTATATACATATGCCGTGTTTAAAGTGCAAAAAGAAAGGTATTCCTATGATCTGCAAATACTGTAATTTAGGGTTTTGTTCGAGATGTATACTATTAGAAATGCACGATTGTTCGGGAGCAGAACTAAAGAAACAAGATACTTTAAAAAATTTAAAAACACAACTTGAGTTTAAAAAACCTCCTAAAGTTGAAACTATTTAATATTAAAGACTTTAATACATAAAATAATATTACATGACTACATTTTTAAAAAACGCAAAACAAATCATACAAGTCGACGAAAACGAAACTATAGTTGAAATTGAATACGATAAGTACCTCGAAGGTTTCGGGTTTGAAATGTTCACGGATTATTTTAAAACAACTTTATCAGGAACATCAAACCATTTTTCAGTATCAAATGATAATAACGAACAAAAACCTATACGATACGAACAATTTTTAGATACTATGGTAAACAAAACGACAGATACAAGACGTAGAATGGTATCTGTCCAATTGGAAAATGTTCTATTCGAGAATAAGAATACTCATTCGCTCATTAGGATTATGAATACTGTTAAGATTTTAGATCCAACGTTTATACCCCCTTACATAAACGTTACGTGTTCTTGGCAAAAAAGAATGGTTCGTGAATTCTGTTTAACAACGTTTCCCAAGGTTATACATTCGTGTACAAGCGATCATAGACTTGATTTAACTTTTAGAGTATTGCAATTAATAGAATCAGAATTGCAATTATAATCACGTTAAGCGATTTTTTAAATTCTCTACGTTCTTCCTCCTGTTTTTCTTTTAAAAGTTGTTCACCATCACCAATTTCCATTTTTTCTCTAACCGTAAAACCCCTATCTATATTTCTCCCTGGAAGGAGAGGTCTAGATAAGGAACACTCTTCTTCTCTATACCCTGGTCTACCAACACCCTTGGATAATACATCACACGCAGGACTCTTGTACTCTTCTTCTGGGTCTTGTTCTTCTGGTTTATATTTTTGAAAATCAACCACATGTTTACTCGAACCAGGTGGGAAAAAATTTTCTGGATCGACGAAAGGATTTATATCGTTGATCGTATTTTTATCGTCGAGCATCAACTGACTCATCTTTATTACTATTCAATAATATATTTTTTTATTGAAACCCAGACCATACTAAAAATAATATAATATCATAATATAGATATGTCTAAAATAAAACCACAAACAATTGCGGCCATAGCTATAACATTATGTATAGTGTGTACAATTTTGTATAGTTTTATGAAACCAAGTTCTAATACGGTTGTTTCTTCTGAAAAGAAAGAAAAAGAAGAAGTAGTGGATGTAAAAAGTAAGGAAGAAATAGTTAAGGCCGTTGAAGAACTCGAAACCATCAAGGATAGACTCAAAAATGCCGAAAATTATCGCGAATACTACAGGTCCGAAACGAATAACGGTCTTACAGTTATTGGTACGGTGATGGAACAAATGATCGACGTTATGGTCGCTGTTTTGAAACAACCACTCGTTGCTGAAGCTGTTTCTAAACGTATTGTTAATAAACAAGATGCAGACGAGATGGCAGAATACATAGAAGTTTTAGGTCAGGGAATTGTTAAAGAAGTCGAAGAAACACCAATTTTGAAGTGTAGAAAAGCGAGAACGTTTGAATGTACTGGACAAGGGGAAGAAAAAGCATGTGGTTGGGTAGAAGCTGAAGGTGAAGTCCCAACTGAAAACTGCGCCGCTTACGAAGTAAACCATATGGCAATTCGCGAAGGTTCGAGAAACGCAGCTGCAAACTTATACAATAAAGTACTCGATATCGTTACAAAGGTAGAAGAACAAGATAAAATATACCGCATAACCAAAAATGTAGCACTCGATAATGCGACTCAATATGCTATAGCAAATAATTGGAGTGATAGAGATATTGAAAGAATGCATGAAGGTTTCCCCGATCAAAATGAGTTTACAGACGCTGCATTAGGACACTACAAGTATCTAGGCCACGATTTAAGATTGGAACTTGGTGAATCTGTTAATACAATAGAATTAACAGATGATGAAAAAAATTATTTACCACGCCATATGAAAAATAGAAATATGGAAGAAGAAATAAAAGCACAAAAATTTTTTGATATTAGTGTAAAATTATACGAAGAAGCCGATTATAAAGGAAATGAAATGATAATTGAAGCCAAATTTCCAGAAGGTACAGATTATAATCTTAAACATAGTCAATCCAATCCACTTAAATCGTTTAAAATCAGTGAAAATGTTATTTTAATTGGTCGAAGAGGAGATACACAAGATAGAGTGGAAATTAAAGGTCCAGCCGAAGACAGTGATTATGGAGAAGGATTGTTCAATACCCGTATCGAAATAGTCCAAACAAATTAATATATCATCATACTATATAACCAAACCATGGATCCTAAAATTATACTCGGTATTGTAGTTGCACTCATTGTCTTTGGCGCTCTTCTCTGGAAATTTGTATTCAAAACATCAGGGGGTGAACCAGAAATAAGTGTCGATGAACCCACACCAATCACTGGTCCCACACCAGCCGATCCTATCGACGATGCTATTATGGGGGAAGGAGAAACAGTCCCAGAAGAAGAAACGACCGAACTCGATACAGCACCAGCTACTGACGAAGCGGAAGAAGAAGCTGCCCAGCAGGAAGATGCACAAGAAGAACCAGAGGGATACCGTATCCAATAAATAAATAATTACAAACCAATAAATTACTAACTATAATACTAGAAAGTATAAACTGTTATTATAGTCAGTTGGTATATTCATTTTTTATACTTTAATTAATACCAATTTTATCGTTAGCCGATCCAAATTTATTACCGTACGTAGTTGTACTTACAGGCCTATCAATTGGTTTTGCAGGTTCCGCGATATCGTGAATATATCCCATATACTGAGAAACACCTGTTTGGATTTGCCCAACGGCAGTTTTAATAACAATACCGTTCATGTATCTAACCTGTTCTTGAACATTCGAATTTGGATCACCCGAATTGTTAATAAAAACAACACGCATGATACTGTGTAAATCATCGTTATTTTGGTAATCTATGGCAACACCAGTTTTGTTTTTGAAATCTTGGCGTATACCACGGTGAAGAACATTTCTATTAAATTCCGAAAAGAATAAAGCATTCAAAGGAGTTGGGCACTGCTTGAGAGAATTTATGTGAAGAGCGTCGCACATTTAATATAGGCCTGGAAAAAAAGTATCAGTAAATATAAATGTTAATACTCGCTGATTTTGACAAGGCATATTCGACCAAACCATGTAATTACGAAAGACCAATATGTAAAGCACCAGAGTGCTTCGTCGCTTCGTACCCACCTGTTGCCAAAGTTGGTGACCCAGAAGGTAAATTTTACGTAAACTCGTCTCTTCTCCAGCCCAATAGATTAGCTGAAACAAAGGGTCCAACAACTGTTAGAAGTGAAGATTTTCAGTGCAAATAAATTATTTAATTTAAAAGATAGACTATTATTAAAATTATAAATGAGAGTTATAAAACGTTCCGGTCGTGTTGAAGACGTAAAGTTTAACAAGGTCACCAACAGGATTTCTAAACTCACATACGGACTTTCAGAAAATGTAGACGTTTCCACTGTAGCACAACAAGTATTCTCTTCAATGTACGATGAAATCAAAACGTATGAAATAGATACCCTTTCCTCTGAAGTATGCATTGGAATGATAACGAAAGATCCCGATTATGAAATTTTAGCAACTCGAATTGTTGCAAGTAATATCCAAAAACGTGCAGCAAATAATTTTCACATTGCCATGCGTAAACTACATAAAGCTGGTATCATTACACACGAAGTTTTGGAAGTATCTGCTAAAGTTAAGGAAAATATAGTACCAGAACGCGATTTCGATTTTGGATATTTTGGCCTGAAAACTTTGGAAAAAGGATACCTTCAAAAAATAGATGGGGATATCATTGAAACACCGCAATATATGTATATGCGAGTATCGATAGGCATACACGGACACGACGTTGATCGCGTTTTGGAAACGTACGAAGCCATGTCAAAAGGTCTATTTATTCACGCTACACCAACTTTATTTAATGCAGGTACACACAGGCCACAAATGTCCTCGTGTTTCCTCATTGCAAATAAAGAAGACAGTATCGATGGAATATATGATACCGTAAAGGAATGCGCGCAAATTAGTAAATGGGCAGGTGGTATTGGTTTACATGTACACGACGTTCGTGCAAACAAATCACATATAAGAGGAACAAACGGTACATCAGATGGTATTATTCCAATGCTCAGAGTATACAATACGACGGCAAGATATGTAAATCAGGCAGGTAGACGAAAGGGTTCAATCGCAGTCTATTTAGAACCATGGCATTCCGATATCCTCGATTTTCTTGAAATTCGTTTAAATCAAGGCGATGAAGAAGCGAGATGTCGTGATTTATTTACAGCCATGTGGATACCCGACCTATTCATGAAACGTGTTGAAAATAACGAAAAATGGTCTTTGTTTTGTCCAGATCAGGCACAAGGATTATCCCAAGTTTATGGTAAAGAATTCGAAGACCTTTACGAATCGTACGAAAATGAAGGTCTTGCATCAAAAACTTTACCAGCGGTGGAAATATGGAAAGCTATTATAAAATCACAAAGTGAAACGGGAACACCGTATATGCTTTATAAAGATGCATGTAATCAAAAATCAAACCATAAACACATTGGTACAATTAAATCATCAAATTTGTGTACAGAAATTTTGGAATATACGGATAAGGATGAAACAGCCGTGTGTAATCTTGCCTCGATAGCATTACCTAAATATGTTAACACAGAAACCAAAGAGTTTAACCACGAAGAATTACACCGCGTCACAAAAATGGTTACTCGAAATTTAAACAGGGTTATTGATAAGAACTTCTACCCTACAGAAAACGGACACAGATCAAACATGCGTCATAGACCAATAGGTATAGGTGTTCAAGGTCTTGCCGATGTATTCATCATGCTTAGAATGACATTTGGATCGGAAGAATCGAAAAAACTAAATCGCGACATTTTCGAAACGATATACCACGCATCACTCGAGTCGTCGTGTGAGCTCGCAGAAATGTATGGCCCTTATAGTACATTTAAGGGATCACCGTTTAGTAAAGGTATTCTCCAATTTGATATGTGGGATCGTGATCCACAATTTAGTGGTCGATACGATTGGGACGCAATGCGTAAACTCGTAAAGGAAGGTACTCGAAATAGTCTCTTACTCGCACCCATGCCTACAGCATCAACGTCTCAAATTTTGGGTAATAACGAGTGTTTTGAACCGTATACAACAAATATTTATCTGAGACGAACACTCGCGGGTGAATTTGTAGTCGTAAACAAACACTTAGTCGAAGATTTGAAAAAAATCGGACTCTGGTCAAAAGAAATGAAAGATCTTATGGTTAAGGCAAACGGATCTGTCCAAAACATCATTGACATACCAACCGAACTCAAAGAATTATACAAGACGGTATGGGAAATGAGTCAAAAAACTATCATAGACATGGCTGCAGATAGAGGTGTATATATAGACCAAAGTCAAAGTATGAACTTATTCGTCGAAAGTCCAACAATATCAAAACTTTCGTCTATGCACATGTATGCATGGAAATCAGGTTTGAAAACGGGTATGTATTACCTTAGAAGTAAGGCAAAGGCGAGACCAATCCAGTTTAGTTTAGAAGCTGAGTGTGCTATGTGTTCGGCCTAAATAATTTTTTATTTTACTTAAAGATTAAAGGTTTTATATTAGTAAAATGTCAGATTCAGATTACGAAGATAGTATACCACCGCTAAGCATGTATAAATTTGGAAAATATGAAATTGATACAGATTATAGACAGGAACTTTACGAGGAATATCCTTTTTACACTGGTGAAGAAATTGTTGGAACATATCTTGGACATAATCCATATTTTCCATCTCAAGAGGAATGGTTTTTAAATAAATATGAATCCGACTCTGAATGTAATTAGATTTATAGCCTAAATAATTTTTTTATAACTTTGTACCTCATCATCATATACGAAACGTGTATCTCTATGATTTTGAGACGTAGCCAATTCATTACTTTCCTGGGAGATAAAATTATACTTCTATATAAATGCCAAGACGTGCTAGAAATAATAACACAAATTCAGGAAGTAATAATAATAATCAGCAGAATAGTCCAAGGTCCGTTTTAAATCGTAAAATAAAACCACGTACACAAAGACGTCAACGTCGCCGTACTCCAGCGCCACCACCATCACCAGTATCACCACAACATCGATTAAGCCCGGGGTTTTTAGCAACTATGTGGGGATGGGCATCACGCGGATTCTTTTCTAATGCAAATAATAATCGTAATTAATATAAATGACAACAACACCAAAAAAGTCTAAAAAAAATAACAGCCCAAAAAGATCACCCGTTTCTCCAGGATTTGCCAAAAGAGTAGTAAATACTATACCAAGTCCTTTTAAGAAAACATTACAAAATGCATTCAATGCTGCTTTTGCATCACCTTCGCCAACTAAAAAAAATAAAAGAAAAGCTGTAAATAATGCTTTAAAAAATAAAAAATAAATGTATATTAAATGGGATTAAATAATTTAATACGTAAAAGAGATAGTCTTCAACGTAAAAAATTTGAATGTTTAAACAAAATTCTTCAAATAAGTAAAAATTTCAAGAAAATTGAAAAGGAAAAAGGATATGGACGCGCAAGTCTAAATTACGCAAACGCGTGTAAAAATGTTGATGTTATCGACAAGGAAATTAATAAATTAGGAAAAGAAATTAAAAAATTAGAAAATAAAAAAAAATAAATAGAGGGTTAAAGCTTACGGTATATATACATTTATAAAGTTCGTTCACAAAATGGCAACAAAGTTTATAAATGCAAAAGAAACGTTAAAACTCACTAATTACGACGGAAGAAAAATTTCACTTTGTACCAACGAAGATAAACTCATGAAAATTATATTCCCTCGAATGTACATGCCTTTTGGTATTTCCGGTTTTACACCAGAAATAGGAGCAACAAAGTATAACATCGATTTTGCCATGAAAGGATGGGATGAACCCGATAACTTTGTTAAAAAATTTTACGAGTGTATGCGTGAAATTGAAGATAAAGTTATACACGCCGTTTCCGAACAAAGTGCAAAAATATTCAATAAATACATGACGTATGAAGAACTCAAACCAATGTTTAACTCAAACATAAAGGAATCCCCGGATAGAGAACCAAAATTTAGAGTTAAAGTTGATTCTACGATAGATGGTAAAATTAAACCACACGTTTATAACGAAGATAAGAAACCAATGGTTGACGATATTAAAAACGGATTATATTCAAGAAATTCAGGTACTGCCATAGTTGAAATGAATAGTGTGTATTTCTTAAACAGGAAATTTGGTATAAGTTGGAAACTTAACTCGCTAGTCGTATACGAACCACAGAGACTTAAGGGATTCCAATTTATTGGCGTATAGATTTATCGTTTAATATGAGAAGTTGATAAATGGCTTGCGCCTCCTTGAGAAGCTTACCTTTTATAACCATATAAGATTTAGGGTCTAGACCCATTTTAATTTTAGCGATTCGAACAGATTCATCCCACTTAGAGAGTGTCATTATTACTTACTCTATTACAACATTTTCTTAATTTTTCTTTCGTAGGCTTTCGACCCTTCCTTGGGCTGGAGTTTAAATCCAGTCTTCTTTGGTTTGAAAACCTTAACCAAATGTTTCTTACCTTCATCCTTTAATCTAGCGAGTGCAGCTTTACGCGCAGCCTTACTCAAGATTCGACCATACTTATCTTGTGTAAGATCTTTCTTTTCGAGTCCACCGGTTGTTTTAAGGGCAACACCATGCCATACTTCAGCTCTTGATCCAAATGTTTGCATTTATATTACCCTGATATTTTTTTCATCTTCAAATTCTTTTAAATTTGAACATGAAAACTGAGTAATTAAGATAGTAGTATTAAATTTTAGCCGAAAGTATTTTACTTACCATGGCTGTTATTTCAGCTAATATAATGGTTTGTTGCGACATAACAAGAAGTTTAGCACGTCTGGATTTTGGTGAAAAATCGCCATAACCAACTGTACTCATGGTCATGAGTGAAAAATAATATGGATCGAGTGGGTCCTTAAAGTCAAAATCATCACTTGTTGTTTGGCTATATATGTATCCATACATTAATGTAATAGCGATCGTAACAGAAACTGTACTAACAAATGCCGATTTATTTATCATTTATTATTACTCATCAAAATAATCGTCATCCGAATCTGTCTGGATAGGACACTCTGGTCTGACAATTTCCTTTTTAACTCGCGTTTTTTTAGGCGGAGGTTCTTCTATACCATGTTCCCTATGATACACAACCCTCTGCCAAAAAGCATCCATAACGGGTAAATATTTTTCAAACCAAGCTCTATCACGCTTTACGTTAACGACAACAAACTCTTCTGGTTTCGGCCAATTAAATTCTGCAGGTTTATACTGGATAAAATCAGCCTCCTCCAAATCTAAAATATCCATACATAACTGAAGTTGAGGCATGTAATGTTCCGGAACTTCTGGTTTTATTTCCCGCATCATGGGACACTTAATTTCGACTAACTTACCAGATTCACTCACACCATCCGGACTCCCACCTAAAAAGGAATATTTAGGGTGAGGACATAAACCTAATTCATGAACAACTTCATTGTGTCTTTGTTCATAAATTATACGCGCCTCGTCTTCGTATTTTTCACCGTGTCTAGTTGCTTCATTACCTGTAAAAACCGGACCCTTCCCACACTTTCTTAATAAAAGTTGGTCGGGCGTTTCATATTTATTTACACCTATAGCAGATGCTGCATCACTTGCTGTAAGCATACCCATTCTAAGATCTAACCATTCTTGCGACTTCTGTGGCGCATATTCAAAATCCAACCATTTTTGTACATTTGGATGCATATTAATTTGATTACTTTTATAACTTTTAAGCCTGTTCCTCTTCGCGCGCAATACGTAATCTTTCACGCAAAACACGTACAGTACCAACACACGCAATATTTCTACGCATACATTCATCAATAAGATCCTGTTTTTTCATATGCGACAATTTCATAACTTTACGTTCGAACGTTGATTTTATTGTATGACCACTTCGAGACGACAAATCCCCTTCAACAATTACAATCTCTTCTGATGAAGAAGAATTTATATCAGATTCATCATCTTTTACTTTATCACAAGTAGGACTCACTGGCGGCGAATCACCACTTCTATCCCACCATATAATTAATTTTATACTAGTAATAATACCAACTATACCACCCGCGATATATAAACAAGGTTTCAAAAATTTACACATTATAAGTAATTAAGTGTCCCTATTGTTTAAGTAGTGTTATACATGAGTTGAGGTGGATAAAAGAAATACTTAGCTGCAAACTGTTCAGCTTGTTTTTTATTTTTTGCGCACCCACGACCCAAAAATACGTTATCAACAAATACGTCAATTATAAATACACCGTTTTCGTGATTTACAACTTTATATTCAGGTAAATTGAGATTATTTGTTTGACAATAACGCATGAGGTGATCCTTGTAATTATCATCAATCATAATACAATTCATATCAACGTAACCAGGGTTATTGTAAATGTTAAGAATAAACTGTTTAGCGTGAAGTAATCCAAGATCCATATATATAGCACCTACAAGTGATTCAAATACATCTTCCAGAATTTTTGGATTTTTATTCCATTCATTACGCATACCTTTCTCATCCATCTGAACCCATTTATATAAACCAAGCTTAGTTGCTATATTTGCAAGAGTTTCACCTCTAACAAGTTTAGTTCGAGCCTTTGTAAGAAACCCTTCCTGTCTATTTTCGTACCTGTCGAATAAAAATTTTGTAATAACAAAACCCAAAACAGAATCACCTATAAACTCTAAAGTTTCAAAGGAACCATCTAATTTTTCATTTTCTTTTAACGCAGATTTATGTGTAAATGCTTTTTGGTACAAATCTATCTTGGATATTTTTGTACCAACAAGGTTCTCGATAGATACTCTATCGATTATCATCGTTGATTTATATTAATAAGATATATTTTTTTAAGTAAGTTTATATAACTTAGGTATTTATTTTTCTTGTTCAACACGAGTATAATGTGGACTCAAAAATTTTTGTAAATTCAAAAAAGTGACTTCAACATCATCCGGTGGTTGAAGAAGCTTTTTCAACTTATCGTCTAAGACAAGAATACGACCATTATCTGGATGTTTAAGACCGTTGTCAGTAACATATTTATTAATAGCACGAGTCACAGTACTTCTAGACACGAGTTCACCATCCGGTAATTCAAGAAATGCTCTCAATTTATCAGAGATAGCTTGCTTTCTGTTAAAACCATTATTTTTTGCACGCGATGCCGCCTTTTCACCGGTCGGATCATCGACTTTCGCTTTGATCTTTCTAACAATCTTAGAAAGAGATTTGATATCAGATTTAAGAGAGGAAAGTTCACTCAAAATTTGTTCGCAGTGTTCGTCGTTGCAGGTCATGTTTTATATAGTATACGATACCTATATCTTTAAGTTCGTTTCCTGTGTAATACGTATGTACTAAGTATTACCAATAGTATAGCTAAAGATATTGAAAAAATAAAAATTTTATCAACCTTATAAGGATACAAATACCCAAAGGCATAAGGTTGTCTTGGTTTTACACCTTTACACTGTCCAGGACATCCACCCGAACAACACCCAGCTTTACAGGGAATAATGTACCCATTTTTACGAATACCACACACTTGATCCTCTAGATAATAATAAGTACCTTGATCAGCATAACATCGACATTCACCAAAGATTTGATCACATTTATGTTCTGGACTTTCACAATCCATATTATTATATACACAATATAATAATGGTAACAAATCCAAAGTCTAGATTAAAAATCAAGACCGGTCAGCCTTTACCAGCTAAGACGGTAAAGAAATTACCCAAAAATTACCACTTTTTATTTAGTGATTTCACAGATGTTACTATAGAGAATTGGGTGAAAAAGAAAGTATGTTTTGGAGATAAACTTTTATTCAAATATATATCTGAATATAGTCGCGAAAATATAAAAAGATTTAGAAACCGTGTACAGAGACTCTACCCAAAAGAAACATTTGAAGAAGCTTCTAAAGTACTCATTACCGAATCAATTCGGCCCATGATGCACGATATAATAGACGAACTTTCAAAATTCTTGAAACCTATGGGTGATTTAATCATTAGTGGAGGCGAAGCCGTCAACTTTTACTTAAAACCAGATGATAGAATAATTACAACTGATATCGATACCAAATTTGTACCAAAAATGAAACCAGATGGTAAATACTTTGGTAAATTACAAGCCATAAAACTTTTACTCTGGAATAAACTCGGTCAAATAGCTGGCCGTGATAATTACAAACTTATCAATAAAGTTTTATTAGAAACAGATCAATACTTTGACGTAAATAAATACAATTACAATAATAGTGGAAATGCATTTAGAACCAATTGGGCATGGACAATATCAAAATATATAGGGTTAACATCCGCTTCTGGTTCGAAATCTAAAGGGTACCACGTCACCCGAAGATATTCATTAATACCAAAACGCAAAAACGTTAAAAACGGATCAAATGTACTCATAGATGTTGAATTATTCACTTTAGATATGAAATTTAGAATGTTTGATATAAAATCAGGTAAATTGGAAGACATCAATTTTGGTGGTATCCTAGACATTGCATTTATGCGCCCAAAACAAATCGGGTATAATGTCGCTAAAAAGAATTTTAACGGAGCCAATATAATATACGCACATAACAATAAAAATACCGCATATAAAAGAAAATATAAATACTTAACTGTACCATCAAAAGACTACCTCATAGAGGATATATACATGATGCAGAAAATGGGTCTAAGACCAACAAAAAGAGATAAGGACCGTAAACGCATGATTGCATTAGCCAGAGAAATAACCAAAAAGAAGATTTTAGGTACAGATACAATGGATACTATCGCCAAAAAGGTTGGTTTAAGAATCGGCAAACCCGTACACACGTTCCGTTCATATAAAAAAGTCGGTCCTCATTTAATAAAAAAAGCAACAAAAGTCAATCCTAGAAAATATACGTTATCAACAACAACACCGTCTAAACCAAAACTAAGCAAGGACATAGTTTACGGTTTAAAATCATCACAACCAAACATGAAAACACCACCGAACTATATAAGAACCCAATCTAATCATATATTTAACATGGAAAAAATGGCATGGAAACCAAATCCAAACCAAAGTTATATACGAAACGAAATGAATTTCAGGCCAATTAAACCAAAACCTTTACCTTCTAACATACGTAATATTAGTATGGAAGAAACCCTATACGGTTTCAAACCAAAAAGAGATGCATGGGTTCCTAAACCACTACTTGAAAAATCAGCTATGATACCATTTATTGGTTTAAAGAAATGAAACCAATCTAATATACACTATGATTTACGATACACCAACAAAGGCAGACGATGGCATGCGTCATGTAAAAGCACTTACAGAAGATAAAAAAAGATGTTTCATCCAGTTGAACGACATTAGCATTTTGGACGTTGATTCTTCAACAGGGGAAGTTTCTTTAGAAATTACAGGGGAAGATAATCAGGCGAAGATCGAAAATGTACACTCTACAAATATCAAATCTGCGTTAGAAAACTCAGAAGAATGGTTCGGTAAAAAAGTTTCAGAAAAGGCTATTGATAAAGCGTATATTGTTGATGATTCTATCACAGCAGAAAAAATCGAAGCAACAAGAATCTTTGCAGCTAACAGGGAATTAGTTGATTTTGAAACAATTGCTCCAGGTACAAAGTGTTCTGTTTTTATTGAATTCGCAGGACTTTGGTTTGCAAGATCGCATTTTGGTCCAACATGGAATATTGTTCAGGTGAAGATACACGAAGAAAAAACACCCGAAGTTGAGGTACCCTCAGTCGATGCATATCCAGAAGAATGTATGTTTGAGGACGAAGAGTCAAAATAAAAAAAAGTATTTATTATATATAAAAGACATTATGAAGATGGGAAAAGTTACACCAAGACAAGTCCTCATTGCACTCGCGATCGCGACAGTCATATACCTTATGTTCATCAACAAATCCACATACTCTATTGAAGAGCGCTTGTACGCGCCATCGGTAGGCCCAGCCGCAGGACCATCCGGGGAAGGCGAAGCCACTAGCTGCGAAATGAAGGCGGGTACAGGTCTCGCTTCGTCTTTGCTCCCACGTGAAGTCGCGTCCCAGGAAGATTTTGGTGAATTTGCACCAGAGGACATACTCGAAGGACAAAACTTCCTCGAACCACGTGCCCAAATCGGTTTCCCAGAAACCGTTGGCGGTGCTTTGAGAAACGGTAATAGACAAGTTAGAGCCGATCCACCAAACGCGAAAGAACCATTCGTGTGGAACAACTCCACCATAGCTCCAGATACCATGCGTCGCCCATTGTGTTAAATTATTATTTAAAGAATACAGGTAATTATATATAAAAACATGTCCCAAGCTCCATCAGAAGAACTTTCTAACAGCGTCTCTAAATTGGTTGAACTCAACAAGCAAATTACAGAAGCCAGGGAAGATATAAAGGTCTTAGTCCAGGCCGAAAAGGCACTTAAATTACAAGTTAAAAAACTTATGACTGATAATGGTCTAGATGCTATTAATCTTAAAAAAGGAAAAATTTCAGTAAGAAGAAGTTCTAGAAAACAGGGCTTAACGAAAGCCTCAGTCAAAGAAGGTCTTACAGCTTATTTCAACGGAAACGAAGAACAGGCCGAAAGTGTATTAAAGATTATACTCGATAACTTACCAACAAAGGAGTCGACTTCACTCTCTCTCACGGGAATAAAAGATAAGAAAAAAGATTAACTAATAATGGTTTGGAATCAATATGTTTACGAAGCTTTGAACGGTAATGAAGCCGAAAATAGCGACATAGAAGACGAAATTCATCAAAACGAACCTCTTCATATATGCGACTGGGAATTACAACACCAGGAAGAACTCCGTTATATGTGGGGGATACTACAACAGTATCTATATGATGCGGCCATGTCACATCTTATTTTAAAATTTGCAAATTACGACGATTTCGTTGAGTTTTGCTTTAATAATTCATTTTAGATAAATTATGTAATTAATATATATACAATAATGATACCAGATATTACATCACAAAAAGTTGCGTTACCAGCTTCGCTTTTTTTAGCTCTCAGTCCAGGCATTCTTCTCAGAACAAATGGTTCGAAGATCGCTTTCAGAGACGGTCTTACCGGAAGAACTGCCGTTCTTTTTCACGCACTCGTATTCTTTCTCGCATTTTCTCTCATTTCAAAAGCATTGGGACTTGTTCTTACGCAAGCAGATTTGATCGTAACGACAACACTCTTCATTATACTCAGTCCAGGTATACTTCTGAGCATCCCACCAGGCTCAAAAGGTCTTTTCATGTCTGGTCAAACGAGTGTTCAATCCGCAGTAGTCCACGCCGTGGTTTTCGCATTCGCCTTCGCTCTTTTGAGAAAGCAATTTCCTCAATACTATTAAGTAACAATGAAGATATGGAATATCTAGTAATTGGCCCAGGTGCAATGGGAGGTTTTTCCATGTTAGGATACCTTAAAACAATAGAATCATCATTATCTAACATTAAAGAGTATTCGGGTGCATCAGCAGGTGCTATATTAGTTCTTTTTTTAGCTTTAGGGTTTAGTATAGACGAAATATTATACAAATTAGCAGAACTCGAAGGAAACAAGTTAGTTAAATTAAATTTAAAGTGTTTTATGCATAAATATGGTTTAGTTGACCTTAAACCTATACGCGAAAAATTCGTAGATATTTTTGAATCAGACCCAACTTTCTCAGAAATAGATAAAAAAATATACATTTCGTCGTTTTGTGTAAACACATCGAAAACAGTATATTTTTCGAGGGATACACACCCAGATATGAAAGTTATAGATGCGTTGTGTATGAGTATAGCTATACCATTCATATTTTCCTCATATAGACACGAAGGTTTAATATACATAGATGGAGGTACACGGGAAACATTACCTTCTTTACCATTTATAGATAAAAAAGGAAATAAAGTACTTTGTATACGTATGAAAATGGAAGAAGAGTTTATAGAAGATATAAGGAATCCAAAACAATTTGCAGAAGCTTTAATTTCATCAACATTAAATAATAGACAAGAAAATGTACTCAAAAACAGTAAAGTTGTTGATATAGATATAGGCCAGGCCGAAGTTTTCAACTTTAACATGTCTTACGAAGAAAAAATGAAATTATACTTAAAAGGTATGGAACACGAACATAATTAATTATTGTTATAAACTTTTTTGTTGGTTTATAACAATATGGACGCGTGCGATCCAGGAATAGATATCAAAGATCTCAAGACACTTATTAAAAAAAATACAGGTGGAGATTTTAGTTTGACACGAAGTCAAATATGCGACGTATATTCGAGTATTCAGGATGGTAAATTACCATTACCACCACTCGTTTTAAGTAAAGATAGTTCGTACTTAATTGATAGAAAATCGCCATTAACTCGGTCAGATTTTGAAAAACTCTTTAATCCCGGAACAAAGGTCACGAGTATAAGACGCATAGCAAAGAAAGTAGGTGTTGCGCGTCATGCGGATAAACAACTCACAAAAGCACAATTAATTGCTATAATAGGTCGTCGTCTTCATTCTATGAACATACACGAACCAATAAAACTTAGAACTGTTCAGAAAAGAGTTTTATCGTCACCTACCGTTAATAACGACGTAAAAGCGTATAACAATAATGCTATGAATAATGCTATTTCAATGACAAATATAAATAACATAGGCAATACACCAAATAACGCTATACGAACAAATAATAACAATGGTAGAAACAACGGTAATAATGGTACTAGAAATAACATTAATTTAAATAAAAGTAACGAAGCCCAACTTTCTAAACCAGTTAATAATGTTAGAAATGTTTCTAATAATAGAAATAACAAAACTAACAATAATACAACTACTACCAGTAATAACAAATTCAGAAAGTCAAGGGGAGGGTTTTTAAAACCAAACAAAATATCCCCATATTCGGCCATGGAATCCTTAAACAAAGTGAATAAGGCTAAAAAAATTCATCCATATACGCGATTGTTGTTTGGAGAACCAAACTTAACCAATAAGAACAAGCAAATAAAAAGAAATGCAAATATGCGGTTGTTAGTACAAAAAGGAAAAGGACCAGCCTTAAACATGTTATTTAAGAGAGGTGCGATGAACATGTCAAAGCAACAACAAGATGATTGGTGGGAAAATTTTCAAAGGGAAGCATACCCACAAATGGTAAAAGAGGCCAGAAAACCAGTTTTTACATCCAAAAAACCAACTCTTAGCGAATTCCAAAAACAGTTGAGAGAACCAAAAACTCCAGTTTCTACTACTAAAACAATTGGGGGAAATTCACCAACAACTGG
>TARA_B100000401_G_scaffold437247_1_pt1 | contig 28145 bp, 25 predicted proteins | sample TARA_B100000401 | Tara Oceans TARA_B100000401 (sample SAMEA2620786) | marine metagenome | biome: marine biome (ENVO:00000447); feature: surface water layer (ENVO:00002042); material: "saline water (ENVO:00002010), including plankton (ENVO:xxxxxxxx)" | depth 5 m
GACTGCAAATCCGTGTACGCCGGTTCGATTCCGGCCTCAGCCTCCATGCGAGAATCATTATAATGAAAGTTGGGATTATTGGGTTTGGTTTTGTCGGTAAAGCTCTTTTCCATGGTTTGAAGAAGAATGTGGAAATTATAAAAATTGATCCTGAGCTTGGAACAGATATAAATGATTTAAAGGAATTTGGGCCCGAATTTGTTTTTATTTCAGTGCCAACACCGATGAATAATGATGGCTCACAAGATACCTCTATTCTTAATCTGGTTTTTAACCAGCTTCAAGATTCAAAATTAAATGCTACGTTTATTTTAAAAAGCACGGTTACTCCCAATAACCTTAATCTTCTTGAAAAAAAACTAGACTTTGTATATAACCCTGAATTTCTTAGGGAAAAGTCGGCAGTAGAAGACTTTATTAATGGCGAAATAATCCTATTTGGAGGAAAAAAAGAACTTTGCAAAAAGGCATCTAATTTTTATAGTGATTTTACTTTATGCAAACAAAAGGAACACTTCATAGCTGACAAAGCGACAGCGTCATTAGTAAAATATGCAATCAATAGCTTTCTTGCAACTAAAGTAATTTACTTCAATCAGCTTGAATCTGTTTTAAGATTATCAAGTCCTGATACGGATTGGTCCTCTTTCGTAAAAATAATTTCTGCAGATAAAAGAATCGGCGAATCCCATATGGATGTTCCAGGACATGATGGAAGGAAAGGTTTTGGTGGAGCATGTTTCCCAAAGGATATTTCAGCCTTAGAAAAGTTTTCTTCTGAAAAAGGCATTAATTTTTCTTTAATTAAAGAAGTAATAAAAATAAATAATAAAATAAGATCAGTATATAATGATCCAATTGAAAGAGAAGCTGATCAAAACATCTCTTTCAAGGGAATTGATTGAGTATGCCCAGGTGGTGGAATTGGTAGACACAAGGGATTTAAAATCCCTCGAAGGCAACTTCGTGCCGGTTCAAGTCCGGCTCTGGGCACCAAGAAAGAAAGATGAACACTAAGACTTATATATCAACATTTGTAACAGAATTACAAACCAGATTAATTTCATCTTTATTGATAGTTATCTTGATTACTTTTTCAGCTTTAGCTCTAGCGCTTTATCTAGATGATCAATATAAGAGTCAGGCACTCTTAAAACATTCTGAAGATTCTTTAAATAATGGATTTGCGCCATCTTCGCCTATTGGAGGAATAGCTGCTTTAGGAGGTATTAATCTTGGACAAGGATCTATAGACCCAATTGATTATTCCATAGAGGTAATAAAATCTCGAGAATTTTTAAGCCATTTATTAAAAATTGGTTTGGTCAAGGCTAACTTAGTAGCAATTGATTATTATGATCCAAAAAAGCAGAAAATTTTTTATGATACACGGATTTATGATTTGCAAAATAATAAATGGCAGGATGAGCTAAAGAAATTTAAAAAGGTTGAACCAAATGTTCTTGAAGTTCACAAAAAATATTATCTTGAAAACCTCACGCTAACAAAGAATAGAACAACAGGATTCTTGCTAATCACCTTTCAACATGAGTCCCCAATTTTTGCTAAAGAGTTTATTGATTTGATAATAGAGGAATTTAATAAAATAGAGAGGAGAGAGGATCTAGATGAGTCTCAAAAAAAGATGGCTTTTCTGATGCAAAGGAATTCTGAGACACTTAATCAGGAAGTAAAACAGGCAGTGAGCCAGCTAATGGAGAATGAGCTAAAGAAGATTGCATATTCATCTACAAAAATAGACTATATGTTAGAAGTAATTGACCCAGCATATTTACCTAATAAAGCAGATTTTCCTAGTCGACTGATAATTATTGCATTGGCCTTAATGTTAAGTATTCTCTTAGTGTTAATTAGGATACATATAATTATCCTTCTTAAATAAAGTCTGATTTTAATGCTCAAAAATAAAAAGCTTATTTATTATGCTTTAGGTCCAATCTTGGGTGGCATATTTCAACTTATCTCAATCCAATTTATGTCATGGTTCTTTGATAGTTTATATGTCGGAATGTTTTCGCTCATAATGGTCGCATCATATTTCTCTCTTATCATTTTGACATTAGGTTTAGATCAATCTTTTGCTCGCGAGTTTCATGCTAATAAAAATAAGACTGCTTTATTGGTCCATTCAATAATGCCAGGAATCTTATTTTTATCATTAATAGGAGGCAGTATATTTTATTTAAATCCTTCAATTATAAGCTTTTCTCTTTTTGAGATTTATTCAACTCAAATAAGTGCATTTATTTTCTTTACAATAATTTTTGAATTCTTTAATAGATTTTTAACGCTTCAAATGAGGATGTATGAAGATGCTTATATGTATGCTTTGTCTCAAATATTTCCAAGGGTTGCTTTCCTTAGCCTGTTAATAATATTTTTTGCTATATTTAAGTTCGAAAGAAATATCTTTTTTCTATCTCTTGTTTACATGCTTTCTGTATTTTCTACCCTTTTGTTTGTTCTTAAGGAGAGCCTGATATATTTCAATAAGCCGTTATCTTCAATAGATACAAATCTTCTAAAGAAATTATTTAAGTTTGGCGCCCCTCTAATATTTTCAGGCATTGCAATGTGGACTATAAATTCTTTTGATAAAGTTGTGCTTAGGTATACTTCGCAATTTGATCAACTTGCTTTAGTATCTATTGCTTTAACACTTAGCTATATAGCAACATTTTTTTCTTCTGTTTTTAATACCATTTGGGCACCTCTGGCATATAAATGGCATTCAAATAATGTAAACATGAAAATAATCAAACTTATTGCATCAGATGTTATGTTCTTCATGTTATTAATAATTCTTTTGTGTATATCTTTTTCTTGGATATTTCCTTTTTTGTTTCCCGCGTTTTATGCAGATATTCAGTTTCTTTTTGTGGCGGCTGTATTTGGACCATTTCTCTATACGTTATCTGAGATTACAGGAATAGGAATTGCTTTAAAAAGAAAAACAAGCTTTTACATTCTTATATCAACTACATCATCTATATTTGGAATTCTATCTGCACTATATTTAATCCCTTTATATGGTGCAAAGGGTGCAGTTTTATCTGTAATGACATCCTATATGAGCTTCTTTATTCTCAGAACATATATTTCTATGAACTATTTGTTAAAAATAAATGGAAATATTTTTTCAATCTCATCAATATTCATATACATCACCATTACAGCATTTCTTTTTTTTGGAGAACTCCTTCCATATTATTTTTTTATATTAGTTTTTATTTTTACTTGTTTTTTTTCATGGTTGAACTCAGATAAATTTATTAATCTTTTCAATGTTCTTAGAAATAAAGAGCTATTTGATTAGATTATCAATCTTGATAAATTTCAATGTTTATAAATTCATTGAAAATGTAACTAAAAATTGTGACAATACAAAAAAAATACATACTTTATTGCAATGCCAAGTCAAATATCGCCTGAATTCCTGCAATTACTTACCAATAGTCTAGTAACCGTTTTTATATTAATACTAATATCCTTATCAGCAAGATATCTACTTGTCGCCTTAGGACAAAACTGGATTAGAACTTTTAGTCATACAGCAACCTTATTGATTCTACCAATCATTACATTTGTAATCACAAAAGTTATTTCTGGGAATATAGCACTTTCACTGGGTATGGTGGGGGCTTTATCAATTGTAAGGTTTCGTAATCCTGTAAAGTCACCTTTTGAATTAGCTGTTTACTTTGCAAGTATTACCATGGGCATAACTGCTTCTGTTTCGCTGCCATGGCTTTTATTCTTTGCATTAGCAATAGGTTTAGCTGTCATTGTGATGATAGCTTCTAGCTTGGTCTCAGAGATGGTTTTCAAGAAACCTATGTTTCAGACTTCTTTTTCAGAGGGAAATCAGCTTTGCACCCTTGAAATCCAATCAAGATCTCAAAATGAAATGCTTATGAATTCAGAAATGTTGATAAATTTACAAAGGACAGAAGATTTGTATTTCTATACTCTTGTTTCAAGTGACATTACAGAGTTAAAAGACCTTTGCTCAGATTTAGAAGAAGATCCTAATATTACAGATTTTCAATTAAGTGCCTAGCATTAAATCAAAAGCAATAAAGGATTTTTTTTTAATTTTCTTTTTGATTTTTTCCCACCCAGTCTATACAAATTGTAACTTTAATACTTCTGATTATATTACAGAGCTTCAAAATCCAAAAAATATAACTAAAATCGATATCACAATACCTGATAGCAAAAAATGGAATAAAAATCTTTTAAAAATTACCTTAGATAGATCAAGCAATATCAATCCCAAGCATAGAGATATGTTTAATTCAAATTTAAAAGTCTTTTATAAATTTGGATCATGTTTTTATAACGCAAGAGTAAGAATAAGCGGAGACTGGAAAGATCATATTGAATTTAATAACGGTTCTTTTAAAGCAAGTTTGGATGTAAAACTTTCTGAGGGAAATATTCTCAATGCTGTAAGATTTAAACTTTTAATTCCAAAGACAAGGAATTCCATTAATGAAGTTATAGGATCTTTGGTCATGAGAGAGTTTCAAATCATATCCCCAGAGACTTTCATGACAAATGTCTCAGTTAATAATTCATCAAGCACATATATCTTTCAAGAAAACTCTGCAAAAGAAATGCTTGAAAGAAATTTAAAGCGAGAGGGTCCAATTTTTGAGGGCAATGAAGACTTGCTTTGGTCATATAAAAATTTTGAAATTATGCAACTTGAGGATGTTTCACTCAGCAGATTAGTCAATGATTCTTGGGCAAAAAAAGGCCTAACATCTTCATTAATTTCTTTAAATTCCTTTATTGAACTTCAAAAGATTTATCTTCAATATCAAAATCATGAAAAAAGAAGCTCAAATCAATTTTTAGACAAAAAGTTTAAAGATTATGCTGTAATTTTATTAGCTATGAATGGCTCGCATGCACTATATCCCCACAACCGAAAATTCTATTTCAATGCCATTGATCAAAGCTTTGAACCAATTTACTACGATGGCGATCTAAGGCTAGACTTAAAACTTTCTCCTAATTCTCTTAGAGAAGATGTAGATTTACAAAGCTTTCTGAATAGCTTGGTACTTAATGACATAAATAGATTCAGAGAAATTTTATCTTCAAATGAGGTAATATCTCGCTTAGAAAAAGAATTTAAAAGCAGGGTTCCAGATAATATCTCAAACTCTTCAATTCTTAATGAGGCTATTCTAAATATTTTAAATAACCTTAAGATTATTGAAGAAGAATATGAGCTTAAAAATCAGAAAAATGATCTTATAGTCAATGAAGACCTATTTTATAAGAATTTTGAGGGCTATATTGAACGACTAAAGACATATGAAATCTCAGACTTTGAGATTATTACTCATATTGATCTCGTAAATGAAGTTTTTTATTTATACTCAGGGAAGGGAAGTGCTCTAGAGTTAAGCAATATTTCTTTTCAAGATCTATCAAAAATTATGGCTGATAATCAATATAAGGGAAGAAGATATGAAATTGTTTTGCATCCAGAAAAAGCATTGAAATCATCATTTAAAGAAATAAATTTTTTTGATGGAAAAGTTTTCATGTCAGAAAAATTACTCATAGAGATTAATCAAGAAGCCAAAAAAATTGAAATAAAACAGTCTAGTGCAGATAACTGGATTCTCTTTAAGAATGTAAATTTACGAGACTGGCATATTTCTTTTCTTGGCTTATCTAATGATGATACTAAGCAGAGTAAACAAAGATTCAATGATATGGGGCTTACTGGATGCCTCAATTTTTATGAAACAACATTTTATAATACCGACATAGTTGTCAAGGGAGGTCAATGCGAGGACAGTTTAAATATAATTAGTTCAGAAGGAAAAATAAGATTAATAGATATAAAGAATGCTTATGCAGATGCAATAGATATGGATTTTTCTAAAGTTGAGGTCTCCGAATTAACTATTGAAAAGGCTGGAAATGATTGTTTTGATGTTAGCGGCGGTAAATATATGATAGAAAATGCTTTCTTATCATTTTGTGGTGATAAAGGTATATCGGTAGGTGAACTTTCAGAGCTCACGCTTAATAATGGAAAAATTACTGATGCAAATATTGGCCTTTCAACAAAAGACTTTTCAATTTCAGAGATTGAAAGGATATCTTTAAAAAATGTAAATATTTGTATCGAAGCGATTCAAAAAAAACAAGAATTTGGAGGGGGTAAAGCAATTATTGCAAATTTAGAAGATTGCAATTCAAAATTAATTAATGATAAAGATTCCTCGATAATATATGGAAATAGCTATGAGCTTTAGAAAAGAAAAGAAATTTAGAATGTCATACTCCGATTTGGCATTAGCCAAAACTAGATTGCTTGAAATGGGCATGACGAAACTGCACCCTAATCGAGTTATAACTAGTCAATATTTTGATACAAGATGCCTAAAAATGTTCAGTGAATCAGAGGAAGGTCTTTTACCAAGAAAAAAAATAAGAGTTCGTTGGTATAATTCAGAATCTGAAAACCTCACTTTAGAAGAAAAAACATCTTCTATTGAAGGCAGGTTTAAAGAAACTTTTCCCATCTCTTGTGATGATTATGAAAAGTCACTTAAAACAGGATTAAGTAACTCTATGTATGGAGTAATCTTTCCTAGCGCAAAAGTCAGTTATCAGAGGGAATATTACATTTACAAGAAAATGAGATTTACATTTGACTCAAATATAACATATAAGCATTTTTCTTCATCTAGAGTTATTAGAGATTTTGACAGAGTTCTAGAAATAAAATCGCCAATAGATGCATCAGATGACTTCTTGGAAAAGATTTTTCCATATCCTACGACTAGATTCTCAAAATATTGCAGAGCATTTCTATTGAAAGACAGAATTCTGTGATATCAACTTTTATAAAAGAAATATGAAAATCTTTATTTTAATAGCTTCCTCAATCTTTGCATTAGCAGCATTTATTACAACTTATTTGTTTCAAGTAACTATTGGAACAGTTTTATTTACTTTTTTATATATTTTAATTTTTCTTAATGGAATTTACTTAAAAAGCGACAAAGAAAAGGTTGATATTTTTAGACCTTACTTTCTTGTATCCATTCTCTTATATTTATACTCGCTAGCAGGTATATTTTATGTGAATATTACAGGTACAACTCTTTATGGTGATTTTGTAAGTGATAAAAGCCTAACCATATTTATTTGGGCATCTCTTCTAACTCAATTTGGTATTTCTTTAGGATTCTTATTACAAACAAGGAATTTTCCAACAACTATAAAAGTAAACTCTAATGATACAAAAATTAATGATTCTGAAGAGAGATATCTTTTATTTTTTGGATTTATACTATCAATAGCATTTTCATTCTTTATTTATAAGAATTTTCTACCAAGCGAAGCTGTTAGTTATGCTGAGTGGTCTCTTCAAAGCAGGTTGGATAGATCACAAACTAATACCTCCGGAATTTCAGAGATTGTTTTAGTTACGACTCCAACTATATTACTGATCTGCTCCTTAATTCACATTCTTTTTTCATATAAATACAACTTTCTCTTAAGGGTATTTTCTTTTTTAATTATTTTTTTATATTTATATACACAACTCCTTTCAGGAGCAAGAGCAAACCTTATGATAACAATCATATTATTAGCAACCTATATTAATTATAAAGTTTATAAGTTTAAGTTTTTTGAGATTCTTTTAGGAGGCTCATTTGTATATGTATCAATTAATTTGATTAGCTTAATAAGAATTACTTCTGATCCAGCAGAAATGATTTTTTTACTTTTTGATCAATTTAGTTTGTCTGGTCTATCTTTTCTTTCTTTAGAAAGATCTAGTGAATTATTAACAAGCCTTAATGCATTAACAATAATTCAAGGTATTGCAATCGGAGAGCAAGACTTTCTTTATGGAAAACTTTTCATTCAACAAATTCTAGGTTTCATTCCTGGCTTTATTTGGCCAGGCAGACCTGACTTTGCTAGCGTCTTATATGTGAAAAGTTTTTACCCAGGTATTTATGAGTCTGGAGGAGGGTTTGGATTTTCAGTTGTTGCAGAAGGATTTTGGGAGTTTGGACTCATTGGATGTATTCTGTATGGGTTTTTAACAGGACTTGTTGGTGAGAAAGTCTATCAGTTGTTTACACCATATAAAGACAGACCTATGTTTATATTTTTGTATGCATTAATATTTACAAGAATTGTTTTATTGGTTCATAGAAGTGGATTAATTGCATCTATGAAAGCAGCTTTAATTTTATCTATACCGATATTGTTTGTAATAGTTATATATAAAACTATCAAGATCTTAAAAAATGAAAATGAAGATTCTTTGGACGCATAATTTTCCGCCTGAGTATCAGGACGCAGGTATTTTTATGCATCAAATGCATAGCTATTTATCTAAAAATGGTATGGAAATAGACTTATTATATTTGGGCAATCTAAGGTCACTAAAAAATATAATTAATGCAATATACAAAGTAAGAAAATTATCAAAAGAATATGACATAGTGCATTCTCAGTTTGGTTCAATGTGTGGCTTAATAACTTCTTTTGCGAAAACAAAGAAAATTATCTCAATTAGAGGCTCAGACTGGCATAAATACAATGGTCCCGATGTACTGTATAAGATTCATAATTTTTTAAGTAGGCTTTTTACAAAAATTTCATTGCATAGCTATAAATGTATTATTGTCATGTCAGTGAGAATCAAGGATGAAATAAAAAATGCCAAGATCAATAGAGGAGAAATCTTCGTTGTAACTGATCCAATAGATTTAGAGCTTTTTAGACCAAAAGATAAAAGAGAATCAAGAAATAAGTACTTTGGCGGCGATATGGAAAAAGTTTATGTTTTATTTGCAACATTGGAGGATAATAATCCTGTAAAAAGGATTTCTTTAGCAAAGAAAGCTATTAAGATAGCTAAAAATCATCATCCAAATATAGAAATTGCGGTAGCAACTGGATTGCCGCATTCAGAAATGCCAGATTTTATTTCAGCTTGCGATTTAATTTTGTCAACATCTTATTATGAAGGCTGGCCAAATTGTATAAAGGAGGGTTTAGCATGTGGGATTCCCTTTATATCCTTATCAGTAAGTGACTTAGATGAAATTGCAAAAAGAAGAAGTTCTTGCAAGATTTCCAAACCAGATCCTGAGAAGATTGCTAAAGATATTTTATTATGTCTGAGACAGCCAAAAGATCAAGGTCTCAGAGAAGAAGTTGAAGATATGTCTTTTGAGAAAACATATAAATTAATTGATACAATTTATAAAAACACTCTTTCAGATAATAAAAATTTCTAAAAGACTTAGATTAATATGAATAAAAGTATTTTGGTCACTGGAGGTTCTGGATACATTGGTTCTCACTGTGTTTTAGAGCTTCACAAAAAAGGATATAAGGTCATTATTATAGATAATTTAAGCAATTCTAAGCTGAATGTCTTAGATGGTATTAATAAGATTCTTGGGCCAAATAATATTGAGTTTTTTGAAATTGATTTGTGCAATATGCTTGCTCTTCAAGAGTTATTTAGTAAACATAAGATTGACTCAGTGATTCATTTTGCAGCAAATAAGTCTATCCCTGAAAGTATTATTAATCCAATGCGTTTTTATCAAAATAATATTTTAGGGAGCCTAAACTTATTACAAGTAATGAAGGAAAATCAAATAAATAATATTATCTTTAGCTCCTCAGCTACTGTTTACGATGAAAAAAACACAATGCCTCTTGATGAGAAAAGCTCAATTATCAACCCATTAAATCCTTATGGAAAGTCAAAACTATTTATTGAAGAAGTAATTAGAGATATGGCATATTCAAATGAGGAATTTAATGCTGGCATTTTAAGATACTTTAATCCTCTTGGAGCTCATAGTTCAGGCCTTATCGGTGAAGATCCAATTCTTCCTCCAGATAATCTAGGTCCAGCATTGCTAAAAGCAATTAATTCAGAAAAAAAAGAATTTAATATTTATGGCAATGATTATGAAACCAGTGATGGAACATGTATAAGAGACTATATTCATATTATGGATTTAGCTAGAGGCCATGTCAGCGCTCTAGAGTTCAAAAATAAAGAACAAAATTTCAATATTTGGAATTTGGGATCTGGCAAGGGTTATTCCGTTCTTGAGGTTATTAAATGTTTTGAAGAAGTTGCAGACATAGAGATCAAAATAAACTATTGTCCTAGAAGAAATGGAGATATTCCTATATCATTTGCTTCAAATACCAAAGCCTTAAATGAATTAGGTTGGACCACTAAGAGAGATCTTCACCAAATGTTAAATGATTTGATCAAATGGGACGGAAATAACTAGTATTAGGTAAATTTAACATGAGTAAAAATAATAGGGATAAGGCTGTAGGTATTGTAGGGCTTGGATATGTTGGCCTTCCTCTACTAATAAGCTTTAGCAAGCACTTTGATGTAATAGGATTTGATTCAGATCAATCAAAGGTTGAAAGCATCAATAGTCGGATTTCTCAAATTGAGCATATTCCATCAGAAGACCTAAAAGCTATAGAGTCTAAATTTGAGTTAGCTACCTCTGATTTCTCAATGATTGAGAAGGTTGATGCAATAATTATTTGTGTTCCTACGCCAATTACCATTCACAAAGATCCTGACTTATCATTTGTAAAAAATGTTATGAATGATATTTTGCCTTACCTAAAAGAAGGTCAATTAATATCTCTTGAAAGCACTACATATCCTGGTACCACTGAAGAAATAATTTATGAGAAAGTTAAAGCTCATGGATTTAAAGCAGGTAAAAATATTTTTATTACCTACTCACCTGAGAGGGAGGATCCCGGAAGCAAATTTCATTTAGAAGATATCCCAAAAGTTATAGGTGGTATTTCTTCAAGGTGTAGAAGTGAAGGAGTTAGCTATTATTCAAAGATTTTTAAAGAGATTGTTGAGGTCGATTCCGTTAAGGTAGCTGAGTTATCAAAACTCTTAGAAAATATCCATAGAGCAGTTAACCTAGGAATGATTAATGAATTTAAAATTATTTGTGATGCAATGGATGTTGATCCATTTGAAGTAATTGATGCAGCATCAACTAAACCCTTTGGATTTGTTCCATATTATCCGGGACCTGGATGGGGCGGTCACTGTATACCAGTGGATCCATTTTATTTATCATGGAAAGCAAAAGAGTTTGGCGTGACATCTAAATTTATTGAGTTAGCTGGTGAACTAAACCAATTTACTCAGGATTGGGTGCTATCAAAAATAGGAGTTGCTTTAAATAGTTCTGGCAAAGCATTGAAAGATTCAAAAATACTTCTTCTTGGAATTGCCTATAAGCCAAATGTAGATGATGCAAGAGAATCTCCATCTCTTTATATACTTTCAAAACTTCTTGAAAAAGGTGCAAATGTAGACTTTTCAGATCCTTATTTTGATGAGCTTCCTCAAACCAGAAAGTTCAATATCAAGAAGAATTGCATAGATATTTCTAAAGAAAATCTTATGGAATATGATTTGGTTGTTATTTTAACAAATCATGATTTGTATGATTTTGATCTTATTTATAAGTTTTCAAAAGCAATTCTTGATACGAGAGGTGTCTATAAAGGAAAAAGTGAAAAAGTTTTGAGAGCATAATGAGATTCTCAATAATAGGACCAAGTGGCTATATAGGTATACGGCACCTTGACGCAATAGAGGCCAACAATGGAGAAGTAATTTCTTATCTTGATATTAAAGAGTATGAACATCTTTCAAAAAAAAGTTTCTATAAAGATGAAGAAAATTTTTTTAAATCTTTAAAAAAAGATAATATAGATTTTTGTGTGATTTGCTCACCAAATTATCTTCATTACAAACATATAATTAGTTCATTAAAATCAGGTGTAGACGTAATTTGTGAGAAACCATTATGTATTAAAAAAGAAGAACTTCTCTCAATAGAAAAAACAATTGAGGAAACTGGAAATAAAGTTTATTCAATTATGCAGCTAAGGCTTCATCCTGTATTGAGTCAATTAAAGAACATTTCAGAAAAAAATACATACAATAAAACTGCTAAAATAAAAGTTATTTCTCCAAGAGATAAATCATATCTTGAATCTTGGAAAACAAAACGCGATTTTTCAGGGGGGATATTGTTTAATTTGGGCATTCATTACTTTGACTTGCTTATAAATGCATTCGGTTATCCTAAAGAATCTAATATAATTTCAAACGGAGATATGAGGTCTTACGGAACTTCTGTATTTGAAAGCCTTAAAGTTGATTGGTTTTTTTCCATTGATCCAGAAGATCAGGATAAAAATAGGTCTCCACAAAGAGTTTTTGAGATTGATGGAGAAGAAATTACATTTCACAATGTCTCAACTGACTTGCATCATGAGAACTACAAAGAAATTATAGAAGATTCTGACAAATTTTCTTTTAAAGATATAAAATCAACGATTGAATATATGCTGACTATAAATGAAAAATAATTTCTTTGTACATGAATCATCTTTCATAGATGAAGATGTATCAATAGGCGAAAAGACTAAAATTTGGCATTTTTGCCATATCTTAAGTAATTCAAAAATTGGAAGTAATACTTCAATTGGTCAGAATGTTGTAATTGGCCCTAACGTAAATGTTGGGAATAATTGCAAGATTCAGAATAATGTATCTCTTTATGATGGTGTCATTATAGAAGATGATGTCTTTCTTGGACCATCATGCGTCTTTACAAATGTAATAAATCCAAGAGCATTTGTAGAAAGAAAAGATGAATTTCAATCAACACATATTAAAAAAGGAGCCTCTATTGGAGCAAATGCAACCATAATATGTGGCGTAACAATTGGAGAGTATTCAATTGTCGGAGCTGGTTCAGTTGTTACAAAAGATGTAGACCCTTATTCAGTAGTCATTGGGAATCCAGCTAAATTTTATTCTATGACATCAAAAGAAGGAGATATTCTAGATTCAAAATTAGTTTCGAAGAAAACTGGAAAAAAGTATATTCTTAAAAATGGATCAATTGTTGAAGCATGATTAAATTTGTTGATTTAGATAGACAAAGAAAAAACCTTAAAAGTGATATAAATTTGATTATTAAAGGAGTTATTGAAGAAGGACAATTTATTTCTGGTAAAGAAGTATCCTATTTAGAAAGATCCTTAGAAGACTATACAAAATCGCCGTCTGTTACTGTAGCAAACGGAACAGATGCTCTCTCAATAGCTCTAATGTCACTAGATGTTAAGCCAGGTGATGAGGTGATACTACCTTCTTTTACTTGGGTCTCAACTGCAGAAGTTGTATGCCTCCTTGGCGCAGTTCCAGTTTTTGCTGATATAGATAGGAATTTTAATATTGATATCAACAAGCTAGAGTCTAAGATAACTAATAAAACTAGAGTGATAATGCCAGTATCAATGTTTGGAAGATGCCCTGATCTTTTAAAAATACAAGAACTCGCTCAAAAATATAATTTAAATACAATTGAAGACGCCGCTCAAAGCTTTGGAGCAAAATCAAATAATAATTTTTCTTGTACCGTTCTAGATATATCAACCACTAGTTTTTTCCCTTCAAAACCTTTAGGTTGCTATGGAGATGGAGGTGCAGTATTTTCAAGGAATGAGGAATTCTTAAGAAAAATAAAAACAATACCCAAGCATGGACAGGTTGGAAGATATAACTATGTAGAAGTAGGAATGAATAGTAGGCTGGATACAATGCAGGCTGCAATCTTGCTTGAAAAGTTAAAAATATTTGAAGATGAAATAACCAAAAGAAATAATGTTGCTAAAACCTATGAAAAACATCTAAGTAGATCAAAGTCTATTGAAACACCCGAAATACCTTCAAGTGCAGATAGATCTGTTTGGGCTCAATATACAGTCCTGCTTGATGGAGATTTGGCAGACAAAAGGGATCATATAATGAAAAATTTAAGAAACCTAGGAATTCCCACTGCTCTATATTATCCAGTTCCTCTTCACACTTCACCTGTATACAAAAATTTTAATTCAGAGGGTCTTAATGTTACATCAGATATTGCAAAAAGGGTTTTAAGTCTGCCCATGCATCCTTATTTATCCGAAGAGGAATTGTCATTTATTTGTGAGAATTTACTCAATGTAATAGATGAAATAAGTTGACTAACACAATTTCATAAAAATATGTTCTAAAGGTCTAAGAATCTTTAAGACCAAGAATCTTCTTGTAAGCATTTTCATAAACGATCTCATAGGAATATATATTTTTATAAAGATTTAATGATGCAAGCCTCATTTCACTAACATTGCTCATCTCATGAAATGATCTTTCAATTTCACTGATTAATGTCTTGTAATCATTTTCATCATAAATGATCGCAGTATTATTTTTTTTAAGATATTGAGCGCCACTTCCGTCAATAGAAGTTACTATCGGAAGCCCAAGCGAAAGATAGTCAATCATTTTATTTGAGACAGTATTCTTGAAAGTAGCATTATTTATATATGGAGCTATACTCAAGTGACATATACTACTTAGGACATTTATCTCTGATCTATTAATCCATCCTGTAAAAAAGATATTTTTTAGTGAGGATGATCTTCTTTCAATGTCGCTTTTAAGCTCCCCATCTCCACAAATTAAAAAATTAATCTCAATATGATTTTCACTAAAATATCTAGCTGCCTTTAATATTGGTTCAAAATTGAATGATTTACCTATGGTGCCAACAAAAAAGACATTTAGAGATCTCTCTCTTTTCATGATTTTCTTTGCCCATTGAAATGATTCAATTCCTCTGGATGAATTTTCCTGATGCATTTTTGATACTAATGGAAAAATAAAATCACTCTCTTTCTTTTTTCTATTTGAAAGTTTAAGAGACCAATCTAGAAAATGTTCAGTAATAGCTGAAATGCTTTTTGAGTGGTAAAAAGTTGATTTTGTAATTACATAATAAGGAAAAAATAAAACTTTTATAAAATTTCTTATTTTCTTAGGGAATGCATCTACCAGATGATCTGGCCAAGGATCCTTTATGTCGATCACATAATTAATATTATTTTTTCTAAACCAGTATGAAGCAAAATATCCGACCTCCATTGGCGGAAAACCAATAAAAGCAAGATCTGGAGTAGTTCCTTTAAGTTTAAGTCTTTTCATCATCCTGAGACCCAAGACCAAGTGATCATACAATCTAGCTAAACCAATATTATTTTTATATCCGGGACTATTAACTAACTCTATAGATAGCAGATCAGAAATTTTTAAAGTTTTATCCTCATTAAACCTATGTTTTCCCTTTTGATGATAAAAATCAGAACTCCAAATAACAACCTTATGACCCCTTTCAATCATAAAATTTGCTAGGTTCATAGCTCTCATTGGTCTGGAGTTATCATCATCACAATGAAGCGGTTCCCCTGTCTGAATTATCCATATTTCCATATAATTTATTAATATTTATTTTTAAAAAGTATTATAATTATGTCCTAAAATAATATACATAATAAATAAATTCTAATCTAAAAAATGAATATCCCTTTTTTTCCATATTCAAAACTTTACAGTGAAAATAAAAATAACTTCCAAGAGATATTCGATGATGTTTGTTCGAGGGGTGCATATATTATGCAGAAAGATTTAGAAGAATTTGAAGAAAATATAAAGAGATTTATAGATACAAAACATGTTTTTGGTGTTGCTAATGGTACAGATGCACTTCAGCTAGGATTAGAAGCATGTGAAATTAGAGAAGGCGATGAAATAATCCTGCCATCACATACATACATAGCATCTGCAGCATCAGTGCATTTTGCAAAAGCAAAACCAGTCCTCACTGAATGCGGGCAGGACAACATGATGGATACGTCTGATATTGAGCATAGGATTACTGACAAAACAAAAGCAATAATGCCAGTTCATATTAATGGTAGAACATGCAATATGGATGAGATAGCTAGAATTGCAAAAGAAAATGATTTGCTGATTGTTGAAGACGCTGCCCAAGCTTTAGGTTCAAAATTTAAAGGTAAGTGTGCTGGCACATTTGGAGAGTTTGGAACGATTAGTCTATATCCAGCAAAACTCTTGGGATGTTTCGGAGATGGGGGCCTAATTGTTACAAATGATGATAAAATTGCTGAAAAATTATTTCTATTAAGAGATCACGGAAGAGATCATAGCGGTGAAGTTGTTGCATGGGGATACAATTCTAGATTAGATAATATGCAAGCAGCTTTTCTAAACTTTAAACTAAAACAATATCCTAAAGAAATTGAGCATAGAAGATATATTGCAAAAACATATGACGAAGGTTTGCGTGATTTACCTGATTTAACTTTACCTTTACCTCCAAATAATGGTGATAATTTCGATGTTTATCAAAATTATGAACTTCAAGCAGAGTCGAGAGATGATCTAAAAGAGTACCTATCTGAAAAGGGAATTGGAACAATCATTCAATGGGCTGGAACGCCTGTGCATCAATTTAAGAAATTAGGATTTAATCAACAATTACCAAAAACTGATCTTTTTTTTGACAAATGCCTTATGTTGCCAATGAATGCATCTTTAGATGAAGCCGAAGTGGAATATATAATTTCAACAATCAGAAACTTTTATGAGTAAGTTTGAAAAACAATTTTCTAATCTTGCTAACCCAAAAAACTTTAAAGAAAACTTAGATATAACAGGATTAAGCACATCTTTTTTAAAAGAAAACCTAAATTTAATGCAATTAATTAGGCTAGTCGAAGAAAAATTAGCCTATGAAAAAGAAAAAGGAGAAATTGGGGGGCCGGTCCACCTTGGAGCAGGTCAAGAGGCAATAGCAGCTGGAGTATCTGCAAATCTTTCTGGAACTGATAAAGTTTTTGGAGCTCATAGGTCTCACTCCCATCTTCTCGGACTTAATAATGACATAAGATCTCTATTTGCTGAGATTCTTGGAAAAGATACAGGTTTTTCAAAAGGCATGGGAGGCTCAATGCACTTATCTGATTTTGAACATGGTTTTGTTGGCTCTGTACCAATTGTTTCTGGCACTGTGCCTCTAGCTGTTGGAGCAGCATTTAGCGGTAAAATGATGGGAAATGATGATATTTCAGTTGCTTATTTAGGTGATGGAGCAGTTGAAGAGGGGATCGTTCACGAATCTTTAAATTTAGCAAGAGTTGTTAAATCACCTACATTATTTATCGTTGAGCATAATCTTTTTTCAAGTCATATGCATATTTCTTTGAGGCAGCCTTTCAATTCCACGACTAGATTTGCTGAAGCAAATGGAATAGAGTTTGTGCTTTTAGATGGTAATGATTTCTCAAGCATTTTTACTGAATCTAAAAATTTTATAGACGAAATGCGAAAGGATAAACTTCCAAGATTTATAGAAGCAGTGACTTACAGACATTTTGGCCATGTTGACTTTAGAAGAGACATAGATGTAGGAGTGAATAGATCTACTGCAGATTTAGAAAATTGGATGGCTAGAGACCCAATACGCAGACTTGAGAATACTCTTTTAGATAATAAAATAATTGATAAAGATTACCTTGCTCAAATAAGTGATGTTATAAATAATAAAATCAACAAAGCATGGGAAGCTGCATTAAAAGACCCATATCCTGGCGAAAATGAACTTCTTGATAGAGTTTTTATAAATGATTAAGACTTCTTATGGAAATGCTATTCGTTTGGGCTTTGAGTATGTTCTAGATAACTATCCGGAATCATTTGTTATTGGTCAAGGCTTATGGAGCCCTTGGTATGTTGGAAACACCATGAGAGATCTTGATGAAAAATATGGTAAAAATAGGATCATTGATACTCCCGTATCAGAAGCTGCATGTACAGGTCTTGCAGTAGGTGCTTCCCTTTGTGGGTCTAAACCTATTGTAGTCCACCCAAGAATTGATTTTATGTTATATGCTATGGATCCAATCGTTAATCAGGCAGCTAAATGGACGCATATGACTGGAGCACAAAATAGTCCGGGAGTTACCATTAGAGGAATAATCAATCGAGGTGGTGAGCAAGGGGCTCAACACTCCCAGTCCCTTCATGCTTGGTTTTCACACATACCTGGCCTAAGGGTAGTAATGCCTTATAGTGTTCAGGATGCAAGAGATCTTTTAATCATGAGTGCAATATCAAAAGACCCCATAGTATATATTGATGACAGATGGTTATATGATCAAGAGGCTGAAATAGAGGAATTTGATTTATCCCAAAGTATCAGGAAAACTGAACCAAAGGTTGTAAAGCAAGGAACTGATTTAACAATAGTATCATCAAGCTTCGGTACAAAAGTCGCTATGGATATAGCTTCAAATGAAGATTTTGCCAGAAATATTTCAGCAGAAGTTATTGATTTAAGAGTTTTAAGCCCTCTCAAAAAAGAAGTTATCATAAATTCAGTTAAAAAAACCTGCAATCTGGTGGTAATAGACGGTGGGACAAAAACTGCAGGATATGCTTCTGAAGTCATTACAAGCATTGTGGAAGATCAATCTGTCTCACTAAAAAAACCTCCAACAAGATTTACTTTGCCAGATAGCCCTGCTCCAACATCGAGGAAGTTGGAAGAATTGTACTATTTAGATTCAGCTAAAATAGCTAGAGACATTATTGAGAAATATGCTTAAGAGACTTTTTGATCTTATTTTTTCAATTGTGGGCATTACTATTTTAAGTCCAATTTTCTTGATCTGTATTTTAGCTATATGGCTGCAAGATTTTCATTCTCCATTCTATATTGCTAAAAGAGTTGGAAAAGATGATAAAGATTTTTACATGATAAAGCTTCGATCTATGATAATTGATGCAGACAAAACTGGAGTAGACTCTACCAGCTCCGATGATAATAGAATTACTGGTATCGGAAAGTTTATTAGAAGATTTAAAATTGATGAACTTTCTCAATTGATCAATGTTTTATTGGGTGATATGAGTTTTGTTGGTCCAAGACCAAATGTAAGAGCTGAAATAGACCAATATACAAATTTAGAAAGGAATTTATTAAGCTTTAAACCAGGTATTACTGACTTTTCTTCAATTGTTTTTTCTGATGAAGGGGATATTTTAGAAGGCTCCGAAGACCCAGATCTTCTATATAATCAAATTATTAGGCCTTGGAAAAGCAGGCTTGCATTAGTATATGTTAAGAACTCAAATCTTTTGCTAGATATTAAAATTATTTTTCTTACTATTTTATCTATTGTTAATAAAGAAAGAGCTCTTAAAACTATTAAAAATATTCTTATCAAGCTCGGAGCAAGCGATAAAGTTATTGAAATTTCCCAAAGAAAGATTGATCTTGAGCCATATCCTCCACCAGGATCTCAGAAAATTGTAAATGATAGAATTTAAAGTTACTAAAAATCACACTTCTGAACCTATGGAAAAAATAGAGGAGCTATATAATAAAGCAATATTGAAAAATCAAATTCTACCTCAAGCAGTTTGTATATCTTCAATTGACTTAGAAAAAAACTTTGTAGATTCAAGATTTGTAAATCTAAAATATGTAAAAGATAAAGATTTTATATTTTTTTCAAACTACTTAAGTAGGAAGGGGCTACAGTTCAAAAAATCGCCAAATATGGACGTAACAATGGTAATTTTTTGGAACTCAATAGATGTTCAAATTCGAATTCGAGGGGCAGTAAAAAAGATTTCTGCTAGCGAATCGGATAAACATTTTTCAAAAAGGACTCAAGAAAAAAATGCTCTATCTATTTCATCAAATCAATCATCAGTTATTGAGTCATATGAAATTGTCAAAAGTAAATACAATAAGATCTTAAAAGAAGGAAATCTTCAAAGGCCAGAATACTGGGGTGGATATAAGCTTACAGCTTCATACTTTGAGTTCTGGAAAGGATCAAAAAATAGACTTAACAAAAGAGAAGTTTATGAACTTTCAAATAGTAAGACCAAAAAATATTTTCTTGAGCCATAACAATGAATTTACAAATATTTTTTTTAGTTTAAAATCACCAACGAATGCATTATCTCTATTCATCTATTTCGCTTAATTTCAAAAAATCCTAGTCCGTGAAAAAACCTAAAACTTTTATAAATGAAAATATCAAGGCAAGTGAAGTCCTTCTTATTATGGAGGATGGAGAAAAGCATGGCATTATTGATATTTCAGGTGCTTTAGATTTAGCTAAAGAAAAATCTCTTGATTTAGTTCAAGTATCATCATCTAATCAAGTACCTCCAGTCTGCAAGCTTCTGGACTTTGGAAAACATGTTTTCCAGAAGAAAAAAAGCAAACCAAGCACCCAAAAAACTAAGAAGTCTTCAAAAAAGGAAATTAAGTTTAGACCGTCAACAGATATTGGTGACTATAATGTGAAAATTAAAAAGGTTAAAAGCTTTATTCTTGATGGAGATAAGACTAAAATAACTGTCCGATTCAGAGGTAGAGAGATTTTAAACAGCGAGATGGGTCTTGAATTACTGAGAAGAGTTAAAGATGATCTTAAAGAAATCTCGCAAGTTGAGCAAGAACCATCTCTTGAGGGAAGGCAATTGTTAATGGTACTAGCTCCAAAGAAGAAAGGTAATTAAATGGGTTATAAATTAAAAAAACATTCTGGAGCATCTAAGCGCTTTAAGAAAAGTTCAAGTTCTGTTAAAACCAGAAGCGCTAATAGAAACCACATCTTATCTAAGCAGTCTACTAAAAGAAAAAGACACAATAGGGGTGTAAATAAGCTTTCCGGAAATTCTCTAAAAGTAGCATCTAAACTTATAAATTAAATTAAAATGGCAAGAGTAAGAAAGGCATTAACAGCAAAGAAAAAACATAAAAAAGTTCTTTCATCCACTAAGGGTCACTATGGTGCTAGGAGCAGGCTATATAAAACAGCAAAACAATCTAATATCAAGTCATTGCAATACGCTTTTAGAGACAGAAAAAACAAAAAAAGATCTTTTAGATCTTTATGGATTGCAAGGATAAATGCATCACTGGATGGCGCTGATTTATCTTACTCAAAATTTATAAGCTTACTAAAAGCCAATAAAATAACTTTAAATAGAAAAATTTTATCAGACTTAGCTGTATCCGATAAAGACACATTTGATGAGATAATAAAGACTGTCAAATAATCAATGTCAGCCTCTGATCAACCATTAGAACTCCCAAAAATATCAAAAGAAACAGGAACTCATCATCCTATAAATATTGTTAAAGATGAGATAGAGCAATTTCTTACATCGCTTGGGTTTTCTATTGTTTTAGGGCCAGAAATAGAAACAGAAGAGAATAATTTTGATCTTCTAAATATTAATGAATATCATCCAGCAAGACAGATGCATGATACCTTTTATGTTGAAAATAAAAGAAGATTGTTAAGAACTCACACTTCGCCAGTGCAAATCAGAACAATGAAAGATAAAAAACCTCCGCTAGCAATAATATCACCAGGTAAAGTTTACAGAAAAGATGATGATTCAACTCATTTACCAATGTTCCATCAGATCGAAGGAATGCTAATTGACGAGGGAGTAAACTTTTCCCACTTGAAAGATATGATATATAAGATCGTTCATCATATTTTTGGTGAAAGAATTAAGATAAGGTTTAGACCTTCATACTTCCCTTTCACAGAACCTTCTGCAGAAGTAGATATTTTATTTGGTGAGAATAACAAGTGGCTTGAGATTCTTGGCTGCGGAGTTATAAACCCAAGAGTTCTGCAAAATTGCAATATTAACTCAAATAAATATTCAGGCTTTGCATTTGGTTTAGGTATTGAAAGAATAGCTATGTTGAAATATGGGATTCTTGATATTAGAGAGTTTTATAAAAGTAATCTTGATTTCCTCAACCAGTTTAAATGAAATTTCATATTGACCATATTCTAGATAATCTTGAACAACAACCATCCCATGATGAGTTGTCAAACAAACTTCTTCAATTAGGGCATGAAAATGAAATCACTAATGGAATTATAGATCTTGAAATAACCCCCAATAGAGGAGACTGCCTTTCTCTGAAAGGAATCTCCAGAGATCTAAGCTTTTTTTATGGAAATAAGCACAAACCTCATACATATGAAGAGCCTATAAGTTCTCTTGATTTTAATTTCGTAAATGAATGTTCAGAGAGTTGCAATCAAATATCTTTTGCAAAAATATCAGTTGATGATAAGCCGAAAGAATATAAACCGTACCTAGAAAAATACTTTAAGGACCTAAAAATAAACAAAAAAAATTTTTTTACTGACATATCGAACTATATATCTTACGAGGTTGGCCAACCTACTCATTGTTATGATTTCAAAAAAATGAAAGGAAGATTATATTTAAAAAAATTGGAAGAAAAGACAGAATTCTTAACCTTAACTAGCGATAAAATAAGCTTAGATGAAGGAAGTCTAATCTTTGAAAATGATATTGGAATAGTTAATTTGGCTGGGGTAATGGGCGGCATCAATTCCTCATGTGATGAGAGGACATCATCTATATTATTGGAATGTGCTCATTTTAGCCCTGAAGCAATAATTGGCAAAACTACCAAATATAAGATTACCTCTGATGCAGCCTTTAAATTTGAAAGATGGGTAGATCCAAATATTCAAGAGTTTGTTATAAAAAGATTTATTCAAATCGTTGCTGATCATACTGAAATAAAAGAAGCCGCGCTCATTTCGTTTTGCAACAATGGGTTTGATAGACAGAATCTTGAATTGAATCATGCTTGCATAGAGAAAATTTTAGGCTGTGAGTTAGGCGAATCAAATATGCATTCAATACTTTCAAATTTAGACTTTAAAATATCAGAGGATAAAAATTTAATACAAGTTCCTTCGCATAGAAATGATATAAACAGCACTAATGATATTGCTGAAGAAATTGCCAGATACATTGGATATGACAATATCTCAAGAAGTGAATTTAAGATTACAAATACTCGAGCCTCATATAAAGGCGATATTAAAAATGTAAAAAACTTTTTTATTGACAATGGTTTTTCTGAAGTAGTCAATATTCCTTTCGCTTCTGAAAAAGGCAATAGCAAAATTAGTATTGATAATCCCCTTGATCAAAATAAAAAGTACCTAAGAACAAATATACTCAACTCGCTTTGTACAAATCTTGCATATAATGAAAGAAGACAAAAAGATTCTATAAAATTATTTGAAATTTCAGATATCTATGAAAAAGTAGGTGGAGAAATTAAGCAAAAGATTCTTCTTGGAGTTATTGTGACTGGGAGATTAGGAAAGAACTATAGAGATTTTTCAAAGAATTTTGATGAAACTTTCTTTTCAGATCTATTCAAAGACTACATTTTTGATTTTAAAGACTTTGTTATAGAAATTCCTAGAGATAGTATTGATTCAAAATCAAAATCACCAATATTTGCACTAGAGATTGAATTACAGTTTTTGCCTAGAGAATTATTGGAATATAAAAAGCAAGATATACAAAATGAGAAACAAATTAATTTAAAGAAAATATCTGAGTATCCATCAACTTTCCGAGATGTATCATTTTCTCTCAAGAAAAAGGAAATCTTAGAGGAAACAATTAACCATCTTAATAATGTGACTGCAAAATATCTGGCTGAATCATTTATTTTTGACATTTATGACAACAAAAAACTTCAAGAGGTAAAGGTTGGTTGTCGTTTTGTATTTCAATGTTCTGAAAAAACACTTACTGAAAAAGATGTTCAGAAATCAATGGATGAAATAATATCTAAAATCTTAGATAATAAAGATATTTATGTTCAAGGCAGATAAGATGAATCTTTTAAATTTAACCTTTTTGATATCTATATCCTTTATTGGCTCTTCTTTTGCTCAAACCTATGATCAGTCTTTTTTGGATAGTCTTCCTGAAGATATTCAAGCTAGTCTAATTGAACGGAATCTCGAACAAAGACAGCTAGAGGAAACTCAGTATAGACGACCTTCCACTTTTATATCCAAACCAGACCCAGAATCAAATAGGTTTGGCCTAGATATTTTCTCAATGATGCAGTCAACGCTTATGCCACTAAATGAACCAAACATAGACGATGATTACATATTGGATTTTGGGGATGTGATTGAGATTCAATTAGTTGGCCAAAGATCACAAAATTATTCTTTAACAATTAAAAGAGATGGCTCAATAAATTTACCGGATGTTGGAAAAATTTTCTTATCAGGGCTAAGTCTTGGCAAGGCAGCAGATTTAATTAAAGAGAGGATTAAGGATATATACATAGGAGTCGATCCATATGTGACCTTAACAAATATTAGAGATATTCAAGTAATTATTGCTGGAAATGTATTTAATCCTGGCCCATATACCCTAAATGGAAATTCAAATGTCTTCCATGCTTTAATGGTGTCTGGTGGACCTTCAGAGGCTGGCTCATTCAGAAACATAAATTTAGTGAGGAATGGACAAATAGTCCAAATGATAGATTTATACCAAACATTCATTTTTGGGAAACCCAGTTTTGGCGAAAGACTCAGAACAGGAGATATTATATTTGTAAATCCAGCAAGCAAAGTTATAACAGTTTCTGGAGCAGTTAAAAGACCAGGAGTTTATGAATTAAATCAAAATGAAACATTCGAAGATCTTATTAATTTTGCGAATGGAATAACTGTTTTTGCTGATCAAGAAAATATTAGGCTTGATAGATTTTCAGGCGGAGAAATAAAGTCTTCAATTATTGATGATAAAAGCTTGAACTCAATTGAACCGTTAGATCAAGACATACTATCATTAAGAAGCTTCCCTCAGAGAGAAGTCCAAATAAATGGCTATGTTCTTAATCCAGGAACTTACAGAATACGAGAAGGTGAAACCCTTTCACAATTAGTTAAAAGAGCAGGTGGATATATCGAAAATGCATATGAGTTTGGCGGCGTACTAACTAAAAATTCTGCCTATGAAGCTAATTTATTGGCAAGAGAAAAATTGATTATGTCCATCACGACTACTGCAACAAATGTCAGAATTGAATCCAATATGGACCAGATTGATTCATTATTAAGTCAATTGGAACAAATGCCTTTATCTTCAAGAGTGGTTACTGAATTTGATTTGGAATCAATAGAGGCTAATCCCTCATTAGATATTATTCTTGATGATGGAGATACTGTATTAATTCCAAGCAAAGTTAATCAAGTATATATCTTTGGAGAAGTGCAAAATCAGGGAGGCGTATCTTTTAAGAAAAATCAGGGCATAGATTATTACATCGATGCGGTTGGTGGCTTAAATGACTTTGCTGATAAAAAATCAATATTCTTACTCCATCCAAATGGAATTTCGGAGGCAGTTTCTAAAAATGCCTTTATTAGCTCAAAAACTAATAATATATATGAAGGTACTATTATTTTTATTCCTAGAGACGTTTCAGGTAGTATTCTTAATACAGATGTAGCCATTGCATATTCATCTATCATAGGAAATATTGGCCTCTCCCTTGCATCTCTGGCGTCCATTAAAGATTAGAAGTAATGACTAAACATTTCAGGGTTATTTGTTTAATTCTGATCTGTTCTTCAGTCCTTCAAATAAAAGCTGATAATTTTAAAAATAATTTTTTTAATAAACATGGAATGATTGGGCTTATAAATATCCCAACCGCCCGATTACTAGATGAGTCTTCTCACGGCTTAAGTATTTACTATGGAGATCCAGATTCAAAACTTACCATTACTGCCTTTCCATTTGACTGGCTTGAAGCATCAGTGTTCTATTCAAGCTTCAGAAATAGTTCGTATTGCGACGATTTAACAATAGATTTCTGTTCTCAAGATCAAATTGATAAAGGTTTTAATTTTAAAGTGAGAATTTTGGAGGAAACTAAAAACTCACCATCTATAGCTATTGGCATAAATGATGCAGGGGGGACTGGTTATTATAATTCTGAATATATCGTAGGCTCTTATGGTGTTGGTAATTTAGACATGCATTTTGGAATAGGTTGGGGTCAATACGATGGCAAAAGTGATTTTTCGAATCCACTTGGTAAACTGCATCCAAGTTTTTATGAGAGGAGTGATGCAGGAGGAACATTTGGTGGCGAATTTTCAACATCCTCATTCTTTTCAGGAGATACAGCATCATATTTTTTTGGATTATCTTATTTATTGAATGATAAAGTTGCTATTAAATTTGAAAGAGATCCTCAACTTGTTCCTGGAAGAATAGGTTTTGATGATAGCAACTCAGATTTCAATTTAGGCTTAAACTTTTCAATAAAAAATAATTTTGACTTATCTTTATCTCTAGAAAGAGGGAACTATTTTTCTCTTGGATTTTCTTATAAATCTCCCAAAGTTCAAAGGCCATCTTATAAATATAAACGAGCTGAATATTCAGATAATGATACAAAATATAAGAAATTTATAAGAAATCTAAATGAAAACGGTATTGGCGTTAATGAAATCTTTGAAGACTCTGAACAAATTGGCGTTCAGCTTACCCAGTTCACTCACCCAAACCTAAATATCATTGATGAGATAATCAAAAGAGCTTCTTATGATGCAGGACTAGAAAAACCTATAAAAAAAGACCTTAGAATTGCTGATCTTGAGGTCATTACTGAATACGATGAGGAATTTGTTAATAATGCAAATCTTATTTATCAAAGAAAGGCTAGTAAAAATTTTTTTACAAACACAAAGCTAACATTTAGGCCATTTCTTGCCTCAAGAGAGGCTTTCATTAAGGGTGCAGTGCTTTTAGAAAATGATAGTGAAATAATCATCAGAGATAACTTATTTTTCACAACAAATTTAAAATATTCTATAGCTGATAACTTTGATGATCTAACCATTCCTCCAGTTAATACATATCCTGCTCAAGTTAGGTCTGATGTCAAAGATTATCTTAGAAATTATGATGATGGTGTTTTCATTGGAAGGGCTCAATTTGATTATCATATTACCCCAAAGAGAAATCACTATTTGATGGCTTCAGCTGGTATTCTTGAGGATATGTTCTTAGGAGCAGGTTTTGAATATCTTTTTTATAAATCTGAAGCTAATTATGCTGCGGGATTTGAGATTTTTAATGTAAAAAAAAGGGATTACAAAATGCGATTTGGAACATTAGATTATGAAAATACTGTAGGATCAATAAATTTCTATTATAGAAACTATAATTCTATTCCATTTGATGCAAAAGTCTCTTATGGTGAATATCTTGCTGGAGATATTGGAACGACAATTGAGCTATCAAGAAGGTTTAATAATGGCGTCATGTTTGGAATTTTTGTCTCTAATACAGATGTAACTGCTGATCAATTTGGCGAAGGCTCTTTTGATAAAGGAATCTTTTTTGATATCCCCATCTTTGGAAATTTGGTAAGTTATTCATGGAGACCGCTCACAAAGGATCCGGGTCAGAAATTGATAAGAAAACATACACTTTACGATTTACTAGTCAAATTCAAGCCTATAAACTAAATTTAAAAGTTATATCAATCAAAACAATAGGTGGGGGAGCTAGATATCTTTACGTATGTTTAAAAAAAATACACAAATATTTATATTTATGCAATAATCCAAGTATTGATGAAATATATCAATTTATGTAATAATTAGCTTTTAGAGGAGCACCAAATGAGGAAAAGTTTAATAACAATATTAACTATAATGCTTTCGTTTAGCATTGATGTTTATTCCCAAGATTTTTCAGTTTCAGATGAAAGAGCATCTGAAATTACAGAAAGACTTCAGACCTACACAAATGATGAATTGCTAGAAAGAAGGGAACTTTTAATATCTCAACTTCAAGAAGATGAAGATGGCGATGCTCCAGAACCAACTTCAAGATCAGAGTTACTATTTGAGTTGTCTATTGTAGAACAATTACTCATTCTTGCAGGTTTTGTAATGTTAGATAACGTTACGGAAGATTCTTCAGTTCCATCTGATCCAGTAGATGTTGATACAACGCCTCCAGTTATAACAGTGTTGGGTGATAACCCAGTCACTATCGAGCTTGGCGATACTTATACAGATGCTGGAGCTACTGCAGATGGAGGAGAAGCAGTAACAACTGACCTAGGAGGTCTTGATACAAATGTTGCTGGATCATATACGATAACTTATTCAGCTACTGATGCAGCTGGTAATACAGGAACAGCAACGAGAACTGTTAATGTTGTTGATACAGTTGCTCCCGT
>TARA_B100000401_G_scaffold164916_1_pt1 | contig 27682 bp, 52 predicted proteins | sample TARA_B100000401 | Tara Oceans TARA_B100000401 (sample SAMEA2620786) | marine metagenome | biome: marine biome (ENVO:00000447); feature: surface water layer (ENVO:00002042); material: "saline water (ENVO:00002010), including plankton (ENVO:xxxxxxxx)" | depth 5 m
TGTTGATGCAATCAACGATAGTCAAACCTGGAGCAATAGTCTTACTGCTCTTTCCGGTTCATCGCTGACCAATCCTCCTAATGGTTTTGATACCGACGAAAGTACTTACGCTGATAGTACTGCTGGATTTACTCTCGACCTGTCTGGTCATACTTTTGGCACTGGCGCTCACACCATCGAAGTGAAGTCAGGTGGGGCTACTAGCTTTACCGTTAATGGTTATACTTCACTCTCTGGTAGTGGCAGTGGTGCGATTGTGTGGTCCGGTACTCATACAGGTGAACTTACTTCTCTTGTCTCTAGTGCAACTGGAGCTTCTCTTTATTACATCAAAATTGATGGCAAATATTTAGCAAATCCTGGTCAAAATTATGTAACTAGCTACCCAACAATCGCTTCAACCGTCCGCGCCAATCCGTCGACTGGGTTCTCGATTGTGAGCTATTCTGGCAATGGAACTGCTGGAGCAACAGTGGGCCACGGTTTGAATAGTAAACCAGATTTGATTCTGCTTAAGTCCCGTGGCGATACTCAGAATTGGATGGTTTATCACTCTGCTCTTGGGGCTACCAAGGCTGTATTCCTTTCGACCACAGATTCAGTAGCTACAAGCAATGTTTACTTTAATAATACAGAACCAACTTCTTCAGTTTTTTCACTAGGAACACGTGATGGTATAAATAAAAATAGTGATCCTATGATCGCTTACTGTTTTTCAGAGGTATCCGGCTATTCATCCTTCGGGGTCTACACCGGCAACGGTTCTGCTGATGGTCCGTTTGTTTATACTGGGTTTAAGCCAGCGTTTATTCTTATCAAAGGCTCATCTTTCGTTTCGAACTGGTTTATCCAAGACAACGAGCGTAATGGATATAACGTCAACGATGGGGTGGCTTTACGCCCAAACCTTGCAAACGCAGAGGATGGAACAGCAACTTACAACCTAGATATTTTGTCTAACGGCTTTAAGCTTCGCACTTCAGCTGCAGATGCAAACACAAATAATGCGACCTTTGTTTGGGCAGCATTTGCATCTCACCCATTCAAAACTGTTCGCGCTAGATAACGTTAAAATTGTAGTATTGAGACAAGAAAATCATGCTTTTGTTAGATGGTAAGCCGCTCTCTTATGACAGCGCTTTTACACATGAAGGAATTCAATATCCCGCCAACTGGCTGAGACTATCTTCTTGGGAAGAGAAATCTGCTATTGGTATTACTGAGGTTCCAAATCCTCCGTATTATGATCAGCGTTTCTATTGGGGTGTTGATAATCCGAAGCAGCTTGAGGATATTACTGATGAAGAAGGAAATACTCAAACTGGATTGAAGACCCTGTGGATCCAGAAAACAAAATCTTCTGCTGGCACTCTTCTTGCTCCTACTGATTGGTACATTGTACGCAACAGTGAGACTGGTGTTGAAGTGCCTGCTGATGTACTTGAGCGTAGAGGTGAAATTCGTAGCTATTGCGATGAGTATGAGCAAGCTATTGAAGCAACTACTACTACTGATGAGTTAGCTGTTTACATCACCTCTGCTGATTACGGTAGTTTTGCAGAAGTTCCTGAGCCCCCTGAAGAACCTGTAACTCTGCCTGCTCCTGAAACCATAATTGGTGAAGAAGGTGAAGACACCATTTCTGGAGGAATTGTTTCTGGTGATGGCATCATTGGCTCAGCCGGCGAAGATACTTTGAGCTTTGAGTAATTAGTTGCCTGGATAAGGAAGACCTAAGACATCAAAAGCTTTACGTGAGTAGTGTCTTCGGTCTTCATATCCATTAGGTAGATAACGTCCGTTCACCTTAGAACCAACGTCATCTACACCTGGACGTTTTTGGCAATGGCTAATCATGCCACGGTTCATCCACCAGAAACCAGAGATTGACCACGGGTACTTTTCACTAGTGTAGGTCTTACCTATCTCCATTACTTTGGGGTCATACTGACCCTTTTTCTGTAAGTAGTCAGAAAAAGCTTGGTGGTTGTGTCGTCCAGTGACTTGAATCCAGCCAGTCCCAGCAAACTTGACACCATCACCTGGATAGATGTTACCAATATCACGTCTAAACTCATAGTTAGATCCATCATGAATTTCGATGGGATAGCGCAGGCCAGCAGACTCGTGAGCACACTGACCTAGAAAATAAGCAATATTGATTCGATCAAAGGCATACAACTGGCAGCAGTGGGAGAAATCATCCATCAATGAATCAGGAATACTCTCAGTAGAGCAGTTCATAATTCTTCCCATCTGTACTTTAGTGATGGGCCACTGCTCCGGTTTTTTCTCTTGTTTAATTACTTGATTACGATACTTACGGATCCACTCGGAATCATCAGACAACATATCTGGGGACAATGCATCATATAAAATTTCAATCGCAAGCTGCTGATGCTCTTCAGCGTTGTAGTATTTAAAGAAATTTTTGAACCCTTCTACGGTTATCTGTGCCATAATATCAGATATCTCTTGCAATATTGTATCTACAATAGAGGTACTTAGTGCTCATATTATGACTATCGAAGAGCGTCAACAATTCTGGAAAATGGTTGAAAGTGGTGATAATCCACTGCTGTCGGTCATGTCTGGCCTTGTTGAAAAGTGGGGCATGCCTGCCATTGTTATGGCATTAGGTGATGTTGCTGTAGTTCTTTCTGAAGACGCTATTGACGCGGACAACTTGACGCCTAATCAGCGTGGTCTAATTATGAATTGCTGTGCTCAGGTCGCTAATCTCAGTGATCTTATGCATGCAGAGATGGATCATTTATCTGCAAACCAATGAGTGAAGAAGAAAAGGCTAATTGGCAAAAAATTAAAGACGTGATGGAAGAAAAAGGCACTACTGACAACATGTTTTACAAACGTGCTTGCGCTATTGTTGCTGGCCAACCTGATCCAGTAGAACCTCCGCCAACAGTAGAATAGTAATAGTGTTGCTTTCTATAAATGGCCAATAGAGCAAAAGCTAAAGCAAAGGCTGCTTCATATACTAAAAGTAAAAAGAAAGGAGCTATGAAAGGCATCACCGTAAAAAGTGGTGGCAAACTTTCTGTTGCGCAAGGCGGAGGCTTATCTGAAAAAGGCCGTGAAGAAATCAATCGTAAGACAGGCTCAAATTTAAAAGCACCTGCTCCTAATCCTAAAACTAAAAAAGACGCAGCTCGTCGAAAATCTTTTTGCGCCCGCTCCCGTAGTTGGAAAAGTGAAAGAGGCCGCGCTGCTCGTAAACGTTGGAATTGCTGATCATGTCACAAGCATCTCGCAGTAAAGCTAAAAGTAAAGCTAAATCTCGTGTAAATGAAGCTGGTAACTACACTAAGCCTGGGCTTCGTAAACAGATATTTAATAGAATTAAAGCAGGTAGTAAGGGCGGTGCGCCTGGCCAATGGTCTGCTCGTAAAGCTCAAATGATGGCTAAAGAGTACAAAGCGAAAGGTGGGGGCTACAAAAACTGATGCGTATGGCAGGACAGGTGTGGTTTCCACCCGCTAATCAAATGGGACAGGGTTGCGCTAAACGGCCTGAAAAGTATCCAGCACCAGTAAAACCTACGATGAGTCACGGGGATCCACGTACAAGTTTGTTTCCAAGATAATGGCTAAAGCTAAATCGCAAAAATCACTTGATAGTTGGACCAAAGAAGACTGGGGAACCAAGTCTGGTAAAAACAGCACTCAAGGCAGTAAAGCAACAGGCGAGCGCTACTTACCACGTAAAGCTCGTGAAGCTCTGACTGATGAAGAGTATGCGAGAAGCACTGCAAAGAAACGCGCTGCGGCCCGTAAAGGAAAGCAGTTCAGCAAGCAGCCTAAAGACGTTGCAGCAAAAACCGCTCGCTACCGTAAGTAATGTCTAAAGCTAAACGATCAAAAGCAAAAGGCTTAGCTAAGGCATTTAAAAAAATGTCTCACCGAAAGAAGGGTGGAACAAAAGGAACCTTTACAGCAGCAGCTACTAAAGCTGGATATCCAGACACTCCTGAAGGGCGTAAATCATATGCCAACTCAGTATTAAAAGACCCTGATGCATCTTCTAAAATGAAGAAGAAGGCTACCTTCTACAAAAACATTATCAATAAAGACTAATGCCTGGACATAACATGAAGCCCGATTTCCTTGACATGGATGGCGATGGCGACAAGCAAGAGCCAATGAAAGAAGCTGCTCAAGAACCGGATGCCCAAAAATTCAAAGATAAAAAAATGAGTGAGGTCATGCAGCGGAGACGTGGCTGATGGCTGGAGCAATTACAATTACAGGACTTGAATCTTTTAAAGATCAATCAGGAGATCTAACACTTGTTAGTCCTGACTCTACAGATCGTCCAGTTAATTATTGGTGGGTGCCACGTTGGTGGTGGAAGGGTACTAACACCATTTATGAAGGCTGTGTTCGTTTGAATAACAGTGACAACAACGATCAGATTTATATTGCATGTGCCGAAAGTAATCCTCATCTTAAAGTTGAGTGGAACGGCTCTGCCTATACCTTTGATGGTGACAAGAAGCGAAAGCATGTCACTAGGATCTTTGTGACTACAGACGCTTCATTAAAAACTGGAACTGATTATCAAGTGCCGCTGAGAGGTGCTGCTATTACTGCGGTCAGTTAAAAGTAACAATTACAATTAAAAAGTTTACAATTCGGTTAAAGTTTAATTGGCTGAATAATTTCAGGAGCGAATAAATGAAAGTAGGCGTTGTTGGCCTTGGGCGTATGGGCGAAGGCATGAGCCGCCGCATTCAATCAGCCGGTATTGAGGTTGTAGGCTATCGCCGTAATTATGATAAATCTCTTGAAGCAAAAGCTTCTGGATATATCACTGAAGCCGCCAAAACAATTAAAGATCTTGTTCAGCAGTTACGCACTGATGATGAACCAAGTATCTATCTGATGGTTGTACCTGCAGAAAATGTTGAGGCTACTATCACTGAATTGATAGATGCTGGTGCAGGTAAAGGAGACATAATCATTGATCACGGGAACTCTAATTTCAAAGACAGTAGACGGCGAGCACTACATCTGGAGTACAGAGGCATTACCTATCTGGACTGTGGCACCAGTGGTGGTGTTTACGGATTGAAGCGCGGCTACTGCTTGATGGTTGGTGGGGAAGCTGAAGCAGTTGATTACTGCTCACCAATCTTTAGTGCTCTAGCTCCAGGCATTGATGCCGCACCCCGTACTCTTCCTGGCAGTGATGTCACCCCTGCTGAAAACGGTTGGCTTCACTGCGGATCTGCAGGAGCAGGACATCTAGTCAAGTGCATCCACAACGGCATTGAGTACGGACAAATGGCCGCCCTTGCTGAAGGCTTAAACATTCTTAGGAGAGCGAACCTTGGAACTACTTACGTAAGTGAGGGAGACGCAGAGGTAGCTCCAATGGATAACCCCATGGACTACTGCTACGACCTTGACATTCCAGAAATTGTCGAGGTCTGGCGTCGTGGCTCTGTGGTGAGCTCTTGGCTGTTGGATCTAACTGCAGAATCCATGCGTCAAGACAACGAACTGGATGCATTCGCGGGAGGTGTCAGTGATTCAGGAGAAGGGCGCTGGACAGTAAAAGCTGCTGTCGATCTAGGAGTACCTGCTCCAACTATCACTGCTTCATTATTCTCACGCTTTGAGTCACGTCGGTTAGGCAACTATGCCAATCGTGTGCTCAATGCAATGAGAGCAATGTTTGGAGGTCATGCTGTAAGGAAAGACTAATGACATCCCTAGTTTTATTTGGTGGGACAGGAGATCTGTGCAAGAAAAAGTTAATACCTGCCCTCTATCAACTTCATCAAAAGTCAATGCTACCAACTGATTTGAAGATCATTGGAGCAGCTCGTAGAGATAGAAACACAAGAACTTGGCTGGAGTCGCTTGGAGAATATCCACCTGACTTTACCAATCTCTGCTCGTATCACCGATGTGATTTATCTGACGTTGACTCCTTACGGTCATTACCGATAGATGGAGATACAACATTTTTCTTATCGGTTCCGCCTGAGACGTACCCAGATGCAATCAGAAATTTAAAAGCTGCAGGACTTGTCAATGACCCGGAAAACTCCCGAGTGGTTATCGAAAAACCCTTTGGGCACGATCTTGAATCTGCTCATCATCTTCAGTCTGTGGTCGCTGACTGCTTACGGGAAAAACAGGTCTACCGAATTGATCATTACTTGGGCAAGGACACTGTCAATAATTTGCTTGCTACTCGTTTCAGTAATACTGTATTTGAGCCGCTGTGGAATCGGAACTACATAGAAGAGGTTCAAATCTTCGCCACAGAAACAATTGGCTGTGAGGGGCGTTCACAGTACTACGACAGTGCAGGCGTCGTCAGAGATATGCTCCAAAACCATTTGTTGCAAATCCTGGCGTTGATTGCGATGGAACCTCCATCAAAGACTGACGCTACTGAAATCCGCCGTGAGAAAGTCAAGGTTCTTTCAGCGACAAGGTTAGGCACTAAATACGTGCCTGGCCAGTACGAAGGGTATCGATCTGAAGAAGGCGTGCCTCAAAACACAGGTACACCTACGTTCATTGCTGGCGATTTATACATCGACAACTGGCGCTGGCATGGTGTTCCCTTTCACTTCATGACTGGTAAATGCTTGCCATATCAATGCGTTGAAGTCCTGATCAAGCTGAAGGACCCACCACTCAACTTATTTGAAGGGCATGAGTACAAAGACCGAATCAGTATCAGGCTTCAACCAGATCCACACTTAGATTTGCGTATTGATATCAAGTCACCTGGACTAGAGGAGAAGGTCGAACCAGCTACCCTGACCCACGCTTATCCAGACGGTGCACTCGATGGATACGTACGTTTGCTTTACGAAGCAATGAACCAGGATCAGTCACACTTCGTTCACTCTGAAGAGGTGCTCGAATCCTGGCGCATCGTTGATGACTTGCTTTGCTCAGGACCCGATTGCCCAGTACGAACATTCCCCTTTATCTATAAACCAGATACATGGGGACCTGTACACAAGACTCAGTTCATTACTAAGTGGGACTATCCCAAATAATCAATCGCATATTTGACCATGAAATTTTTTATCACCATTTTTGCCTCCCTATGGCTTTTTGCGGCCCCTGCCTTTGCCACTGACGTGACGATGGGTGCTGGAGCAAATCTTGTGTTTGAGCCATCTGAACTCACGATCAACGCTGGTGACACCGTTCGTTTCGTCAACGATGCTCTGCCTCCTCACAACGTGATCGTCAAAGACCATCCCGAGTTTTCCCACGAGGGACTTGCCTTTGCCTCTGGAGAGTCCTTTGAGATCACCTTCCCTGAGGCTGGTGACTTCACGTTCGTCTGTGGCCCTCACGAAGGCGCTGGGATGACTGGCGTGATCCACGTGCAGTGATCTACCTACAGATCATCAACGGCGGTCTTGTGCTGCTGCTGTTGGCTGTGGTTGCGGTCGTTGTATACATCACCAACTTTTACGAGGACTAGCCTGTGGAAAACTGAGGGGGTCTATTGATAAGACCCTCTTATTAGACACTCTAGGTTGACGTGCTAATTTAGGCTACGCAACGCCGAACCCGTGGGTTCGAATCCCACCCTCTCCGTTTTTCCTACTTAACCCCACATCTGCTGGGGTTTTTCAATAGGTTATCGATAGGCGTTGCTTATAACCTCACAATGGAACAAATGAACGTTCAAGAAATGACTGACCGTCTAAAGGTCAGATACAAACGCATTTCAGAACCAACAAAAGTCCTTTGGGACAAGTCAGTCAGATACATCAAAGACATGAATGTTTCTGAAGTCGATGATGACGTGGCTGCTGACTATCTTGAGTTTGCAGAAAACAACTGGAGCGAAAGTACAGTCAAATGTCGTATTGGAATCCTCAAAGGATTGTGGAATAAAGCAGGGAGGAAGAAGCTTTATAGAGGTGACAACCCTTGGCTTGACTTGGATGATGGGCTAGAAATCTCTCGACGGGAACCAACAGTTCATCCGTGGGAGTTTTACGAGTATTACCACGAGGATCCTTACTTTGTATGCCTTTGGTATTCAGGCATGCGTATTGGAGAGCTTGCAGGAATTTATCCAGAACACATTCATTTGGATGCAGACATCCCTTATTACGATCTGGTCTACCAGGAAAATCGAGGTTTGAAAAACAAAGCTTCCATCAGGCAGGTTCCTATTCACACCAAGGCTCTGCCCTATGCCGAACGCTTGTATTTTTCAAAAGCTAAAAGCCCTGGACAAAGCTGGAGTGAACATTTTAAGAAGAACCTTGGCCTGCCAATGGGTGACGGAGCACACTCAATCAGGCACAGCTTTGTTACACGTATGCGGCAACTTGACGTGCATGAGTATTGGATTGATCGATTAACTGGCCACGCTAGAAAGACAGAAACTGCACGCTACGGTTCGTTTGACTTACCCTCTCTTAATGAGCAACTACAAAAGCTACAGTAAATACGCTACTGTCTATATACTGTTTTTTGAAAATGATATAGGGATAGTAGTAGCTTAATAAGTAAATAGGTATATAGATAGAGGCCGTAGTTAGCGTAGCAAAGTAGTTAGAATATTGGCAAACCTTTAGGTGTAAAAATGGGTATCATCGAATCTCCAATTACTTGGATTGTCATTGCCGCAGCTTCTGAAATTATTGCTCTGACTCCCTTGAAGTCCAACAGTATTGTTCAGCTTCTGCTTTCTGCAATTAATGCAATTAAGCCTACCAATGTAAAAAAGGACTGAGCGTCATACCACATGATGCCAGGTGGATTTATCGGTTTGACACACGAAGTGCAGCCGAAAAAATTCGTCGTGCAATTAATGAGCAGAAGTTTTATACAACTTTGCCAAGTAAATTAGATAAAGCAGTAGAAGAATACAAAAAAGCCACTCCCGAACCTGAACCGGAACTGGAGTGGGAATTTGAAGAAACTGGTGAGTTTGGACAGGACGGATGGACTATCTCGTATCGCCACAAGGCAGTTGATAAGGATCAGTAGTCACCGAAGTCTTCTCCTTCCTCTTCATCAAATCCATAATCAATAAAGATTTCAGAACCGGCAGGGATATCCTCTGTTGCAAAATGACGCATTACTTCATTGACTGTATCTAGCTCATAAGCAGCGTTTGCATCAAATGAATGGTTGTACAAACCTGCAAAGCCGAAGCCAAGTACAGAGTCGTCAGCCCGCCAATTGTCAGAAGTATCGTAGGTATAACGAATTAGAACATCAGATTTTTTACGAATCTCTTTGTATGGAAATGTACAGTAAGGGGATTCTTGCAATACATCATGCGCATTAATATCTTCTGAAGTAAACACACCCCAACGATGCGTGTCAGATCGAGCAATATACAGACCAGGATGACAATAAAGCTCGTCAAGTTCTAAATTCATATTATTATTTGTTTTACATCAGTCTAAAGAAATCAAAAACACAATGTGAGATACAATTAGAAAAAGGCTTTGTGTAAATACAGCTATGGTTGAGTCGATAATAAGCGCCGCAGTAGCTGTAATTACTGGTGGTTTTGTATTAACGTCAAAATTAAATGGCAAGATCGATGAGCTTGATAAGCGTATTGATGGTGTTGAGCTGTGCATGGCACGTAATTACGTGACCAAAGATGATTTTGCTAAGACTTTGGAGCGTGTTGAAGGGCATATGATTCGAATTGAAGAGAAGTTAGATGAATTAGTGTTAAGCCAGAATCGATAAAGTCATTACTTAAATACATAAAAGGAACGTTGTTACGTTACATTCTTAGTAAGTTCCTTAAATAAGAACGAATGGGTATCGCTGAAGACTGGGCTGACTTAATGTTCAACCTAGATTGCCTCTCAAAAGGGGCTGCAAAGCGTAAGTTCCGCAAATCAATTAAATACGGTTGGGGCGGCTTATGTGCATATTGTCGCTCTAATAGGGCGACTAGTCTAGATCACATAAAACCTAAGTCAAAAGGAGGTAGTAGTCTAAGAAGCAATTTAATTCCATGCTGTCAATCGTGTAATCACTCAAAAGGTTCAGAACCGTGGTTAGTATGGTTTGAGCGGCAGGAGTTTTACAACGAAACTGCCAAAGAATTAATTGAAGAATGGATTTCCAACAAACGTTTTATCGAGGAAGAATTAGATGAATGCACAGTTAACGATCGAGCAACGGTTTGCTCTTACGAGGGCGAGATACGAAGTCACCAGAATGAGCCGCCCAGCATTGGAAAAAACCGCCTTGCGCCTGCTTAAGTCAAGGATGGAGCAAAAGAATGGTGTTCAAGAGACGTTGATGTCTAATGGCATCATCTTCAAAATTGATGAGCAGCAGAGCGGTCTTCCTGAAATTATCTCTGAAGAAACATTTTGCGAGTTGCTTGAATTAAATGTAGACGATTCTGCAGAACTACCCACTGACATCATGGATGCAGGATGGGAGGATGATGATTTAGAAGATGATGGTCTCACGTTTATGACATAAACAGCTAGACTTTGTTTAGCTGAAACACACACATGGAATATATTTTAGGGCCAGTACTTACTCTTTTGCTGGCTATGAAGTTTACGGATTGGAAGTCTAAGCAACTGGAAGAGCGTGTGGCTAATGCTCAGCAGCAGGTTGAACTGGTAAAAAAGGATATCGAAGTTCGAGATGCAGAGCTGCCTAAGAAGGTGATGGCTACTGTTGTGCCTTTGGCCAAAGCTGTGAAGAACCTAAATCAGACCGTTGGACTTTGATGTCAAAGATAAATTTACTGAGATTTTTTAAGGCATTCGCAAATTCACCACATCACATAGCTGCAGTCAACATGCTTCAAGATTCACTTGATGCAGAATTATTAGACAAAAATGCTGATTGGGTCGTTTGCTTTGAAGCAGAGAATGAAGCTGACCCACAACCAGCAAACTATAATATATAAGTAAAGATAAGGAATCTATAGTGGCTGTAGATCGGCGCAGGTTGCGCAAAGGAGATTCATACGTACAGACCTCACGAGGCCCTGCACTAGCAAAGCAACGTGCTGCTACCTATAGATATAGAAAGCAAGCCGAGCCATTTAGAACAGAACAATCTCCAGGTACTGGTGGCTTTGGCTCTGGCCTTGAGACTCAGATCCAGCGAAACTACATGAAGCAGTACGACAGAGAACGTGCAGAATCACTAAGACCTGAGAATGAAATTCAGGAAAGCATTCTTGATAAGATCAAATCTGCCAACTATCAAGACTGATCATTTGATCTTCTGCAGCCTGCTGAACCCTTGCTTGGCAACATCCATCGCATCATCTACGTCACCACCTTCTAGAAGATCCATGACGGTGGCACGATAGATGCTTGCTACATCGTTTAGACCGGCAGCTTCAAAGCCCTCTGCAGTCACATGAGTAAGCCAAGCAGCTTTTTCTGAACCTTCGAGCTTCCCTGCAATACCAAAGTCAAGTTGCATAGGACGGCCAGTCATTTTGTTGTATAAAACGTTGGCATTATGCCTATCTTCTAGACGAATACCTTTTAAAGCAAGCTGTCCGAGTTGCTGATTAACTCGTATAGCATCCCTGCCAGTAGGGAATTCACGAGCACGTTGACCGTGAGTTTCAAAGTTAGGTCGTACATCTTGCATTTCAATGCGATTTCCTATACCACCAGGAAACGTCTCCACGCCTGCGACCTTGGGAGCAAATCCCATTTCAGCTGCTACAGCTTGCAAATCGGCCTCTTCAATGACTTTTGGAGCATCTCCCGGCAATCCAAACTTTCCTTGATCTGGATAGCTCAATTGCTTCATTACATTTCCAGGAACATCAGAAGCAAAGACGACAGCGTTGCCACCAGATCCAATTGGTTCACTGCGATTTGCTGCAAGCTTACCTTCTCTTAGATATTGCGCGATAAGTTCACCAGCTTTACGCATCTATTTAATATATTTACCATCTATCTATTGTAGAAAAATATAAAAAAGACCCGCTGTTAAGCGGGCCTCAAGTATTTATTGGAAAAATCAATTAACTGATTTTCATTTAATGTAAGTACGACCGCGATAGCAGTAAGTACCATGCACTTCTTCACCGCCTTGGTGAACATTGCAATCTTGACCGCGATAGCGAGTCAGATGAATCTGTGCATCATGCATAGCAGCAGCTTTTTCGATCTGCTTTTTGATGATATTGAGTGTGTTCATTGGAAACCTCCAGTAAGTGTAGAAATTTCCCGTTCCTTCAGCCGAAGCCTACTTGCGTCCTAATAAATAGGATGAACGTATATATTTAGTATAAATCGATACTATTGTTTACGGCGAACAGTTTATGACTTCTTACCATAAAGTCTGTCTAGTTTTTTCTTTTGTTCTCTTAGTAACTGTTCGGCATTAGAAATTATCGGCCATCTTTGTAGCCGTAAAGCTTTTCTAAATCGCCGCCAAAATAGTTCCATAACACGATGTTACGAAACTTTTAGAGTTTACGGCGAACATTATTCGTTTTCGATGAATACAAGCTCTAGATGAGCTTTGTTTAATTCATACAGCATATTTTGTATAGCAATCTGCTCATCAGCATCCCCGCCAGGCCACTTCTCTAAGTAATGCCTCATGCCCTTCACTAGAAGCTTCAGGGCTGGAGCATCAACTTGAAAGTTAAATATGTGGCTTTCTGGGTTATCCATAGAACCTATTGTATCAATGTGTACTTGCCCAATTTTCGCCGTGGTCAGCAGAGGCTGTAATCGGTACACGAAAACGGTAATAACGACCTGCTTCAGGTGCAGAATTTTCTAGCAACATTTTGACCCTATCGACTTCTTGGGGTACAACCGACAGCTGCTGTTCATCGTGCACGTATGCACAACGGGTGTAGTCAATGTTGTAGCTAAGCCCTGCGCTATCAAGCATTTGCTGAGAGATCACCACCCACCGCTTTGATAAGACGGCTCCTGCTGATTGAAGTAGGTAGTTGAGGGCGGCGTGCTCAGCACGGCAGAATATAGGACGCCCATCAAGCCCCCTAAGACGACCGCTTCCACGAACCTTATGTTTAACTGCATCAATAAGTGGCTCCAATCCAGGAATTGCATCAAGAAATTTGCGGCGTAGTTCGCTGCCTAGCTGCTTCTTCTGAGCATCGCTAAGCTCAGGATGCAAGCTATGGCCGAGCTTCTGGTCGCCGGCTCCATAGATGAACGCATAGCAAATTGTCTTGACTTCCTTACGTGTACAACCCACACGGTCTGCGTTTTGTTGGTGAATGTCTCCATTGCACACAACGTCTGCAAACGCTCCCTCGTCATAGACAGATAGGTAATGCCCTAAGCATCTGAGCTCTAAGCCTTCCAAGTCAGCCCCGACCATGACATGACCAGGATGCGGAACAAACAGCTGACGTGCCCAAGGTGCGGACACCACTTGACCGAGGTTGGGACCACGGTGCGCGTTACGCCCGGTTTGGGTCGCAAGAGTGCAGCTGTGGTGAATACACCCGTCATCTTCAATTGTGTTGAACCAGGAATTTGTCCCCTCAGACAGCTGGCCCAACCATTTCTGTAGGGTCAACAGACGGATGAACATCTCACACTCCTCATGCAAAAGCTTGTTGTCTTGAGCTAGAGCAAGGTCGCGCATCTCAGAAAGGGTTGCCTCATCAACCTTGGGCTTACCTGTGTCTGTGACTTTGGTAAAGCGAGCTCCACGGAAGTTCTGCAAAGCCCAGGCAATATGTTGACGTGATGTTGGATTGAAGTCCAGCAGTTTCGTCATAGGAGCACCGGCTACATATCCCTTAGTTTTGTTGGCCCGTTTAGGTGTATAGACCTTTCCGGGTACATAGATATAACGTGATTGAATTGATTGCTCAAGTTGGGTGACCTCGTCTTGGAGTTCACCACGCACTCTTTCTGCGGCAGCTACATCAAAACGGAAGCCACTGGCTTCCTGTTGTGACATGATTTCTGCCATCCGCATTTCGAGCAGTACACAATCATTCATCGGCATCCTCCTCTTTCAAAATAAATGTGTAAGAAACATAGTCAGGCTCTTCAATGCCCATGAACCAAGTCACAGGACATTGGTCTAACCATTCGTAAAACTCAGTTTCTTTTTCAGTCAGATAAGCCATCGTGATCCTCCTTATTAAATCCAAATGCAAGTGACTTTTCTTCTAGAAGTTTGTCTGCTCGGAACTTATGTCCAAGCTTGGCTACAGATTCCATAACTCTGAGAGTATCTTCAGTCGTAGAGCCATCAGGCATACGGCTATGGACTTCATTAAATAGGGGAAAGAAAATATCAGCAGCTTCTGTTACTTCTTCGTGGGTAAGCGGGTCGCCTTTTTTAGGTGTAGTAGTCATGAGTAATCCTCCATACGTCGTTTCATTAGTGCCCAAAGTTTGAGCGTTACTTCGGTGTCTTGGATGCAGTAGTCGAGCATCTCAGGTGTATAAACAGACCAGTTGCCTTCGTGCTTGCCAAAGTCACCTTTAAAGCACTTGAGGCGATAGCCCCAGGCTTCAAGGCTATGTCGTCCATACAGCCGCTGTGGCATGCCGTGTGGACGACGTTCGTAGTCTCTATCTGCAATATGTGGATAGAAGAGACGGCTCAGAACAAGAGTGTCAATAGCTTGGCCCTGTGGCTTGAACTCAGGGAACTGCTCTTTTATTAATGGGATGTCATAGCCAATAATGTTATGGCCAATCAATACATCCGCCTTCTCCAGTTCCTTTACTCCTTGTATGATCGATTGCTCAGGGCGATGGTCAAACACAGAAGTGCCGCCATCGTCACCGCCACGCATAACGATGCAGTGAATACGGGATCCTTGTCGTAGTAAGCCAGTAGATTCAAGGTCAAAAATAATTTGTTTATTCATCGAAGGTATCTGTTGCATTGTCTGGATCATATTCATCTGGCGTGAACGGGTTCGCTTCTGGGAAGAGAACTGGATCAATGTTTCTGTCATTAGTATTTTTTGTAAATCTTGGATCTTCATCTAGAAAGATTGGCTCAATTGAAACTTGAAGTTCTCTTGCCAATCGTCCAGCACGTCTGAACTCTTCTCGGTAGTATGGTTCCCACTCGTGAGCAAGGATCACAATCTTCCTGATGCCCATCATGTGAGCTTGGAAAATAGAAGTGGAGAAGGGATATCTTGTGCTGTATATAACTGCACCTATGGCTGGCGTACCTGCTTTGGCAGCAGCTGCCACCGCATATGAAATACAATCAATCTCAACTTTGCTGTCTGTTAATAAGCTTCTGCCATTACCAATAATCTCTCGGTCACGCACAATAATACACCCTCCAGGAGACTTTGGATGGGTAGACGCTTGACCAATTGCTTGTGCTACGGTTATAAAATATTTGTCTTTATTCTTAATAAAAGTTGGGTCACCTTTAGGACTGGGCATATCCACATCATCGATCTGTTGACTCTATATTAGGAAGTGAATAATTCAGATGTGAGCAATAATGGACCACAAAAATATCAAGTCTTTTAAAAGTCCAGCATTTTCAGATGAAAACTTTTTCAAGCTTGATACTCAGTACGATATGGTGAACAGCCCTGCACACTACACTCAAGGTCGTGTAGAAGCTATTGAGGTCATTGAAGATTCTATTAGCAGTGCACCTACTCCGATGTTGGGTTTTCTTCAAGGACAGGTGCTGAAATATATGCTGCGCCTTTGGCTTAAAAAGAATAGCAAAGAAGATGCTGAAAAAGCAAAATGGTATCTCAATAAACTGATTGATTCGCTAAACTAATAAAGCCGCAGATAAGCGGCCTTGTTGTCAACAGCGGCGGAAGTAGAGATATCTATTGCGTAGTTGAAGAGTCTCATGATCTTGGATGTGTGGCAATAAACTTGTATACGTGTAGTTAAGGTCATGAGTTGTATGAGTAAAGTAGGCAGAGATACCTTCACATAGCTCAGGTTCGTTAGGTTGATACCACGCTTTAATTGAAAAACATTCCCAGGGCTCTAGTCCTTGGGAGACCCAACTGTTCAGTTCCTCTAGGCGCTGGGCAGTTTTTATTATGTGCTGCTCATGTGCCTCTGAAATAGGTAAAGACAGATAAGAGTTTTGATAGAGCAAAGCGTGTTTCCACATCAATGTACCGTCTTTAGTAATTAGACGGCATGGATGCACCTTGCTTTCAGACGGAAGCAGGTAAAAGTAATCCTGAGCAATGTGCTTACTCATCAGATATTACCTTTATTCTCTTCGTAATACTCAAGGTCTTTTTGCCACCCATCACCTGCATACTCGCTATAGATAACTCGACCGATATCTCTAAAGCTGTTATAAAACAGAGATACTTTATCGATATCTGTCAGGGCTTGCTGGATGGGAGGACCATAGATAATCAAATTCCATGTAGATGGACATACAGATTCAAAACCCTCTGAGGTGGCCCGCAGTTGCTTTACACGTTTAAAAGGAATACAAATCGGATAGTCCCAAACAACAGGTGCTGCGCGAAGAAGCTCAGAAGCACTACTAAAGAATACAAAGCTTTTAATATGACCATTTCGATATTCACTAATGGTTTTATTAAGCCAGATACGACAATCCCTTACAGCGCCCTTTGGTGCTACCCACACGTTGCCATGCCAGTGCTCTTGAAGCGGATTAACTTCAATGCTAGGCACGGAGGTAGCATCGACCAATACCTGTTGAACAGGATCAGAAGTCGGATCAAAGTCAATACTTCCCATCACTTCCCGAGCTCGATCAATGAGCTGCGGAGTTGGGTAAAGAGGTAGCTTTAAACCTTTAGCAGCGAGTTTATCCGATAAATTCTTCTGCGACCGCTCTAAGGCTTTCTTGGCTCCCACCTGCTTCGACTGCAAATGTTCTTGTTCCAGCATCACTAATCAATGTAATAAGCACGTTTTGCGTCCAATCATTCTCGTCAATCTCCTGTAAAAGTTTTCTAAGAAATTCAGTTACATCCTCATCGTTTTCACGTTCAGATATACGAAGATCAAATTCAATTGATTCTGCCCACATAAAAGTAGTAGAGTCATTCATCAAATTGATGACAAGAGAACCAGGACCGTGTTTCTCGACTCCATTAAGAGCAATATTAATAAGATCAGTAAGGATCAAATCAGCAGTAGCCATAAGGAACTTCTGCTCTTGCTCCTTTTCAGGACCAAGTTTATCTGAAGCAATCAATTGCTTAATTAGATCAGAACGTCTAGACATAATGGAATGACTCTCTATTTAGGATAAGTTAATTAAGTATTATTTGTGGAGTTTCCATCTCCATCTTCTTTGTTTTGTGGTGTATTAAATTGACTGGTATGTCTACCGTTAAGCATGTCATCTACCACTGCTTCCCATCTATCTGCAAATCCTGAGTTAGGTGCAAAGATTAAGTTTGCACGATCATCCAACTCTTGAGCATTAGCCATCATTTCTTGTTCCTTCATCGCTTGTTCAATTGCATACTCAGCGACTTGCTGTTTAAGTGTATGTAACTCGCAAGCTAGTTCAAAGCTTTCAAGATAAGAATCTTGATCGACAAACACACCAATTTTTTGAGGAATTAGATGGAAGGGATTACAGCAGTACTTATTTCCACATGTAGTTTTGACACCTGTGTAGCCAAGGTCGCCCCAGGTGTACCACATGGCAACTCTTTGAGGGTGATGCTGAGTACTGCTACTGATGCCAGGTCGTCTCCAGGGAAACTGTGGCATCCCGTTGCCAGGAGCCTTGTAACCCTGCCACTCCCAGCATTCGTCCGGCTGACCAATGTCAACTTTAGACCAAAACTTAAGAGCACGTTTGCGTTCTTTCTTGAGTAAACGGTTGATGTCAAAAGACATACGCCCTTCTCTAGCTGCTGCAACACAACGAACGCAGGCCTGATGGCTATCAAAGCGCATTGAAGTAGAACTGAATCGACCAATGGAGTGGCCGCTATAAATGCATAGCGTTCCTTCCTCAGCAGTATTAGAGAGGTTTAGATTGCGCCTACCGTATGCATGACCACCGACCTTGCGGCTGGGCTTGGACTCAGACATCAAAAATCACCATCAGGTTTAATGTGTTGACCACCATGAGCTGCGTATTGCTGCTCAATGGGGAGTAGTTCAAGCTGGTGATTCAGTTTGTACTCATAACGAGTGCTATTTTCGTACTTAATTCGTACCAATTGAGCACGCGGTGTGTAGTACTCAGGTGTGCCTACAACAAGTGCAATCCGTTCACCAGGAGCAACGACAACACGTTGCCCAATCTCAATATCTTTGGCTTTCATTGTATCTGAATAATATATGTTTTCGTAACTTCAGTGTAATTAGAAGTCGTTCAAAATGTGATCCTCAGTAAGTGGATCGTTCTTAGGACGCTGCCAAATACGAACAGACTTAGGTTTACTTGTAAGTGGATCCTTTCGTGTAGTGACAAGGCGTCTCCAGCCCATGGACTGGAGAATGTCTGCTACACGTCGTCCTTCTCTGCGTCCCTGACTTCTAGGGTCAAGCTCAAGCGCATTAGTCAGAATTTCAGCTGCTGATACTTCATCGCGGATAGCTACATAAGTAGCGACTTTGTCGAGCCATGGATCTGGATCGCCAAACTCTTGGATGTACTCCGCAATAGCGGCAATCTCACCACTGTTGAATTCGTATCCCTGCCCATTTCTATAGGCATATACAGCCGCTGCCCACAGATGATCACGCTGTGTGCTGAGCTCTTTCCAAGGGATCTGGAAGTTTGCACCAATCTCAAGTGGAACGAAGCGCCTGTTACCAGTGCTATCCACAAGGAATTGGTTACGGTTGGTTGTTCCAATAAGAACAAACCTCCGAGCTAGCTTACTTGGCAATGATGCATATGGAAAGCGAACTTCATCTACACGAGTGGTAACAAGGTTTTTGAAGTTTTCAATGTTGCGAGCATTGAAGTAGTTATCAATCTCAGGCAACTCCAAGACCCACGCAACGTGCAGGCGATACTGCTCTTTCATCAGAGTTTCTAGCGGTGTAGTAATTTCTGAGAAAAGGTTTTGGGGTACAAGACAGCGAGCAAACATAGATTTACCTGCACCTTGGGGACCCACAAGAATTGGCAGCCAAGACATCGAGCATCCAGGGTTGAACGCTCGTGCGACCGCGCCAATCATCATCCGCTGCATTGCAGTAGTAGCAATCTTGTGAGGGTTGCCTAGGAATACTTCACCGACACGGTCCCAGTCGGGGTGCGGCTCAGACTTTGCAGCACACTGCTCTAGATAGCGCTTAATAGGACAGTAGGAGTTCTTAGCAGCTGCATATTGAATAGCACTTTTGATGCGTGCTTCAGGAATAAAGATACCATGCTCACAAGCAACTTTAACTGTCATTAGATCTAGGTCATTCCCTTGCAGTGCAACGGTTTTGCCCTGGTTGTCTGTATATTCAATCGCGCTGGTTAGTTCATTCTTACGTAAATCATGAAGGATGTCTTTGACCTTAGACACATCATTTTCACGTTCTTTAGCAAGATCATCTGAAGTTTTCTTAGGACGACCTCTACGCTTTACTTGCTGCGCATCAGGGATTGGTTCAACTTCAATATCATTTGGCTGCATCTTTGGCTCCATCGTATTAATGTATTCATCAAAATTATGAATGGGATCAAACTCTGTATAACCTGCGGCCGCTCCAAGAGCACCAAACCTCAGGTTATCTGGTAGCTTTCTAGCCCAGTCAGGGTCTTGCTTTTTAGCAAGCGAATAAAGTGTAGTATGACCTGAATAGTTGCCGAGACCTCTCCACTTAAATGGTTGAATATTCTCATCTTTTTCACCGTGATGCCCTTTGAGCACCCATTCAACCCATGAATCAAACATTGGCTCACCAATGCCTGCACAAGCGGCCATGACGGGCACATAGTAAGTTTCATACTCCCCGTCTTCAGAAGGGCGCAGAAAGGTTTCTAGGAGCCACTGACATCGTTTAATGTCAATATCAGTAAGGTCAGAACTGTTGAAGTTAGATGCCTCCTCATAAGCAATATCTTCAAGAAGAAAATCAGGAACAGGCTCTGATTCTTTATTTGTTTGGACCTCTGCTTTGGAGTTACCAAACCAAAGTCGTTCAGGCTTTTGACCGCAATTGTCGGCAAGCTCCTGGAGCTCTAGCTCGGCAAGTAGACGGTTGACAATCAACCAATACGCACCACGGTGTTCAGCAGAACTATTGAGCTGCCTCGCAAGAGGGAATAGCGCTCGGAACCGGTGCTCTTGTTCTGTATGGCTTGCAGATGTGTAGGTAGCAGCACACCACTGCCTAGCGGTATCAGTGGACCAAAACCGTGCCAGCGATGTATCGCCGTCAAAATCAATGACGACAACGTTGGAACCTACTGCATTCTCAGCTTTACGGTGCCTGCCATGGAAGTGTGTTGCACACCATCCATAGCCTTGCTGGACCCAACCAAGTAGCCATTGAATATCTTCATTAATGTTTTGCCAGTCACGAGCAGGCTTAGTTTGTTTGTTCTTGCAATTCTTGTTGACTGCAATCCGTAGTTTCATTATCTATTTCATGAAATTGTTGACAACGTTTTAAAAAACGTGATTCGTGGAGAGCTAGTTGATCTCCATCAATAAATATCCCTTGCGTCGTTTCAGGAGTAGACACAATAATGAGTGCTACATCACAAAGAAAACCCGTTCGCTCATTTAACGCATACCTGTAGGCCGCCATCTGCTGAGCGCACTTCGTGTATTTGCGATAACCACCGAAACCAATGCGGTCACCACGATCGGGAAAAGTCGCACAGTAAGGAGCGTTACTAGTTTTAAAGTCAGCAATGACTCGTACACCACCGATTTCACCAATGAGATCAGGGCAACCAGCGTACCGGTGTTCGGTACTCCAAACATAAGCCACTTCTTTATCGTCGCTTCTAAGGTGATTCCAGTCAGGACGTAAAGGACGCTCTGACCAATGAATTGTATCAAACCAATCCAGATACGTCGAGATACCGTTCCAAAATTCTTGATATTGATCAGGTACATTTGGATCCAACCCTCGTAAATAATTTTCACAACCAAGGTGAATAGCCGAGCCGCGAGTAGATGCCTCCTCTAGCGCACCCGGATTATTCTTTTGCCACGTGCGTAAACCTGCTTTAGATTTTTCTGATTCAGTGGCAGATAATACAGTGGTTACACTTGGCATATAAATGCCGGAGCATAGATACTTTCTATGTCCGGCAGATGTTTGTATTCTATAAGGCTTATCAGTAGTCACTCTCTAGTTCCTGGTTCTCTTGATACGCTGAGCTGTAATCTGTAGTTGCGGTCTGTGTTTGAAAGAGCTGATAGAGCTCTCCAACCAGTTGACCTACACCTTCCATGACTTGTCCCATGGCAACAACTTGATTAGAAAGTTGAGCAACTTCTTGACGGAGTGCAATGGTGTGATCCATCAATGAAGGTGGACGAGTGATAGGCGCAGGAGCCTGAGCAGCTTTAGCTCCTGCAACGAGTTGGTTAATACGCTCCTGCATTTCAGGAGGAAGATTTTGTAGTGAGTTTGTCATTAGAATTCAGTTTCAGGTTCATCTTTTTTAGCAGCCTTAGTAGTAAGGACGGTGCTTCCACGCTTGTCTACTCCACCAGCAGGTAGACCTTTTTCATCAACTTGCTTTCCATCAAAAGGATCTTTCCCTTCAAAGAAGTTAGGAAGCCAAATTGAATCCTTCTCAGATGCCCATTGATCCACGATTTTCTGTGGAACTTTTCGCACCTTCGGTAAGATGCTGTATGAAGTTTCCAGGCCAGCTCCCTTACGGCTGATCTTAATCGAGAAATTAGCGAGTCCATCTTCAGTCCAGGTATAGTCTTCAATTTCTTGAAGGATTTCAGTCAGCTGATCGCGCAAAGATTTCTGTTCAATAAACAGTACTTCGAGACGACCACGTGCAGCAGAAGTACCGACCCAGGCTAAAAACCTACGTGGCTTGACGTAGGAGCCATCAATTTTTGGTCGATCTGGTTTAGACCAGTCAGTTTCACGAGCAAGATCGCTAGGAGTCCCAGGATGAGTGCGAGTAACAACGTACCCATTGAACTTGAGTTCACCGTCTGGACCTGCTGCTTCGGAGGCATACTGCCAACCCATGATTGCATGGCCTGTTTCATAGCAGCCGAGAAGTCGAAACTCTTCACTTTCGCCATCTTTGAGGCTACTTGGTTTCCAGTAAGGCTGAGGTTCTTTGGTTTCAATTTTATCTTGATTTTGTTGGAGTAATTCAGGTGGTAAAACTTGCAGTGCCATATCTAATTATCTAAGACATAACAACTATAAGTTGTACAATATTAAAATGTGAGCTTATGAATCATGCGTTTCGCAGATATTTTTGGTAGTGGTTTAGTAGGCGCACTAACTGGTATTGACCTTACTGACATGGTCATGAAAGGCGGATTAGTTGGTGCAGCTACAGGAATGAAAACTCCTGGATTGCAGGATTTTTTGCTCAGACCTGGGAATAAAGCTGGAATCATCTCAGGACCATATAAGCCTGGTGAAGATGATGGTGGATTTATGCAAATGCCATATTATCCCGGAACACAAAAAGGTCAGCGACTGCATGGAATCGCTGACTTTGATGGAAATTATAATCCTACTTATGAAATTCCTGGCGGACCTATCACATCTGAGGAAATGCAACGCATGAATAAGATGTATCCTATTCAAAATATTGGTAAATAGAGGCGTCCCAGCCTGGAAGATTACGGGCTAAGTGTATCTCACGTTCAATAATCCGGCGTTGGATCAACCTCTGTGTAACCCGCTGCTGAACCATTCGTTTGTGGATTCCTGCTAGATTTTTCTCGATCTTTGCGAGTCGTGAAGTCAGATGCAACAATGGCTCGATAAGGGCTGTCATTGCCATCCTTGCGATATTCGCGGAGGTAGCCTTGCACGCAAATAGGGCGTCCTTTGCGGATTCGATTCGTAAGTTTGTTCTTTCTAGATTCATGTGTTTCAAGGAATAGCCAAGTCACAATGTCGGAGTTATCAAGAGAAGTACCGATCTTTACAGCTACTTGATTGTTCTTACGCTCTTTAATCTCATCTGTTGCAAAAAATGCGTTACCCAATACAACCTGATTGCAGTAAACCGAATCAGGAATGCCAGGCTCAATTGTGGTAATAATTAGATCAAGCGGTTTACTCGTGTCATCCGAGAAGACAACGTTACCGGTAATCAGTGCTCTCGTACCGGGCTTCCAATCTTTAAAGAGTGAGAGCTTTGCTCCCTCACGGTCGTAACAGAGGACTCTAAGTTTGACCTCTGAAGACCCACTACCAGAGGGCACGACAGCATCAGCACCGCGATAGTCAAGCCCGTAAGCATTAATGGGATCTGAAATAAAGGATCGTAGTTCAATTGTTGCAGCAATAAAGTTCATTATGACTGTTTAGTTTTTCCAGTCTTTATATTAAGCGTCAGTCCCACATTGCGCGAGCAACAGTAGGAACTTGATCCGCAAGAATATCTCCAATGGATCTAGCAATCTGCATATGTTCTAACTGTGTACCATTGGCAGCTCGTAAATCTACGTAATGAAGCCAGCTGCGAATCGTACCAGACATGTACAAACGAGTAGCTGTACTCAAAGGAAGCACGGAACGAGCACATTCTTTTGCTACACCAGAGTCCAACATACTATTATAAATATCTATAGCACTCCGATAATGATTATCGATTTGCTGTTGCAGGAACTCAACTTTCTCTTCAGGCAAGTCATCAATGCTGTTCTGCCTGTTCTTTAAGTCTTGACGGCGAAGGTCAGGAACGTTTATCTCTGTTGCAACCGCATAGCGTTGACTGAACTCTTGAAATGAGAAGGATCGGTGACGCAAGATTTGCGGAGCAATAGCGCGTGTAGTCTTAATCTCGACGCACATGGACGCCATTTCAAACGGGCTCCAGTGGTTGTGCTTGATGAGATAGCGGATGAGTTTTTCGACATTGGGGTTATCCTCATTTGCAGGATTTGAAACGCGAGCAATTTTCCCAATGAGTTGCTCTGCATCAGGAGTTACCCACACAAGCTTTGCGGTGTGCATTAATTTTCTGGAAAGTGTTTTATATGTAAAGCTTTAAGCTGCTTTATCGTGAGCTTATTTACTTTGGCTTCGATACGTGCAAGGAGCTCAGTAATGTGATCACTCTTTGTCTTGGGTTTTGATTTTGCCATATAATTTTGGTTTAATCCGGCCATAACCAGATTCTATTGAATGAATTGGATTATCTCTACCTAATTTGTCATAATATTCATCAAATATATCAGTCTTTGAGTAAGCTCTCACAGCATCAAACTGACGCTCACCATCTTTCGTGAATGTAATGATGTGAACGTCAGTAGGAAGATCCTTGTCATCGAAGGTATCAGGACAGATACCTTCTTCAATGATCTGGATTTTAGTAGGCATATATTATAAATTAAGCGTATTGAGGCAGATTTACACTGCTGGTTTCAAAGAACGCGGGCATACGAGATGCTCTTGTCTCCATCAGTCCCTCAGCTTTGCCTCTTGAGTACAGAGAATCTGAACTCGAAAGCCAGAAGTTGCCGGAGAGATGCTTGTGATCAGATTCCCCTTTAAGGGATTGAAGGCACCATGCGACCGTAGCGCGGCGGAGATTGTTGAGGGTCTTGTCAGATTTAAGTCCAAGCGCCTCACATACGAGCGTGTTAGCGGCGACATGGGTTTGCTCATCGCGAGAGATGTCAGCACTTGTTGTACGGAGGCCTGTGTCTCCAAGGAATCTGAAGATTGGGAGTAGGACAAAGAAGACGGAACGCTCAAGAACCACGGCCTTAAGGACCGGATGTCGATCCAATTCAAGCCACGTTTTACAGATGTGAGCAGCTTCTTTCTCAAATTTAGTGGGGACTTTATGGACCTCAGCTGCGTAATTAAGGGCAATATCATGTTTAACTTCGTCTTGTACATTACTTTCAAGCAGCTCCTTGCAGCCTTTTACGTCAGGCAGATCGCCTTTCATGGCGTCTTGAATAAAGTCACCGACAGGGATTTCCAAGCAACGCAAGGAGAGAGCCCGTTGGATGACTTCTTCACCGCCATCAAAAAGTTTGCCAGCATCTACTTGAACCGGAGTCCAGGTGCGCTTGCGTTCGTGGAGGTGGATGTAAGGAGTTGCAGCTTTCATTGGTATAAATAATTGGTTTACTCGGCACAGCCAACACAGGCTGAGGGGTCATTGAACAAGTCAATGATTTCATTGTCAGAATCATCATCGAAACCGAACATAGTTCCGAAGTCGCCATCTAGAGCCGCCAGAGCATCATCCTTAGCCTGTGTATTCTGCATTACCTGCAATGAATAGTAAAGACTTGTCTGAGGCGATTTAAGCCACTCATCAATGAATGTTTCGTCATAGATTACAACGTCACTCCAGGAGTTGAAGCTGTAACCATGAGCCAGATCTGTGGCTTGCAGAAGACGCATAATGCCATCAACAGTACGCTTATAGGAATCCCATCCGACTTCTTCAGCCGTTTCAACATTTCCATAATCATACTGTTGGACACCAAAGGTAGAGCTGTCCCTATCAACTGTACGCCCGATCGGTGGTGCGATTTCGGGGGCTGTTGTATAGCCTGCTCGGTCTGTATATCGATAAGAGCAAGATGCGGTAGGAGCGATAGCAAAAGCTCGATCCATGTTATGCAGTCGTGCAATTGCAGCGGCTGCTTTAATACCTTCATCGATTGCTTTCACAATTTTAGATGCAGCACGAGTCACAGGTCTTTCTGTAAACGTGCTGGTATGAAACTCTAGTGCATCAGCGAATTCTTTGTAGGTTACACCTTCTAAAGAAAGAAGATTCGCAAGACCAAGCATACCTAAACCAATTTGACGATCAACTTCAGGTGAGAGATATTCACCACTTGCATCGACATTAGTTTTTGCATGGAGCTCAATAAGTTCAGTCATGCCATCAACAAATGCTTGAGGCAAGTCATCTACTTCGCAAGCTGACAAATTAATGTGCTCAAGCAAACAAGTGCCTCTGCTTTCAAGAAACACTTCAAGACACACATTTGCGTAAATCCTTCGACCATGTTGATTGTGGCGAACTTTGGCTAACCAAATGTCTCCACGTGCAATGCCAGCTAAGAGCGCATCCCTGGTGGCTTGACTGGCACTAGCCCAGCCCTTTTCCCAGATGTTGACACACCGCTTTGCCCACGGGAGCTCAGCTCTTGGTGTGTTGATGAATTCAAGGATGTCTCCGTGATCGATGTCGAGGTGGAGCACAACAGCTCCGTTTTTGTAGACACCTCCTCGGCGTAGCTGTTCATTGAGGCAGCTATAAATTTTGCCAAATGAGACTGGGCCTGAAGCAACAAGGCCTTTTCCGTTGTCAGTTCCTGAGGGTCGAATTTTGCTGAGATGCACTGCAACACCTGCTCCAAATCGCAGAGCGTGGCTAACAAATCTCCAACTGGCTTCAATTCCATTACGACCTTCCATTGAATCTTCAACGACAAAAACCGTACAACTCACAGGTAGACGGCTAGTGGGGTCGTCAATCCAACTCTGGACACGACCTGTACGGGCAATTGCTTTGTTACTCATTTGATTATTTTTTAGAAGAAACTTGGGGAACACAGACGCTGAGATCTGGCTTTTGGTAGTTTGGACCTTTCAGAACCTTGCCGTCTTCTCTGAAGATTGCTTGTCCGTTTTCATCTAGTTTACTCATATTAGAGTCGAATACACGGAACATTGCTTCATCCAAATCAATATTGAATGCGGCAGCAAGTTGATAGCAAACAAAGACTAGATCAGACAGTTCTTTCACAAGATTGACCCGCTTATCCATATCATCAGGAGAATCCATAAGATCTTCTGCGGCATCAAAAAGCTCACAAGCTTCTTCTTCGATCAAATCAAGCTGCATATCCCAAAGCTTCTTTTTAATGAAGCCTTGTTTTGCAATATTATCTAAGCATTCTTGCCCAAAAGTTTCACGGAAAATCCGTGCGTGATCACCGAGATTCATTTTATATATGCGCGTTTATTTACTGTAATTACTCCGAGAATCTATTTGTCTCGGAGCGTAATCCTACCACGAGATAGGTCAAATGGAGAGAGCTCAACAGTGACTCTGTCTCCGACAAGCAGTTGGATTTTTCGTGTAATTAGTCTGCCTGAAGCACGACAAAGGCACTGATGACCCTCAGGTTCATCAAGCTCAACATTGAAATATCCGTTTCCACTTTCTTTGTAGATGGTGCCCTTGGCTTCCACCACGTTTGCTTTTTTAGACATTTTTACTCAATTATTTTTTAGTACATTTGCCAACTCATCGATCTGGTGATACATCGGCGAGTAATCAAGCCGATAGTAAATTTCATCAGCTATATATTGTGTGTTCGCATCATCAGGCAATTCAAGATTATCAACTAGATAATCATATATTTCCATTGAGTTCATTGGTATTATTCTTTTGGACGTAATATCTGTATTGCGCAAGTATGCCGCTGTAGCTCTCTGCTGCATCAGCAACCAAGCTAAAGAAATCGTCAATGTATTCTGGATCTATATCTACAGTTATATCGGCTGTAAAACGTTTCTGTGTCATTCAATCAATCCGTCTTGATATTCATTGCAAAGTTCAATTACTTCTTGGTCAGAGTAATC
>TARA_B100000401_G_scaffold323434_1_pt1 | contig 22370 bp, 49 predicted proteins | sample TARA_B100000401 | Tara Oceans TARA_B100000401 (sample SAMEA2620786) | marine metagenome | biome: marine biome (ENVO:00000447); feature: surface water layer (ENVO:00002042); material: "saline water (ENVO:00002010), including plankton (ENVO:xxxxxxxx)" | depth 5 m
ATAAATTACTCTACAATCACTAGAGTAACCAAGTATCGCATTATCAAATCCATCAGCAAACAATGCTTCGGGGTTATGATCCCCAATGGTTTCTTTTAGTTCTTCGATGCGCTTGGCGCGATTTTCCCTTAACTCTTCTATAATATCTTTTTTGCTCATGCCTCCAACACTAGAGCAAAATGATTAAGGAGTCAAGAACTTTTTTTGATTTCCAAAGATTCTTTTAAGGCTTTAGCCAAAGGAGAGAGAGGATTTTCTTTTATTTCGTAAAGAAAGTTTTCTCTATAATGCTCTACCTTCTCAATGGATTCTTTGAGTATTTCAACATCGGGGTCATGCTTATCTGCTTCTAACTTATCTTTAGCTACGATAAGTAGATTGTCTAACGCAAGCATAATATTTCGATGATACTCATTCATCTCCCGAAAAAGTTTTAAGAACCCATTTTATGTGCTTAGTTAGTTCGTAACAAAATCTTTCTTTATTGCCTTGGGATTCCCAAAAATTTGCTTGTTCAATTAATTCTATTGTTTTTTGTTGAACTAATTCAAGGTCTTCTTGCTGAAAAGTAGGGTTATTGCATATGTCTTCATTTAAAACTTTAATCATGCCAACCAACGCCATAACCTTTTGGTCTAAAAGGTCAGAATAATCTTGTTTATAATTATAAAATTCTTCACTCATTACTTTCACCTCTATTTTCACTTGGAGGACAAGCCATATCTTCCATTAGCATAAGGACATGATCTTTAAGAGCAGGTTCTAGCTTTTCAGCAATCATAACTCTAGCAGATTCTGATTGCAAGTTAATTTGACAACTGCCTGTGTTGCCACAAGCAACTTGGCGTAATACTTCTAATATTATTTCTTTCATTTTTAATCTTCTTTACTAAATAATAAGATAAACTCTCCTGCAATGCAATACAAAAGAATGCCAATGCAGACAAAAGTTCCAATTAACCAACCAAAAAATTTATTCATTTATTTTTAAGAGGTTTTGTATATGGGGTTGTTGTTTTTGAGATTTTCTTCATGCACTCTATATTTGATTGATACATCTCTTTTTGTCGCCTAAGTTCGTTGTCATCTTTTTGCAACGACTGAATGGCTTTATCTTCGCTCATCACCCCATTAAGAACACGATTAACCATATCTGATACTGATCGAGCAGTCAAGCGATAAGGAAAATTTCTGCAAAGAAACTTATAAAACTTACCGCTTATTTTGCCGTGCTTTAATTTCTTGTGCAAGAATTTTCTGTAATTGCAGTTTCTAGTATTATGCAAAGTTTTCATCTTTTATTATATGAAACTTTACCTTCATCATTATGAGCCTTACTTGGACAAGTCACATCGTGAAACCAAATAGACGCTCTGCTTGCAAGTGTGCTACTAAATGGCAACAAAACCCAATACAATAATTCAGAAATTGAATGCCCGAAAACATTATGGATGAACCAATTTTTGTATAACTTTTTCATTTATCTTCTAATTTTAATTGACCTAATAATAGCTTCAACGCCATCTCTATTTTTAGTATGAAGTTGTTCTCCATTAACAAAAGCAATCTTCCACCACTCTTCTTTGTGAAGTGGATCAATCCTAGCTTTTACATATACTACATTTTTTGGATTAATGTAATAACTTTCGTTGTTCTTATCTTCTATCTGAATCATAATATTTTATGGGGTGCTATTGATAACCAAATTACCTGTCTTTAAATCGTACATAAACAAATCTTCATGCGCTGATCTAAATTGCTCTACATATTTGACACCATCTTCTTTAGAGTTGGTAGTATGCAAAACTTCATCCTTCCAATCGTTTACCTGTCTAATTTCATAGCGATAATTAATTACTCGCACAATATATTTGTGGCTAGTATCTTGCGCTAATTGACTACCTATGTTGTTGCGATCTGCATATTCTTGAGCCTCCGCTTTTGTCAAGAAAATAGGATTAATAGTAGGATCATCCCAATTAGCATCATACGCTTGATAATAAATTACTTCACCATCAACCCAATCATTAATAACATTTTCGGATGTAGAAATCTGACTACTGCACCCAAAAATAAATAAAGTTAAAAATATTAAGTATTTCATTTTTTACTCCAATTTATTGATTCGTAATTTTTTTTAAATTGTTCTGAAATGTTTCGAGGAGAGTCACCTTTTCCGTTACGATGCTTAGGTTTGGAAGTTGTACTCTTCTTCGGTTTAGCTTTAGGTTTTTTATCACTCATTTCTAATTCCAATCAAAATCTATCGAGTGAACATAACCCAATCTTTTTGTCCAACCAAGTTTAGGTTCAGTCACCTCGACAATAGTATTGTATCCATCGCTATTCAACTCTTCTCCATTAGTCGCAAACAAGCACTCAACCTCTAAAGTGTCTGAGTCTTCAAGCCACTCATCCACCTTGATGTCAAGAAACCAAACAGGGACAGATAAACCTTCTCCGACTAAATCTTCTCTAATTGTTAGGTGACTATTTTCTACGCTCATTCAAATATATCTCCCTTGTAATAATCAAAACCCTCTAGTTCGTTTTCAGCTTCTTTTCCAAGAGGAAAAAGTTTAATCGCAATTCTGTCATCATGGTTGCTAATCATTAAAGAATATTCCCCTATTCTAAGCCACGCATTCCTGCCTGTCAAGACAAAATCTTCTCCACCGAAAGAACCATCATCGTTTCCTACGGAATCGTGTTGTATATCAGCTACTATATTCATGTTTATGCTCCATTATTGATTTAATATCATTTTTAGCTTGTTCCCAATAGGAACTCTTCATTTTCTGAGTTTGACCGAATTGCTCCGCTCTAACCATTTGTTGTCCATAATTATGCCATATTTTGCATATCTTGTCAATGTTTTTATCATCGGGCTTAACTACAAAATGATTCCAATGTTTTTCTCCATCAATAGTTTCTGTTTCAATCCATTCAGAAGGAAAACCTTCGGAATAATAATGCAACCAATTATCCTTCGCAAATTCTCTAGCAAGAGAAACAAAACTATCTTGCAAGCTATGAGATTCATACAAGTCTGCATCTTCATACCAAGACTCATAAACACTAATACAGAAACGAAAAGTATCTTTAATTGCAACGCCTTCTTGTTGCCATTTTTGCAACTCTTCATCACCATGTTCTTCCATATAAACACTATGGGCTTGACCATACCATTTCATATGCTTGGTTACTCGACTCTCATAGACAATCTTTTGGAACTCCTCAAGAAGTTCTTGATTTGACATTTGCGTCATTGATGTTCTTCTAAAACTTACTGATAATCCTTCTCCGCTCATAATGCCCTTACATTAAACTACTTTATCGCCCCTGTCAACAAAATTATTCGCTACTCCAAGTTTCTTCAAGGGTAGCATTCATATAATCTTTATGAGTAATCTCTCCAAGAGTACCCATAATATCCATGCCTCCTTCTTCTTCTAGTAGCTTTCTAGCTTCCTCTTCAGTATCTGCATCTATTTCATAAAAGTAAGTTGCAGGGACGCTAAATACATAAGTATTACTCATTTTTCAAATTCTACCTCTCTCTTGCCTTTTTTATTATAACTAAATAAATATTGTTCTCTATCTGTGTCTATTTGATGATACTGATTTTCTTCAGTAGGTGGATCAACTGCGTAGCAAGCGACATCCCAAGACCATTTAATAGAATCATAGTATTCAAACTGACCTGTTTCGACATTTATTTCACCTAAATCATCGCCACAATAAATATTATAATCTACATAAGTGCCATCACCTACATCATAACTATTCCAATAATCAAAATTATCTCCTTCAGTTATAACTTCGGGGTTAAGCTCGACTTTTTTAATGTGAGTTAATGCTAGGTCAATTATCGCTAACGCAACTTCTTGTGGTGCTTGCCAAGTTTGTCCTATTTTATTCATTGACCTCATTTAAAAGCATATTCCATGCTTTGTCAAGCAATTCTCGATCTCCTTCTTCATTTTCGGCAGAAAGAGACTCAGAGCGGTAATTTGAGAGTGCGTTCTCTACCTCACCGATAGCTTCTTCGGTTGTCATTGATTCGATATATAATCTAACTTCTTCTTTATTCATAATGTTATTTGTTGTGTTAAAAATCCTATTCTAAAACTAAAGACTTGATGATGTCAAGCCCCAATTAAATTTTTTCTCATCAAACGAATCGCTTTATCCTTACCCTTGACTTCGCATTCCCATTTAGCTTCCTTATTTGGCTCAATAGCAATAACAGGTGGAATATTGCCAAGAGCGAAATACTCGGCGTGAGCGCGAGGTTTTTCGGGAGTGCCTTCTGACCAATGAAAGACAGGAGCAATAAAATTATGATCTCCTTCTCCTTGGTTGACCCATGTATAAGCACAACGCTCTGCTTGAAATGCAACATTGCGATCTTCTGATGGATTGCAAAAGTCATGTAAGTTGTCATAGCAAACAGGAATATTTACTTGGAATGTTTCAAATAAATAATCGCTAAAATTAATGCAATTATCTACATTAAAGAAACCCTTGTCTTCATTCTCGATAGTCAATCTATTGAATACCCCTGCATCGCAACGCATAAGATTTTTGTAAAATCTATCTGCAACAATTCCGTAACCTTCATCCATTTTTGGAGTATAATTAATATGAATGTTCATCGGCGCAGTATGGTCTTGGGGTAGACCTACCATGTCAAGAACACTTGCTTGAAAATTTAGTTCATTTATCGTTCTCTCTACTGCATCATTATTTGTAGACGCAAGAACATTAAATTGATCGGGGTGAGAGCCGATAGATATGTTGTATCTTTTAGCTATCTTACCCGCAAATTCTAACTCCTCTTTTATTTGAGTCAAACAAATAGGATTGAGGTCATCAAGTGTTACATCAGTTTGTGCATCGGTTATTAAAGGAAACAACGCGGAACTCAAGCGATAATGAAATATATTATGCAAGACACAATGATTAATAATGTATCGAGTGGTTCTTGCATTATGCAAGATGCGTTCTGACAACTGATGAATGGCATCACTCCTCTCAAGGTCGTGAAACCTCTTTCGGGTCATTGTCTTAAAAGAGTATTTCTTCTTGTCCTTCTCTTTCAACTCTTCGCTGATACAAGTGAGTCCTAATATTGTGTCCATAGCAACCACACTATATGAAGATGCAATTTAAGTCAACAAGAAAATTAACTTCTTGAGTAATCATCTTCGATACGAACAATATCGTCTTCACCGAAGTAAGTGCCTGTCTGCACTTCAATCAAGACCATATCATCAGTCTCGCTAGGATTAGCCATGCGATGCTTGTCCCCAAGACCAATTAGAGCAGTCTCACCAACCTCGTAGTCCTTGTCAACTCCATTTTGAGTAACCCTAGCTACGCCTTGAACGATAGTCCAAGCTTCTTGCCTGTGGTGATGGTATTGATAGCTCAACCTTTGTTGTGGCTTAACAACAATACGTTTAACTTTACAATACTCTGTATCGAGTAATATTTCATAATGACCCCAAGGTCTGATTGATTCGTCTTCCATAATATTTATTTGTATGATTTTTTCGAGTAAACTCCTATGTAGCAACAAAAGGCAAAGAACAAACTAGCAAAGCAATAGTAGTCTCCATAAAAGGCAAATATAAGGGCGAATAAAATATTCAGTATAGCGCAGGAAACGCAAAGCTTTCCATAGAGGCTATACTTAGCCCACCCCCTCAACATGGTTGGGGTTGTTTTGCCTTAGTTTTTGGGGCTTTTTCTGCTTTTTTCGCAATCACTTTCTTGTATGAATCAGCCCAAGCTACTGATAGCATCTTAGCACTAATATGAAAAGTAGAGTTGATTTGGTCGATAGAATGAAGTTCATTTCCGTTAGATACAATCAATTCAGACATAATAGTTTGGCAAATAGAAACTACGCCACTATTAAAATTAATTTCATCAGTTTCGGAAATTTGAGAAAGATAAGATTGGTAGTTTTCTTCAAAAGGATTAAGGTAAATTACAAAACCTCCATCTGAGCTTCTATCAAAACCCAACAAATCCTCCTTGGTCATCATTACATCTTCACTATCGGAAGACCCTTTTTTGATCCAAAATAGTGAATTGCCATCATCATCAACCAAGTCATTGACATCTTTGACAAGAACAACGCTAAGAGGGCATGAAAAGCCTCCTTTACCATTTGTGCCCATAGGTCTTTCTCTTGTGTTCCCATCATGATCAAAAGATGGTTTCTCTGCAATTTCACAAGTTAAAAGAATTGGAGATGTGTCGAAATTATTATCAACATTTTTATTTGAAGTATCAATATCATGCTCAATTTTAAGCATAAATTGGTCACTCAACATAGACTTAGATTTGGGAGCGTAAAGACCAAAGAATTTAACACAACCATCTCCGATAGAAACAGAGCATTGCAAAGATTCACTCCAAGTCTTACCCCCATCAGAAGAAGTAAAGATAGACCAATTTGGGGCAATAGAGTCTAAAATTTTAGATTCTACATCTGTGACGCAGACCACATTGAAGCGTCCTGTTTTGTCATTGACTCTTTTGGTGTAAATGTAAGATTTATTGCCTTCTTCGTCAACTTCATCGACTTCACAATATAGTGTATTTTTCTTTATTTCAAGCACACTTAATTGGTCTGAAAAGTTTAGATCAGAAGTCGAAGATTGATTTCCAAAGCCTCCTTCTCCACTTGGATTTTTCTTACAACCTTTTTTGTCTGAATTAGAAGGAAAGTTATGACTACCTAATAAATCAATATCAATTAAATTAGAATCCTTGTCAACTTCGGGCGAAAACTTATTATGTATCTCCTTGAATCTTGGATTATCGTATAGTGCCTCTTTGACGTTCAAGTTAAGTTTTTTCTTAACATCATCTGGAAGATTAATACGATCTCTTGATACTGAAGTAAGGTCATGGGATATTTTACCATCATCAAAATCATGGATTATACTGAGAAAATTATGAAGCTTACTAGGTAATTCATATATTTTCTTCATACCCATTGGAGGAATAAACTCCGCAAATGAATTTCCTGCCTTATATTTAGCACCCGACATAGAAAGTTTTGGGTCTTTTTGACCGCTATTTTCTTTGGGATTATATGTGCAGTAAATAAATGAACTATTAATCGTCCTCTCATCCGACTTAACTTTTACTTTTGTTTGACCAATAGGTACGACTTCGTACTTGACATTATCTTTTTCGAGCCTTTTATTGAATCCAAGGCAAAGACATGAATCTCCCCCTCCGTTGTCTTTACCTGCCTTATCCCTTTTTTCCTTTATTCCATTTTGCACAATATTAATTGGGTACGCCAAATCATGGGTAATATTTTCCAATGAAATGGCGAGATATTGCATACCTTTTACCGAATAATAATCTCCTATTGGGGAATCTTCATCATTCTTTCCTGTATTAATATTCGATATCTTTTGGGACTCGTTATGAAGATTGACATCATAAGCAAAGTTAGTAGTGCCATGCGCAGGGTTTTTAAACTTGGAAAGGCTTGGTTTGTTGGAAAAATCAGGCTCAAAGTTATAATTGGGATGTAGTATGGGATGACTCCACCCCGACCCATTCCATAATTGAAGAGTATAATAACCTGTAAATCTTTCAGCATTCAACACACTTTCATGCTCATGACCAAAAAGCGATCCACCTTCACTAAATACATCGCTATTAATAGCGATATTCAAGCAAAACTGCCTATATCCATCCTCATCTTCACGATAAGGAATTTTAACAAATATATCTTCTGCTATCTTAGATATAGCACCACTATAACACAAAGTCTTTTTGTTTTGATGGGCGTTTAGACCAAAAAGACCCATGCCATATTTGGCGTGCGCATAGGAAAGATTTCTCTTTGATGAAGGATACTTAACTAGACCTACCATATTTCTTATAAATCCTTGTTTATCTTGACCCATTCCTAGATCAGAAACCATGACAGAGCGACAATTAACTTTATCGCCTTTGCCATAAGAGATGACAGACTTTTTATCCTTATCGTTATGATTTGGGTTGAAAAAATTCTTGGCATCTGAAATATTATTGAGGTGGGAATACTTATTTCCGTAGGTTAAGGGTTCTGTGGAGCATTTATCGTAATCTTCCCAATCATATCGAGCATGGTCTAGCTGAACAAGAGCCTCATCAGCATTATGCACCCATTCTCTCAATCCATTCATAGCAATAGGAGAGTTTGCCTCAGAGCTTCCTTGAGCAGTAGGCTTTTCACACCATCTAGCAGGAACTCCTTCGCAATGTGATATAAGTTCTCCATTGTTATTTGGCTTAAGATCAAGAAGACCAAGTTCTTGGAGCTTTGGAGTAAGTTCTTTATCACAAGGATGATTAATGGTTAAGTTAGCGATCTTTTCGCTTGCTTCGTAGTATTTTTCTTTGTCGTTCATAATTGTTTTATCGTAGTTGGTGTTGATTAAAAAGCGTATAGTATTACGTTAAGGAGGGATTGTCAAGAAGTTTTTTAAAATCTTTTAGATTTTGCTCAGATAGTTTCTCGAAGTCAACGAAAACAATTTTGCCCTCTTCGTCAAGCGCTTCCAATTTGGGGAAATTGCCATTGCTTAAAGAGCGAATAATTTGTTTTGGATTTTGCAATACACCGACCTTGGAGCATTTGCTTGATCCTTTGCATTGCATATATATATAGTAAGGTTTTCTTACGATCTTGTCATAAGGAGAATCAAAATCGAAAGAAGTTTGATCTGTGGTTTTGGGTTCAGAATCTGAGGCTTTATCGCTCTTTTTATTTTGTTTTTTAGTGTCAGCTTTAAGTAATTCTTTAAGCTCGGAAATGTCTAAGGGGGTCTGCAAGAGCGTGAGAGCCATATCCTCTAGCAATTCTTGTATATTAGAAAGTTTACCGAAGTTCTCGCCAAAAGATTTTAATTTATTATTAATAGATTCAAGGTTTTTGTCGTTTGCAACCTTATTAGCTTCTGCATCAGCTAATACTTTCTTGGCTTTGAGCAAGTCCTTTTCGGCATCAAAGATTATTGTCTTAGCCTCCGATTCGGCATCAGAGATTATTGTCTTAACCTCCGATTCGGCATCAGAGATTATTGTCTTAGCCTTCGATTCGGCATCAGAAACTTTTTTAGCAATCTCTTCATCAAAACTTTTTTCTCTTTCGTTAAGGCTTTTTTCTCTTCCATCAAGGCTTTTTTCTCTTTCGTTAAGGCTCTTTGCCTTTTCGTTAAGGCTCTTTGCCTTTTCGTTAGCCTTAGTGTCTCTCTTGCTTCGCTCCTTGTCTTTCTTTTTCTCTTCTTCCTGTTTTTTAGCAAACTCCTTCTTATCTTTATCAAGCGCAATCCTATCGTTGAAAAGTCTATCAAGACAATAATCTCTATGTCCATCGGATAACATTAACGATGTGGAGTTTTTGAAACCACCTATGGTATAATCAATAGAGGGAGCATTGAGTCCCCACTCATTCGGTTCAAGATTAACTTTTTTTTCTGCTGTTTCTTCGGTCATTGCGAACCACTATATAATATGTTTGATTTAAGGTCAAGAAAAAAAATAAAAAATGGTACGGATGGTGGGAATTGAACCCACACTCCCTATGGGAAACGGATTTTAAGTCCGTAGCGTCTACCAATTCCGCCACATCCGCATTATTTTAAGTTGAATAAATTATAAATTGCTATTCCGATAAAGTAACCAATCACGGCTACCGCTAGATATTCTAAGATTATCATTTTAAAATGGAGCTACCTGTCAGACTCGAACTGACGACATCCTCATTACAAGTGAGACGCTCTACCAACTGAGCTAAGGTAGCTTATTCCTTCTCTTCCATTTTAATCCCTCCATCATCATAGGGAGGCATTTTAATGTCATCAGAAGTTTTACTAGAAATAACTCCATTAGCAAGTAATGCTTCAAAAGTATTCCATAGTTTTTCGTATCTAACTTTATTTAAAGCAATAATTCCAATAAGAATATTCATCACTTCATCTTCTGATGGGGTGACAGGCGAATCTCCCACCCTATACAAAAGAGTTTCTAGTTCTTCGTTACTTGTGAATATCTCAGTTATTGCGTCTTCTAGATCAAATCTGTCTTTCATATTTCAAACTTCACTATATAGCATTGTATCGGAGAGTCAAGAAAAATATCTTCGATCATTGCTTTTATTATTCCCCAATTACCTCCTGCAAGCCCACAAGAGATTCCGTAAGGTAATCCAAGGACAGGTGGAGCAGAGCCATCATATTCATGCTTTGCCACATTCATTTCATAAAGGTCTTGCTCTACTCTTTTAAGTGCTTGCCAAAACTTTTCATAGTGAACTTGTCTTCCTCCACCAATATTTGCTTGGGTATACATATTATATATATAACCCTTATTGTCGGGCAAAAACTTAGAGTTTATTTCTGCCTTAGAAAACTTGCCTAGCCAACTAACATACTGACCATCTTTGTCATACTCAATATTAAAAGCTTTTGTGTCTGCCTCATACGCTTGAGGGTAGCGACTCTTTATTTGCTTTGCAATACCTCCTCCCATAATGTTTCTAGTATTACAAGAGTGGGCGATAGCATTAATACCTGTATAGGAATTGGGGTCAGTCTTGCAGTATGGGGGAAAATCCAAAAGATTTCCTTGTATGGTTCTTATGTAAGGCATGGCACTACAATACAAATAATATAAATCAAAGTCAAGTCTTTTGTGTATTTATTTTTATGGAGATACAAGAAATAATGATAGCAAGCGTCGGAGTATTGGTTTCGGTGATAGCTTTTTATTTAAAAAGAGAAAGCTTGAAGATACAAAGACTAGGATCAAAAATTAGAAGAATGGAAGTAGATTTAGCTAAAAATGGAGCTAGAGATGCGGAAAGATGGGAGCAAACACAAAGACTTTTAGAAGATAGAAGGCAAGATGTAGTTAAGTTATTTGAAAAACTAGACAAATAGTTTTAATCTTCTTCAATTTCTAATGGGTATAGCCAACCCTCACCATTGTGTATTTTTGCGGTATTCTTGGGTTGAGAAAATTCTAAACCAAGAGCTTTAGCAATATTCCTAGAAGAATTGCCATTCATCGGTAAACGCTTTCCGTTTACCCATACCGCATATGGTACAGAACCATTTAAATTAAATGGATGAGGAATAGGGTTAACTTGGATACTCAAAACACTATCTCTAGTTGGGGTAAAGTTAGGAGGAGGTGGAGGAAGAAGAGATGGAGGAGGTGGAGGAGGAGGAAAATCAATATCCACTATTTGACCGCTTTGACGACATCCAAATAAAAACAAAAATAAAATAATCAAACTATTTTTCATTGTGTTTTGTAGCGTCTATTTAAAGATTGTCTCCTCGTAATAGCTAGTTGTTTCTTGGTTAAATTCTGCTTAAAAATTCTCTGTGGCATTCTAGATTTAGGTTTAAGTCTAGGCATCGAAAGATTTCTGTATGCCGTACTAATTGTGGACGACTTATTTATAACCACATGAATTCCTTCGCAATTAGCTAAGTCAATTCCTTGTTTACTATACTTGCTGATCTCTTTTTTGCCTATTGCATAAATAGTAGCTCCTCTACCCCTCAAAATTCTTCCAAAAGAAATAGTTTTGAGAACAACTCGTTCAGAGATTTCACGCTTACGCATTCGCTCTAGCGCATGATTACTAAAAATATAAGTAGGTTTAGCTTTTTTGCAGATACCCGAAGCACCTCTAGTTTTTTTTCCTTCGCCTGACATAAAGTTTGTTGGTTTTATTTAAAGCAAATGCATAGTTTTTCTTTTCTGCCTCTTTGTCTGTTAAGACAACAGGGTCATTACTAACCCTTTCGTGACCATGAGGTCTATTAAAATCAAAAAGAAAATATTTGAATTTATTTGAATTGTCTATTTCCATAGTATCAATATAATAACAATTAAGATGAGTAATGTCAACCCCCAATTATGATCTTTCATTGCAATGCTCCTTAACTAGCTTTAAATATTTTTCGACATCTTTTATTTCGTCACATATCTTGCCCATGTTTTCTTTATTTGGTTTGTTGACTGCATGAAGAATTTCTAAGGATAGCTCGGTAAGTTCTTCTGCACACTTCATAAAGTAACGCCTAGATTCTCTCGATAACTTCATAAAGAAAAGGCAGAGCAAAGCTTTCTACCTTCAGCGGTAATCTTACGCTTGCCATCAATTTCCATGAGGTTTTTATTTAATAAATAAAGTTCGTGATCTCTTTGTAGGCAAGTTTTGCTAAGACCAAGTTGAGCAGACAAACCTGTTAGAGTTGCAGAGCCAACTTTTTTTAGTATTTGAAGCACTTGTTTTTCGGTATGGGTTAAACCTAAAGGGAGAATCCCCACTTGATCGCTTAAATCATTAAAATCATTAGAGTCAAAAGTATTCTTTTCTTTAGCCCCGCAATAAAGCATGATCTCTTTTGATCTTTTGACTGCACTACGAGCGTTGCCCCTAATTGTCGAAGCTACTGATTTGAGGCAGTCATCTTCAAATTGAATTTCGGGCGCACATAGCTTAACTATTTCCGCTAACTCCTCACTATTATAGGGTTCAAAATCAATGGTAGTCAATCTATCTTTAAGCGGAGGGAAAATCTTGTCTGTTTCAGTAGTGGCAAATATAAAAGTTTGTTGCCTAAAATTGAAATCAAAATTCATTCCATTCCATTCAAAAACTTTTCTAGCATTTGACTCAGCATTAAAGATTGTAAGAAAAGCCATAGTCAAATCTTGGGGCAACGCATGGCATTCATCAAACAAAATAGTGATCTCATTATCCATAATTAATGGGATGAATATTTGCTCAAAGAACTGCTCATTATTTTTAATAGTAGAGCAATTAAGTTCAAGAAATGCTCTCTTGTCTCCATCCTCATTAGCAAGATTTGACGCAAAAGCTTTTGCAAATTCAGTCTTACCTAAGCCCTTTGCTCCTGCCATCAAAAGAAAAGGCGCTTGAGAGGTTTTCTCAAACGCTTGTAAATAAAAAGAAAGTTTTTTCTTTACAGAATGTTGTCCGATTAAATCGGGAAAGTAGTTTGTCATAATTAAAAATGTGTTAGTTTGTATTCTATTTTTGGTTGCTCTTCCTCTAAAGGTTCTTGAGGCGCAGATTCATTCGATTTAATAGGTTTATTAGACTCAATGGGTTCATCAATCAAAGATTCTAGCCATTTCTTGCAGACTAAAACTTTAGTTTTGCGACCAACCCAATCGCCTAGTTCCTCATAACTAATAGTAGTGTAGGGGCTATACCCCTTTGGTCTTCCTCTCTTCATAATACCACAAGCATAAAATAATACTCGGGCAATGTCAAGAAAAAATTCAAGTATGTTTAACTATGTCGCAGACGATAATGACATTATAGCCGTCAGAGGGTTCATCCCTAGTATATACATATTTAACTTCATGCCCAAAACGCTCTTCCACCTCTTTCAATCTGTCCTCCATAAATTTAAAACCCATATCAAGGTGCTTGTGCGCTTCATTCCATATTTCGGGGCGATCTTTATTTACTTCCCTATATCTCTGCTCATCGGGGAAAAATAATATAAGTCTGCCATTATCTTTTAAAACCCTAATCATTTCATTAAGAATAAGAGAGGTGTCCTCAAAGTCCTCTATTAAGTGAGAGGAAAACACGATATCAAAAGAATTGTCACCTATCGGAAGTCCTTTTGTGATGTCAGCAGGTATATCATTAGTGTCTTCACCAACCTTAGTATATGGTTTAGGTAAATCGCAACCTTTGGCGTGAGGGACAATCTTGCTACCGCCAAAACCAATGTCGATAATGTTGTCCGAATTTAGATATTCAAGAATATAGTGTTTGTGAGTGCTTGTTTCTGACATTTTATTTTATCTTATTTTAATTAAAATTGCATGACCATTCAAGTTATGCACGAATCGAAATTGAGTTGAGTTTGATTTATCTAGCATAAAGCAGTTGACATATTCTGTAACGCCTTGACAGGCAGGAAATCCATAGTCGTCAAAAACTATAATTCCACCAATAACCAATTTTGGCAAGCACCATTCTACAATATCTTTCGTTGATTGGTAGGCATCGACATCGCTATGGACAAAGGCTAGTTTTTCAATATTAAAATTAGGATGGTCATCGGGGAAAACACCTATTAGAATATCGGGAGATTTAAACCCTAGCAAAGAAAATAGGCGCTGAACATAAGAAATTGAGGTTGAGTGTTCGCCCCCCTTATATTGATTATCTTTTTCATGCCCCGCCTTTGGAACTCCATTAAATGTATCAGCAATATAGAATTTTTTATTAGATTGATTTTTATTTAAAGCAGATTGGATTATACTTGAGCTACCACCTTTATAGACTCCGACTTCAAGAAAGTCGCCCTCTAGGTCGCAGGATTGAAGAGCTAAATTATATAATTCAAACAAGCGATAATTATCAACAAGAGTATAATCTTTAGCTAAATTAAAAGTATTTAGATAATAATCGTCAGAGTTCCAAGGCGAATAAGTGCTATGAGGCGAAATTTTAGAATACTGAAATGACATTTTATTTATTGTTCCAAGATTTCGGGTAATTTTTTTTTGTAAACTTTTATCTCTTCAATCAAAGTAGCATTGACGCTCTTTAGCTCATTAAAAAACTGAATATCCGTAATATGCTCGACAGGTATTGCGATTCCATGAAGGTTTCTATATTTGTAAATCTTTATTAATTCATCAAGGCAATGAGTGTGCTTAAGGTAGCTAGATTCTAATTTGTTGCAACAAGCAATGATTTTATTTACAAGATTGACCTTCTGATGCCTAGTAGCAGGAACTTGTTTTTTTAATAAAGTATTTAATTTAGTTAAATTATTTAAATGCTGATCCTCTAGCTTTGCAATATTTTCAGAATGAAAATCAAAGGTTTTCCATGCAAGCTCTAAATCACACATAAGCAAATAATTATTACACAGGAGGGCTAAAAAGTCAAGTTTTTTCGGTGTACTTATAGATATGAAGGAAGAAATTATGCACTATTTAGTGTTGCAAATCCTTGCTGACCCTAATTTCGAGCATGATGTTGGTAGAAGAATGAAATGTGCATGGATATTAGCACAGAAAAAGTACCAAAAACTAGATCAAAACGAGTTTCAAGAAATCCTCCACAAGCTAGGAGCAGAAGGAGATGATTATTTGGAGCAAGGTAATTGGGATTAAATAAAATGAAGAATATATTTAAGATATTAATAGTGGCAGCAATGGTTTTTCCATTTGCCTGTAATAAACAGAATTTTAAAGAGTTAGCTGAAATTCCTCCAATGAAATACGCATTAGAGAGAGATCATAGGAAAATGATAGACAGAGGCGACATAGCAAGCCACTTTTCAATGCAAAGAGGTTTTAATTGGGTCACTATAAAAGTTCCAAAAGATGTACAGATAGCTTTATTTGACTCAAGATATAGAGAAGTTGATTATTACTGGTGGTTAAAGTTTAATAAATGGTTTGATGAATTAAAGTTTGAAAACGGGGTAATGCCAATAGACCAAAAGCAAAACATGGATTGCGATAATTTTGCATTATTATATAAATCCCTAATGGGGGTTTCGGGGTACAAAAGCGGAGACCCCGATGAACCTGCGGTAGCGGTTATGGTTGTTCAACAAAGAAATGCGTGGGGAGGCATACCCGAAGGGGGCTTGCATATGGTAAACTTAGTTTTTACCTTAGAAGGTTGGTTTGTATATGAACCTCAAACAGGCAAGAGAATACTCTTAGAAAATTACCCTAACGCAGGATACGTTCAATACATTATACTTTAAAGAAACTTATAAAGAATATTTAATTGGCTTGTGCCAAGATATTTATTAAAATAAGAGCAGAACTTGGCTACTTCAGAAGGCTTCCACTCTTCTCTGTTAATAATCTTGCCTACTTGAATGTATTCGCAGTCTTGCCAAAGCTCAGTAAGGGTAAGGTAATCTGTTTTCATTTTCTATCTCCAACTATTTTATTATAATAATCTTTATCCCAAAAACTATAGTAATCTGTTTTCTCTAAGCGGTCAGAGTATTTATTTAATTCACTCAAGCCTTGAATAAACAGAATGGCATATTTGTCATTGCTAGTTTTGATTCCGTTTATTTTATTTATTTGATCGGGGTGATCCCAAATTAACCAAAGGTCTTTTGCTTGAGCAAATTCTTGATGATCGCTACAGAACTCTTCAAGCCATTTTTTGTCGAATTGTTTTGCGTCGCCATAAATTAACCAAAGAACAGGACGTTCTTCTGCGTGGAAACAATTAAAAGCATCTTCCAGAAAATTTTTAGACTCTATTATTTCAATTTTGTCAAGAAAGGGTTTGGCAAAGGGGCAGATAGCATGACCGCCAAGTTCCTTACGCTTAAGAGAAACATATTCTATATAATCTTCAATCACAATCTATTATATCCCAACGATTGTCATAATTTAACCTAAATTTCCCTTTATACATATCTTTACCCCAAGAACACTCATCAGGATTAAAAAGACTCATAAAATATGAGCCATCTTTTTTTTGATATAGACAATATTCTCGACCAATAACAGGTTTAAAGCGCATTTCAGCATTAAAAATTATTTCATTCCATTTAAATTCATTAGCTAAGTTATGGAAGTCTTGCTTTAACTTTTCGAATCTTTCATCAAAGTGTTTATTTGCGGAATGAACTGCTCCAACTTTCCAACCACCCAACTTATCGGGCTTTATTACGGGAGAGCTTAAATTACTTGCATATGGTAATGCATAAGCATTTGGAACATAACTATCGGGAAGTTTTTTATCATCTTCACTCATTAAAAAATTCTTTATCGTCGTGTTCTTTTATTTTATCTAATTCACTTAGTTTTTCTAATTTAGAATCTCTTTCGCACAAAAATCTGTATTGATTAACATCGTCAGACCAAACTTCTCCGTTCCAAAATTCAAATCCATTATAATCCGATTTGTAAGAGCAAACACTTTCATAACCCGCGCCAATATACATATAATCTTTTTTGTGTTCAATGCAATAATCTATTTCTGCGAGGTTAGCATATTTGCCAAGATACAATTTAGGTTCTTCATAGTCCCAGGCAAACTGCGTAGAGAAAACACTATTAGAACCAACATCTCTTAAGAAAGTAAAAGCAATGGGCTTACCTTGATAGTAATAAAGCAAAAAGTATTTCCTGTGAGGCTCTGCAAGTATTAAAGGCTCAAGCTCCCAACCTTTAAAATCTCTGTATTTTAGATATTTGTCAAAAATATTATTTAAAATATCAAGATCAACTTCTTTAGCGGTAAAAGGTTTTACTTCTATGTCACGACATTTTTTACGACACTTACGGGTACTGCGAGTATCTTTAAACTTATTTAAATCAATTCTTGTCTGTCGGGCTTGATACCAATGAGATTTTAGGGTATTACCAAGAGAATCTTTTTTTATTGTATAGTCGTCAGGAAGCCAGCCTTCTTTTAATGCTTGGTCTTCTTCAGATAAAGCGACCTCCGCCATGCAATCGAAGAATAAATAATCATACTCAGCTATTGCGCCGCAATAATGTTTGAAATATATTTTCAAAACAATCCTTCTCTGCCCATTTCCCAGCCCTGCGAATTTTCAACCGCTCTATCGTGGAATCTGCAACCTAAAAATAAAGGATGAAATTTTTTAAGCTCTTTAAGTACCAAGAAATGATCAAAGTCTTTACAGCTATAAACATCAAGTTGAACAAGATTTGGATCGGTCTTTTCCCAAGAGTGAAGGCAAATATGACTAGTCGTAATTATACAAAAAGCACTTATACCTTCGTTTCCTTTTTCTTCTGACCTTGCTGATCTAGGGGGCAAAAGTATTTCCATACCTATTGTTTCAACAAGATTCTCTATCCATTCACACACAAAATCATTGCATTTAAATGGAGTGTCTTTAAAGGTGGCGTTAACTAGCAGGTGCTTATGCTCTAAATTATGAATTTCCATAAAATATATTACACAGGAAGCAAAAAATGAGTGTGTACATATTTATATGAAAGAAGGAGAAAATGTACGCATTATTGTAAACGGAGAAGAAAAGTTTGGAAAAGTAGTAAAAATATATACCCAAATAGGGTATCAATATCACGGACAAGAAGTTGCCGTTATTACTTTACACGACTCTCATCTCAAATTTTATGAGACAGAAATAGAAATGGTAAATGGAGAGAAAAAGGAAGGACTATAACTTTGGGTGATCCTTGCTATTAAAAAATAAAAACCTAAGCCTTTTAATAACCCTAGTTTTAATAGCACTATAATTTATAGATGTTATTTCCATTATTTTCATCACTTCTGCTCTAGAATTGCCGAGTACAGAAAGATCAAAAAATTGTTTTTGCTTGCCACTAAGCCTGTTAGACATCTGAGATAAAATATTATTGCGTTCAGCCAATAACTCTTTTTCAAGAAAAATGCCGAAAGGACACTTGCTTTCTGAATCTTTAATATGGTAAATCAAAGATTCGGGTGACGAGTTAGATTTAGGAGTTTGTGGTAAATTTACAACAGAATCTGGTTCTTCGTAACCAAACTCTCGATTTCTTTTTTTATTTTTTAAATATTTTAATATTTGGAAATGGCATATTCTAAACGCCCAAGAGTGAAAGCTTTTACTCGAGTCAAATTCATCACGTTTTTGAGAAAGAATAAGAGCAGCTTCTTGTGAGACATCAAAGGCGTCACTTTTATTATAAATTCTAGACTGAGTGTAGCTTAGAAGGGAAGGAAAGACGAGGCGGATTTTTTCGTCGTAGTCTTCTTCTGTGTCGACGCGGTTTTTTGTATTGACGGACATTTAGGTTTTGATTTTTTATTTTTCGTGTTCTTAGTTAAAAATCTATTTGGGGCGACTTTTACTTTATTTGTACCAAAATAATCATCAAGAGCTAAATGAAGAGATTCCATTGCATACCTAACATTTGTCATCGAATTAGCAAATGTAGATGTTTTTTTATTAATTTCAAGGAGTATTTCTCTTGCTTTATTGTAGTTAGTAAAATTTCCAGCGGATAAAATCTCTTGAAAAAACAAATAAGATTTTCTTTTTCTGTATTTCTTTTTACATTCTTCAATAATATCCTTCTTTTTAGATAATGTAGTATTGAAATCTAGCTCAGTTTCAATTTTCTCAATAATATCATCGGGAATAAGATAACCTTTGCCAGGAACTTTATCAGCGTTTAAATATGTTAATTGCAAAACATTAATAAACCTATGGTTTTGTTGTTCTGCAGACATAAAGCCGTTTTCATCTTTTTTAGCTCGCATTATTCTATTCTGTCTATCGTTAAGTCTAGACTATTATTTGGTTTCTTATCAATTATAAGATGCAAAGATTTATTATTTGGATGATTGTAAAGATTGTCGTAAATTACCTGTATAATTTCAGTAATATCAACATTCTCATGGTATGAACCATCGTAGTATTCTGGTTGATTATGGATAATATCCAAAAGTTTCTGAAGTTTTTTCTCTAAACTATTTGCGTCAGATTTATTTGAATCTGAGTTATCCCTAAAAGAAATCATGGTAAAATTAACCTTCCGTCATCTTGTTCTAGTTCAAAATTATCCCAATAATTGTGATCATATTTGCTATATATAATATCTGAAAATAATGTTAAAGACTTTCCATCTTCGCTCACAATACCTACGGCATTACCTTCGGGGACTCTTCCAGAACCATCTGTATATTCAAAGCATTCATCGTAATGATGCTCGGAGTAGATTATTTGGTTAGATTTAATTTGCATAGATACTATTCGCTGTCAGCGATTAAATCGGATATGATTTCAAGATACATTTCGGTAGAATTACTTTCGACCCCAAGAGAAGAAATCAACAAATCTAAAAGAACATCTTGGTCTAAATCAGCAGGTGTCTCAGGCTCACTAAATTGAGACAAAGCAGCATGGTAGCCATCAGCATAATCATATAACGCTTTATCGTTCATAAGGGCTATTGCGGCTTGTGTTCTGCCATCCTCAAATCCTTTTTGATACTCAAGGCGTGAAGATTCATTTATTTGATGGTTAAAATCCATCAATTGAGAATGCTGGATGTTGCTCTCAAGCTCGTAAGTTTTTATGAGAGTATTTAAATTATTAGACCTTTGAGATTGGTCTTGTAAAAAGAAAAGCAACCCAATGACTGCCATCATCCAAAATGTTCGTTCTTTAATGTTCATAATGTTTGAGTGTATATTATATTAGTGAAAAAAGGTATAGTCAAGGAAAAAATAACTGCTGATTTTATTATAGATTTGTATGAAAAAGCAAAGAAAATGAAAGATCAAAAGAAAAAAGCTAAAGCTTTAAAAAATATCAAAATATTGAGTAATCATATTGGAGAATATTTAATTAAGCCTGTAGACCAATAACATGGCTTTCGTCTTCCCATTGATTTGAGTAGGGGTTTTTCTTTTCTACAGAAACCACTTGGCATTCCACATTCTTATTACGCATAACAGTATTATGGTAGCATAGCGCATCCGAAGCATTAATTGCGTTGTAATAATGGTAGCTATCTAACGCAGAATGTTCTGCACCAGCGTTATACCTTATTCTGAACTCAAAAGTGCGAGGCTCTTTATTCGGTTTCTTCTTCATGGTTAGGTTTCCAGTATATATCATCAAGGAGAATGAGATCAACTCTGTCTTCGAGATAAACATCCACACCAATTAACTGGCCTTCAGAAACAGGAATATCTCCGTCGTTATAAAAAAATTCTTCACAATCGGAAGCGTAAACTAAGTCTACATGAGTCATAATTAATTAATATTTGTGTTTGTTACAATAAAAAATGGATTTAAAAGGCTCTCTTTATTATAAACCATAGGAGATAAATTACTAGCTAAAAATACATTTGCCCCGCTTTCTTCAGCTATAATTTGAGGAGCACAAGTATCCCATTCCATTGTCGGGCCAAATCTAGGATAAACATCAGCCTTACCCTCTGCAATCAAGCAAAACTTTAATGAACTTCCAATATTTACTATTTCAATCCCATACGACTCAGAGAGATTGTCTACAAAATTTTGAGTTTCGTCATTCATGTGAGACTTGCTTGCGACAACTCTTAAATTATTTGAGCGAGGACGCTCTGTAAAAATTCTATTGCCATTTTTGAATGCACCCCTATCTTGTATGGCGTAATACTGATCACCTGTAGATGGGCGAGCAACATAGCCAAATACAGGCTCATTGCCCTTGCATAGGGCTATATTAATGCAAAAGTCGTCACCACCCTTGGAAAATTCTTTAGTGCCGTCTATGGGGTCTATAAGCCAATAATAATCCCAATCTTTTCTGTCATTATAAGATATAGACTTATTTTCTTCTGATATAATATTATCAACCGAAGTTTCTGAGCGTAAAAAATTCAAAATCATATCATTAGATGTAGTGTCGGCCTCAGTTAAGGGGCTATGGTCTTCTTTGTAGCAGACTTCAAAGTCACGAGATTGTATACCAACGACAACCTTGGACAAGGTTTCACCAAATGACAATAACTTATCTATAAATTTTGAATTAATTTTCATGCTCAAGAAAATTCATTTGATCAGGAGACTCTTTAGGTTGATCGATATTCATTTCAGATGGATCAACAGTGATGGGCTTACCTCTTAGCCAATTGCGTTGAGCCATCCTTACAACAAATCGCATGAAGGCAAAAGCATAAACCTTATTTAGAGTTACACGATCACCATTATCGCTAATGATAGTAAAACTTTTTGAGGATTCGTTGTACTCAAAAGTTGCATATTTTAAATCTTTCTTAATTTGCATACTTCAGAGTATGCCATAAAAAAGAAAAAATGTCAAGGGTTTTTTAAGAGAAGCTATTGATTTAATATTTTAATGCGAGGATTGGCTGGTAAATCAGTATTATACTCTAATTTGTACTTCATTTTAATGATTTCTTGCAAAAAGAAATATCTAGCTTCAAGATCTTCGTTTTCAATTGCAATTCTAAGCTCTTCGTTGTAAACAGCGAACCAATCACGCTTGTTTTCATCAAATTTAGTGTCTTCTGGTCTTAGGCTACGCTTAGAAACGCAGCCCGACATCAAAAGACAGGCTAAAAAAACTCTCACATAGAGAATTACACTTATTTTTTAAATTTATTGTCAATCCATACTTTATAGGTATACAATCCCATCAAGCAAATACAGAAAAGAAAGCCATCAAGCCAGCTTAATTCCCAGAGTTCATTAAGTCCGTCCATTTGTGAGACTCCCATTTCTGTTCTTCCTTGAATAATATAATACCATAAAGAATAGACAATATAAATATCTCTATCATTTTACTATACT
>TARA_B100000401_G_scaffold67262_4_pt1 | contig 21515 bp, 29 predicted proteins | sample TARA_B100000401 | Tara Oceans TARA_B100000401 (sample SAMEA2620786) | marine metagenome | biome: marine biome (ENVO:00000447); feature: surface water layer (ENVO:00002042); material: "saline water (ENVO:00002010), including plankton (ENVO:xxxxxxxx)" | depth 5 m
AATCACGGTATACCTTACTCTGACGGATGAAAATTTAAGAAATTTAAATAACAATTCAGAGATATTTAGGTTGCCTCTGAATGTAGATGGTGATATCGATAAAGTTTCAATGGATGCGAGTATTAACATGTTCAAGATTGACCCCGTAGAAACTGGTCCAGATGCAGGAGAATATGCTGGTTTAGCAGGAAATATTGTATTTATCATAATTGGCTTGGTAATTTTCGTTGGAGTTTTGCTTGCTGCATTGAGAATCATTCGAAGTGCATCATCCCCTTTAGAAGAAATCTCAACTTTCGACGACTATGAGTATACCCAAGGAAATTCATTTAATCCGAGTTCTTTACCAGCAATTCCTGAACTTCCTTCTCAAGATAAAGTTGCTAATTCAATGTATGGTGGTTCTGAGGAAATCTTCAAGCAACCTCCACCACCAATGCCTCCGGAAGAGAATGTTGAAGAAAATCAAAATTCAGTTGAAGAAAAAGTTCCACTTGGTGCGCCTGAATTGCCAGAATCTGGATTACCTGAAGGATGGACTATGGAACAATGGGCTCATTACGGCCAGGCATGGATTGACCAACAGAATGAATCTTAATTGATAGTTTTAGATTCCAACTTGTTGTGGGAGGGCTTATGAGGGCTTCTCAATTCGCCGGAATCCCAATACAGGTGGATGATTTCTAATGTACAATGGTCAACAACCGATATTTATACTAAAAGAAGGCACTGAAAGAACTAGTGGTCGCTCAGCTCAAAGCAATAATATTGCTGCTGCAAAGGCTGTCGCGGACTCTGTTCGTTCAACTTTAGGTCCAAAAGGAATGGACAAAATGTTAGTTGATAGTATGGGAGATGTCGTAATTACGAATGATGGTGCTACAATTCTAAAGCAAATGGACATAACTAATCCAGCCGCAAAAATGATTATCGAGGTTGCAAAGACACAAGAGCAACATTGTTTTGATGGAACTACCAGTGCAGTAGTGATAGCCGGAGAACTACTAAAGAGAAGTGAAGATTTAATCGATCAGAATGTACACCCCACTGTGATTTGTGAAGGATTCCGTCTAGCTGCAGAGAAAGCTGCAGAGTTGATTGAAAATCATTCACTAGAAATTAACGAAGAAATGCTAACTGAAGTTGCTAAAACTGCTTTAACAGGTAAAAGTGCTGGTGCGGTTAAGGAATTTTTAGCAGATATTTGTGTTAGAGCAGTACTCTCGGTCGCTCAAGATATTGATGGTGAGACTGTTGTTGATCTTGATGATGTTAAAGTTGAGAAAAAACAGGGAGGTTCAATAGGTAGTAGTACACTAGTTGATGGTATTATTTTAGATAAAGAAAGAGTGCATTCAGGTATGCCAAAAGTAGTTAATGAGGCACAAATCGCTCTAATCAATTCGGCAATTGAGGTCAAGAAAACCGAGGTTGATGCTAAAATTCAGATCACAGACCCTAATATGTTATCTCAATTCTTGGACGAAGAAGAATCATACTTGAAGTCTTTAGTTGAGACGATTAAATCTTCAGGAGCAAACGTAGTAATTTGCCAAAAGGGAATCGATGACCTAGCTCAACACTATATGTCTAAGGCAGGATTGATGGCGATTAGAAGAGCTAAGAAAAGTGACATGGAGGCACTTTCAAAAGCAACTGGAGGTAAAATAATCACCAATATTGATGATTTATCTTCCGATGATTTAGGCCATGCATCTAAAGTTGATGAAAGAAAGATTGGTGAATCAGATATGATATTTGTAACTGGTTGTAAAGACGCAAAAAGTGTATCAGTACTTCTTAGAGGAGGTACTGAACATGTTATTGATGAAATCAATCGTGCATTTGACGACGCAATAGGTGTCGTTGCGGTTGCTTATGAAGATGGTTCTGTTCTAACCGGCGGCGGTTCTGTACTTGCAGCTATTAGTAGATCACTCAGGTCTTATGCAGAAGGAATTGGAGGCAGAGAACAGATGGCAATAGAGGCTTTTTCAGGAGCTCTCGAGGTAATTCCAAGAACGTTAGCAGAAAATGCAGGATTAGATCCGGTGAATACGATTATTGATCTAAGGAAAGCGCATTCCGAAGGAAAATCGGAATTTGGCGTCAATGTATACGAAGGAGGGGTAGCAAACATGACTAAAAGCAAGGTATTCGAACCTAGTAGAGTCGTAGATCAAGCAATACAATCAGCTACCGAAACTGCAGTAATGATTCTTCGAATTGACGATGTAATTTCAAGTAGAGCTTCCGGCCCAATGGAAGGTGGAGAGTTTGATGGAATGGGTATGTGAGACATACAAATCACTGACTTAATTTCATCACTTCAACACGCTACATTCAATAATCGCCGATTGGTCGAAGTATTGCCCTGAGTGGTGTAGGTGTGTCTATGTCGGCTAATCGTTCTCTCCTAGTGCTTTTTGGTTCCCAATCTGGTAATGCTGAAGATCTAGCTTCAAAAGTGGGTAAGGCTGCTTCAAAATATGGACTTGAAGCTACTGTAAAAGGTATGGACGAAATCAAAATTACTGATTTAGCAGGCCAAAAAAGGATTATGATTTGCTGCAGCACATGGGGTGAAGGAGAACAACCAGATAATGCTGAAGACTTATGGATTTCAGCAAATGCTGAGGATTCACCATCCATGGAAGGAGTTAATTTCTCAGTGTTGGCTTTAGGAGATACCTCGTATGAGTTATTTTGTGAATCTGGTAAAGAATGGGACTCTTGGCTTGAATCGAAAGGTGGATTTAGAGTCTATCAGCGTGTTGATTGTGATGTTGATTACGAAGCCCCTGCTAAAGAGTGGATGGACGAAACACTGGCAAGAATGGGCGCAGTAGATGATTCCGGTACATTCCAAGAAAGCTTAGTTGAAGAAATAAAAAATCAAGCATCAGGTCCAGCATCAACTACAGTATCATCAGAATCCAATGGTTCAGACTCATCTATCGAGATTTCTACAGATGGAGATCGTTCAATGACAATACTTTTTGGTTCTCAATCAGGAAATGCTGAAGGTCTCGCAGCAAAGTTCGCTAAGCAAGCTAAATCATATGGTTTGGATGCTGAAGTTGCTGATATGGATGGTTTTGACTTATCCTCGTTATCATCAAAAAAGAGGGTCTTGATCATATGTTCCACATGGGGTGAAGGAGAACAACCAGATAATGCTGAAGAACTATGGCAGAAAGCAGTTGCAGCATCTCCTGGACTACTTAACGGAGTACATTATTCTGTTTTAGCGCTCGGAGATACCTCATATGAGCTGTTTTGTGAATCAGGTAAGGAATGGGATAAAAGATTTGAGGAATTAGGTGCTACAAGACTAGTTGATAGAGTAGACTGTGACGTTGATTATGATAAAATTTCACAAGTTTGGGCTGAAGATGCTCTAGCATCGATGGCTGCAGTTGATGGAGAGGGGCTGTTCCATGAAGAAATGGTACAGGCAATTAAAGATTCTATGATTTCCGATTCAACCGGCGCTTCAGGAGAAGATGGTTTCACAGTTCCAATAATCAAATCCGAGGCTATTAGAGCAGAGATCAGCATATTCAGATATGACCCCTCAACTTCATCGACTGGTAGAGACACATGGATTTGTGCATTACCTGGGCATATGTCGATATTAGATGTTCTAAGAACGCTGAAAAATACCCAAGATGGGTCATTAACATTCCGCGATGGATCATTAGACGATCCAACAACTGCAATTACAATCAATGGCAGGCATGTACTTCCAGGGAACATGAGATTAGACTCTGTAGCCCCAATACGTGATGGTGGAATTAGCATCAAAATTGAACCTTTGAGCGGATTTGAAGTTATTAGAGATCTAGTAGTCGACCATTGGTCTTTAGAAACGAAAAGAGAGGCTAGTAAACCTTGGATGGCTTCAGCAACTCGTAAAGGATTGAGTACCCCTCAGGGTGCGATTGGCTCAATGTCTCCACTTGTAGCTTCAGAACTTCATTCAATTACGGATATTCATAGTTATCCAATACTTCATTCTTCTTCTGATGCCACTGCGCATTCAGATGAATATCTTGGTCCAGCAATTATTTCTCATGCTTGGGCTAGAAGAAATGACCCGCGTATTTCGTCTCAAAAGAAGAAGGAAATTGAGATATTACTCGATTCACCAAATGGAATTAAAGCTGAAACCGATTTATCTACAATAAGAAGACAAGGTAAAGGAACTAAAATACATGATTCCTTATTGGATTGTAAGACCTCATCTCTAGCAAGAACTGGGTATAATGGCCGTCATGGTAAACATGTTTGGTGGTATGCAGTTACTGTAAAGAGTAGTGGTAAAGTGAACGATACCGTACTGTATAGACAAGTCTTAGGACCGATTGGATTACTTGGAAATCTTTTCTCAGGAGTGACTTCTAGAATGGTTCTTGGATTTACTAGGACTGGGGGTAATATGATTAACGATATTCTGGCCTTTGTTGCACCCCCTGCTGGTTTAGGTAAGATGCCTCGTCAATTCAACTCTTCAGTAAATAATCATCATGAAGTAGTTGCAATTTTCAATGAATTGGATGGTCGATTCTAATGGCGTTAGAGTATGCTTATCATCCTGGAAATGTTGCTCATTCCGGTTCCCCCGAAGTAGCTGAATCAATGATTCCTCTAGCTAAATCTTTGGGCATTAAGTTGACTCATCTTGAAGGTGCTACTAGTTGCGGTGCTGGGATAATAAGGCAAGCAAATGAAAAATTACAATTAACACTCAACGCACGAATATTCGCTCAAGCCGAATCATTAGGTCTTGAGATAATGACGCCTTGCGCATCTACTGCAGGAAATCTTTCAGAAGATTTATTCCGATTAAAATCTGATCCAATTCTTCTTGCAGAAATTAATGACGTTCTAATGAAGACATGTGGAATGGAGTTCAACGGAGAAACATCTGTCAATCATTTACTACATGTTATAGTGGACGAAATTGGTCTCGACAAAGTCAAGTCGATGGTAGTAAATCCCATTGATTTCAGAGTAGCGTCATATTATGGTCCTAATATGCAACAAGATGGTTTTTGTGGTGAAGATGATGTTTATGACCCAGAATATATGGAAATGTTGATGAAAACCTTAGGTGGTAAGAATGTGGATTGGGAATCAAGAATGCAAAGTGTGGGTGCACCAAGTATCCTTACAGAGGAATCTACGGTACTCAAGTTATCTGCATCTGTACTTAATGATGCTAAATCTGAGGGGGCTCAACTAATTGTCAGTGCTTGCAACTTATCCCATTCAGTGATGGATATTTACCAAGGTAAGGCATCCCAAAGAACGGGTCTCAACGTGAACATTCCTGTAGTTCATCTCTGTGAAATTTTGACATTTGCATTAGGTCATTATAATACTAGATTTGCCCAATTAAGGACAAGGGTAATGGTTATTGGCGATTAACCTAGTTTCTCCTATCAAAATCATTTAGTCCAGTTTGACCTTGAGGTCTAAATTTCGAAGGATCAAGCTGAGTAATCTCTTCACTGTAATCAGTAACAATATTGTTATCGTCAGTTTGTTTAATTTTGGGACGATTTTTTTCCCTTTCTCCTATGATATATGTTGCAGCAGAAATTATTTCTCCTCCACCAAATACGCTAAAACTGCCAATATTTTTCAGGTCCTGGTGATTTTTTCTCGGTAGATTTCTACTAACTCTTTGAACTGATTTATACATATTTTCTTCTTTTCTTTGGGCTGATGAACTCATACCTTCGTCACGGGTGCCTTCAGCAATCAGTACCATTACCTCTCCTTCTCTATGCCTACCAGTTCTACCTCTTCTTTGAATAGTCCTAATTTCACTACCCACGGGCTCGTAAAAAATAACTAAATCAGCACTTGGGATATCTAATCCCTCTTCTGCAACAGAGGTCGCAACCAGGACATTATAATCACCTTCTTTGAATTTTTTCAAAATTTCAATTTGCTCTTTTGGCTTTAGGCCTTTTTTCCCTCCTCTTTCTGACTGTCCAATCATTTTAATCGATTTTACTCCTCTTAAATCGGTTAAAGCTTCTATTAGAGATTCTACAGTATTTCTAAATGATGCAAAAACAATTACTTTACTATCCGGATCTCTTCTAATTCTTTGTCTCACCAATCTTCTGACTGTAGCAACTTTATTATGAATCTCCTCCATCTGTGATAAAGATCTCTTTAATTCAATTATTCGCTTATCCTTGTGGAAGTTTTGAATAGATTTACTAGCATTATTTTTTGAATCAGATGAGGTATCTAAAAATTCTTTAGCAGCAGTTATCCCTTGTGTTAATAAATGATTAATTAGATGATTTAAAGTCATAGCAGTCGCAATATTTGAAACAGAAGAATATCCTCTAACATCCCCAAGTCTAATCGACTGTTGCGCTCTATTCATGGCTTCTTTTAATCCTCCGAATGAAGGCGCTCCTGCCCTAACATATCTTCCCAACCTTCTTTCCCGATCTACTATACTGTTTAGCCAAAGTTCTAATGGTATTACCAATGTCCTTATTCCTTCAGGGACATTTACCAAGATCTTTTCTATTTCTAGTCCAGAAATATAATCTCTTAACATGGGTTCTTCTGCTTTACGTATATGGATCCTTTCAATTTCTAGCCTTTTACAAATCTCATTTATTACAACTGAGTTTGAGCCTGGGCTAGCTGTTGTTCCAAAGATAAGTTTACTTTCTGATACTGAATTATACATTTCCGCAGATTGAGCCATGGCATGTTTTCCGGTTGAATGGTGAGCTTCATCCAAAATCAATAGTGAGCACTTATTCAATGATAAACTTCCATTTAACACATCGTTCCGTACAACTTGAGGGGTCGCAACTATTAGTCTCGAAGTTTTCCATAATTTCTCACGTTTCTTCGGCTCATTTACACCGGTTATTGAAATCGCTTCATAGTTTTTAATGACTCTATTAAGATCTTTAGTATGCTGATCCACCAACGCACCTGTTGGTGCAATAAAAAGAATCCATCCTTGTTTTTTTTGCAGTATTTCAGCAATTAACATCCAAGAAACTGCTGTTTTACCAGCAGCTGTTGGTAGTACAAGTAGCATGGAACCAGTAAGAGCTTCATCTACTGCTTCTAATTGATAAGCGCGGGCTTCAACAGTTCCCTCAACTAACTCCGTATGTTGAACCACGTATCTCATAGGTTACTACCTCAAGGTCAGGGTTCAAAATAGTTACACCGCTAGGCTTTTTCATTAATCCTACTACCAATGTAATTTTTCATCCCCGATTCTTTCATAAAGGGATGGTAGGTCGCAAGGCCGCTCACAACGTGAGATACCAGACACTATAGGGCAATGCAAAAGCAACCCGTACACCAAAACCACACTCGTGGTTTTGGTTCGGTGTCACGGTATTTCCTTAACGTTAAGAGCCCGGCAAAATGCCGCACTGCGGTATGAAGTTGGTAATTTAGAAAGGAGGAAGCAAGAATGGCTGACCGTAGTAAACCCCGTCGTGGTAGCATGGGCTTTAGCCCTAGGAAAAGGGCAATTAGACCGTATGGAAGAATCACTTCATGGCCGGAAACAGATGCATCAGAGATTAGAGTACAAGGATTCGCTGGTTGGAAAGCAGGAATGACTCATGTACTAATTCGCGATATGAACCCCCATTCTACATCTGCTGGTCAAGAAGTAAGGAAGGCTGTAACGGTTGTTGAAGCACCACCAATGAGTGTTTTAGCAGTAAGAGGATATAGGATGACACCTTATGGAATGCAAACTGCAGGTGAGTATTGGATAAACGCTTCCGATCAAGGCCCGCAAGGATTAATGCCTCGTTTTGCAAACCAAACTCGTGGCGAGCGGGATGCAGAAGAGGGACGTAAACCTGAGAAAAGAGCTGGTAGAATTCCTGGAAGGAGTAATGGTTCTTCAGAAGCTGCATTTGAAGCTCTAGTAAACTCTGATTTGTGCGATGTACGACTCATAGTTGCAACTCAACCTGCAATGGTTAAGAGTATCAGTAGCAAGACTCCAGAGATAATGGAAGTAGGGCTAGTTGGTGGAGACAATAATGAGAAATTAATGTGGGCAAAAGAACGTCTGGGTGGAACTATAACAGTATCTGATGTATATGATGTTGGTACTGAAATTGATGTCATAGGTGTCACTAAAGGTAAAGGATGGCAAGGCTCAATCAAAAGGTGGGGTATTAAACTACTAAGTCATAAAAACAGTAAACGTCGTAGACAAGGTGGAAATATGGGAGATTTCGGAACTGGCTATGTCAGAAAAACAATCCGTCAAGCAGGTCAAACTGGATACCATCAGAGGACAGAGATGAATAAAAGAATTCTTCGAATATCCAAACCGGATGAATCGGATATAACTCCTGAGGGAGGATTCTTACATTACGGAGAAGTTTCTAATGATTACATGATAATTTCAGGAAGTCTTCCTGGACCGGCAAAACGTATGTTGAGGTTCAGAGATGCAATTAGACCTAGACCAAGTAAACCGGAAGTTGATCTAACATATGTAAGTACGTCATCGAAGCAGGGGGTCTGAATAGATGAAGGTAAAAACTTACAATTTGCAGTCAAATGTAGAACAGGAAGAATTAGATGCTGGATTATTAGCTGAATCTTACGTTGTTGAAACAACAGATGGAAAAGCACTTTCTCTTCCTTCAGTATTCGAATCAGAAATACGTGAAGATTTAGTTAGATCTGCAGTTCATGCATCAAGAGCTAACCGAAGGCAACCGTATGGTCACAATGAGCATGATGGTAAGCGCGCTCCACAACCAGGAATGAAACATTCTGTAGAATGGTGGGGTAAAGGTAGAGGTGTATCAAGAATAATGAGAAAAACAGGCCAAAGAACTGGTGCTCAAAATCCTCACACTCGCGGTGGTCGAAGAGCTCATGGTCCTAAAGTAGCTAAAGATTGGTCTCAGAAATTGAATAGTAAGCAAAAAACAATTGCTCGTAATTCTGCTATAGCCGCTTCAGCAGACTCTGGGATGGTTTCATCACGTGGTCACCAATTCGATGAGAATGTTAGATTTCCAATAATTATTGATTCATACACTGAATCACGAGAAGGTTCTATTGAGAAGTTCGAAATTGAGTCTCTTCCTCTTCAAAACTCGACCAGGAAGTTCGTAGCCATGATGGAAGGATTGGGTCTTGGTGCTGATTTAGTTAGAGCCAAGTCAGGTCGAACGATACGTGCAGGGAAAGGTACTATGAGAGGAAGAAAATATAGGACTCCTAAGAGTATTTTATTAGTAGTAGCTAATAAAGATGGATTACACAAAGCCGCAAGAAATGTCCCAGGTGTTGATGTTGTTGCTGCTAAAGATTTGTGCGCTGAAGATTTAGCTCCTGGTGGAGATTTAGGACGGCTTACAGTATGGACTAAATCAGCAATAGAGGTTATGGAGTGATAATCATGGTAAACCCTTACGATATAATTTTGATGCCCTGGATTACAGAGAAGACTCTCGAGGCTCGTAGAGTTGCAGATCTAGATAATGACTACAGAGAGAACAATAATCGAATTGAATTTATTGTTCGTAGAGAGTCTACAAAGACTCAAATTCGTGAAGCAGTTGAAAAACTACTAGATGTAAAAGTTGCAAAAGTCAATACAAAAATAACAATTACAGGTAAACATGCAAGTATCCGACTTGCTGAAGGTTACGATGCAGAGGAGGCTGCGCTAAAACTAGGCGCTTTCTGAGGTGATATTATGGGTAAAAGAACAAGATCACAACGTAGAGGGTCAAGCCCTAAGAATAGAGTTTCGAGTCATCGATTCCCTGCTAAGAATAAACTTCCAAGAGTTAGTGGAGAGGTTGCAGAAGTAGTTGACCTGATACACAGCCCAGTACACACAACACCGCTTGCCAAGATTAAATTTGAAGATGGACAGATTGGTCACATGGCAGCACCTGAAGGTATTTCTGTAGGTCAAAATATTGCTTTCGGAGATAATGTTTCTCTGAAGCCAGGTAATGTGACAACTCTTGACATGATTCCAGAAGGTACGCCGGTCTGCAATGTTGAACTAAGGCCTGGCGATGGCGGTAAACTTGCACGCTCAGGAGGAAACTCGGCAGTACTTGAAACAAGGATGGAGGATAAAGTCAGAGTCCGCTTACCGAGTGGTCGTCTAAAGGAACTTAATGCAAAGTGTCGGGCAACTATAGGTGTTCTATCTGGTCATGGAAGAACCGAAAAACCACTGATGAAGGCGGGGGCTGCTCACTACAGAGCAAAGGCTCGCGGTAAATTATACCCAACAGTCAGTGGAGTAGCAATGAATCCTGTTGATCATCCACATGGTGGTGGAAATCATCAAGCAGTTCATGGACCAAATTCAGTTAGTCGAAATGCGCCACCGGGTAAAAAGGTTGGAAACATTGCGCCTAGAAGAACTGGTCGTGGTCGTGTAAGAGTTAGAGATGAGGAGTTGTAAGTATGGCAAGAAAATCCAAGAAAATGTTCCGTTCACCTAAACTAGCACGTCGACAGGCTAGAAAGCGTCGTTCACAGATTTCTGAACGTCGAAAGAAAGAGTTCCTGTGGAGAGGATACACAATCGAAGAGCTAAAACAGATGCCCCTTTATCCTCCTGAAGATGATTTAAGTGCGATTTGTATTGCTACTTTGATGCCTTCCAGAGCAAAGAGATCGTTGTCTCGCGGTTTAAATCTTGATTGTGAGAAATTACTAGAAAAAATCAGATCTAATACGTCTGGAAAGGTAATTAAAACACATTCTAGAAGAATGTATATCCTTCCTGAAATGGTAGGCACAACTATTGGAATCCACAATGGTAAAGATTTCGTTAATGTAGAAATTATTCCTGAAATGATAGGTCATGCACTAGGTGAATTTGCTGTAACAAGGAGTTCAGTAACACACACCGGTCCAGGTGTTGGTGCAACTCGATCTTCGACACACGTGGCATTGAAGTGAGGTGAAAAATATGAGTAGAATAACAGGTAAATCACAATCCGGATACACACAACTTCTAGAAGGTTCAAATTTAGTTTCTGCACGAGCTGTAAATGTTGATGTCCATCAAAAGCACTGTTTGCACATTGCCAAGGCATTGCGTGGAATGAACGCTTCAGATGCAATAACATATCTTGAAGATGTAATCGCAGAAAAGAGAGCAATTCCTTACACTCGACGTACAAGAAGAGGCCGTGGTGGAAATACTATGGCGGGACACAGAAAAGGGAAGATGGGTCCTGGTAAATTTCCTCGCAAAGCTTCTAAAGTTTTCATTAAGCTGATAAAAAGTGCAATGGACAATGCTCGTCAAAGGTATGAAGCGATTGATCCTGATGAAATGGTTATCACTCATCTAGCATCTCACCGAGGACAAATTCAGAGAGGATGGAGACCACGTGCTCAAGGACGTGCAACTCCCGACAATCATTATCAAGTTAATATTGAAATATTTTTGGAACATTTCGGTGAAGAAGAGGAAGAGGATGAATTCTGAGGTGTGAAATATGAAACAGAATACAATTAGAACATTCATTAATCGTAATGTAGAAAGACAATTAGTTCGTGAGTATTTACTCAAGGAAACTGAAAGAGCAGGATTTGGAGGACTTGATTTCAACAGAACTCCTGAAGGTACTAAAGTCACACTACATGCTGAACAAGTTGGTCGTGTAATTGGTCGAAGAGGCAAAGTAATTCATGAATTACAAAGAAGATTACAGGAAGATTTCAACCTAGAAAACCCTCATCTTGAGGTCACTGAAATAGAAGAACAACGCTTGAATGCTCAAGTTATGGCTAGTAGACTTGCCAGCTCTTTGGAAAGAGGATGGTTCTTCCGTCGAGCAGGTCACAGTACTGCACAGAATATCATGGATGCTGGTGCTAGAGGATGCTTAGTTATTATTTCAGGGAAAATTACTGGTGCAAGACACAGAGTTGAAAAATTCCAGAAGGGGCATATCAAGTTCTGCGGTGAAACTGCATTAGATTTCATGGATACAGGTTTTTCCGTTTGTGTGAAGAAATTAGGTACAATCGGTTGTACTGTTAGAATAATGCGAAAAGGAATACAACTCCCTCATGAAATAAATATTCATGAGAGACACGAAGTAGGTCTCGATCCAATAGAAGAGGTTTCTATGATAGAGGCTCCAAAAGAAGATTCCAATGAAACTGAAGCTGAAGTAGTTGTAGACTCAGTTCTACAAAAGATGGCAGATTTAGAGACTTCTGAAACAAAGGAGGAAGAGTGAATGACACATTTATCCTCGAGAGAAATTGATGGAATGAATGTCGAGCAGAGGCAGCGCAGGTTAGAAGAGCTTCGCGAAGAAATGCTTCAATTACGTGCTCAACAAGCTCTAGGTGGCTCAATGTCAGATTCAGGTTCATACAAAGCAACAAGACGAAGCATTGCTCGCTTGTTAACAAAAATGAATGAGGATTCTCAGGAGTAGAAATAAATGGCAGGTATATGTAATCTATGTGGTTTACCTGATGAGTTATGTATATGTCAAGAAATAGCAAAAGAACAACAAAAAGCAATAATTTCAGTAGTAAGAAGGAGGTATGGAAAAATGGTAACTATCGTTGAAGGGATTGATGATGTTGCTATTGACATCAATAAGCTAGCTAAAATTCTGAAAAGTTCTTGTGCTGCAGGTGGAACTGTAAAAGATCGTACAATTGAGCTGCAAGGAGAGCACAAGAAAAGAGCTGCTAAAGTTCTCGAACAAAATGGCTATCAGGTGGAGGTGCGGTAATGGTCGATTCAATTCATATGCCATTTATTTCAAGAAATATTCAAGTTATTGATTCGGACGATCCAACTCTTGTAGGAGTTAGTGGCCAAATCATTGAAGAAACTCGTCGAACGATAATTGTTCAAACATCTAAGGGGGAAAAAATCCTACCTAAGAACGTCATAAATTTCACACTCGATTCTGAGAAAGAGGTCATTGAGGGTTTTACGGTTACTCAAAGACCAGAGAATAGAATTAATCGTAAATATAGGAGGAACTAAAATGCGTGATATTGGAGTAGATGTAAAGACGCCGGAAGGTGAATGGGATGGCGATGATAACTGTCCATTTAATGGAAGTCTTAGAGTTCGTGGGCAAATTATTGAAGGGACTGTATACTCAAATAATATGTCAGGATCAATTATTGTAGAAAGAGAAATGACTCGTTACATGAAGAAATACGAAAGATATGAGAAGCGTACACGAAGATATCCTGCGCACTTACCATCTTGTATTGGAGAAGTTAATCCAGGAGATTTCGTCAGAATTATGGAATGCAGGCCTTTATCAAAAACAGTAAAGTTCTGTGTAATTGAAAAGGGTGATTAAAATGAAGGGAATTTCAAGTAAAGTAACTAAAGCGTTACCTACGCAAGCTAAGTTAGATTGTGCAGATAACACAGGTGCAAAAGTTGTACAACTAATTAACGTCTTGAAGAAAGGGGGCGTTGCTGGAAGATATCCTGCAGCAGGTGTTGGAGATATGATACGTGTTACTGTCAGAAGAGGTACTCCTGAGACAAGAAGACAGATATTTACAGCAGTAATTATCCGTCAATCAAGGCCATTCCGTAGAGTTGATGGTACTTGGGCTAGATTTGAAGATAATGCCTGTGTCTTAACCAATGAACGTGGAGATGTTCAGGGATCTGATATCAAAGGTCCAGTAAGTAGAGAGGCTGCTGAGAGATGGCCAAGAATAGCCGCTACAGCAAAACAAATTGTATGAGGTGTGATGAATGACAACAAAGAAACCCGGTAAGAATCGTCTTTCGCAGCGTAAAGCTCCAATTCATGTTAAGCGCAAGCGAATTAGAGCTCGATTATTAACAAACGATCCTAATCTTCAAAATGTTAGGACTGTAACAGTCCGTGTTGGTGATGAAGTAGAAATATTGAGAGGAGATTTCGGAAACCCAAATAGCATTAAATCGGATTCCAAAGGTAAGAGACTTGGTCAATCCAGAGGCCGTGCCGGTTTGAAATCTAAAGTAAATCGTGTTGATACTTCAAGTGGTCGAATTTTTGTAGATGGACTTTCAATCACAACTGCTGACGGTAAAGAAGAGGCAATTCCAATTCATCCTTCAAACTTAGTTGTTACAGCCCTTTACGAAGGTGATCCTGTAAGAATTAAACAATTAATTGAGAGAGGAGGAGGTGTACAAGAATGAGTAGTAGTCATATTAAACGTTTAATGATGCCAAGAAGTTGGCCTTTACCTAGAAAAACATCGGTTTGGGTACAAAAGCCAGATCCTTGTGGACATAGCATAGAAAATTGTATGCCTATGGGAATTATTCTTCGTGATGTTATTGGTGTGGCTCATAATCGTAGAGAAGCCAAGAAAATTCTTCATTCTAGGAAAATAATGGTCGATGGTAGAATAGAGACTGCAATTGGTAGAGGAGTTGGGTTGATGGATGTCTTAACAGTAGGTGAAGATAATTATCGATGTATTTTAGATATGAATGGTAAATTGAGATATAGGCCAATTAGTGCTAAAGAAGCTTCGTCTAAGACTTGCCGAGTGATGGGAAAAACTACTATTTCCGGTGGTAAAACTCAGTTACATCTCCATGATGGTAGAAATATTATTTTTGATTCAAATCCAGAATATAAGTCTGGAGATAGTATTGTAATTTCGCTTCCTGAACAGGAAATTATTTCTCATCACAAGTTCGAAGAAGGTGCACTTTCATATCTGACAGGTGGTTCACACATTGGAGAAACTGCAGTAGTAAAAGCCCATGAAATCAAGCGTTCATCAAAGGATAATGAAGTTACTTTTGAAGAAGATTTTGGAACAATTTCAGATTATGTTTTCATTATCGGCGCCAAAAAAGATATCCCTTTGGAGGTGAATGAATGAGTGAAGGTAGTATCATGCTCGATCCAAGAATTACCAAAGTAACAATCAATATTGGTGTTGGAGAAGGTGGACAGAGACTTCAATTAGCCGAGCAAGTTCTTGAATTGTTGACAGGGCAGAAACCTGTTAGAACACTGGCTACGAGTACTAACAGAGATTTAGGAACTCGTGCAGGTGGACCTATAGGATGTAAAGTAACCATCAGAGATTCCGATAGGGTTGCATCGTTCCTTAAAGATGCGTTTTGGGTACGTCAGAATACTTTACCTGGTTATAATTTTGATCAATCTGGAAATCTTTCTTTTGGAATTTCCGACTATACAGATTTCCCTGATCAGAAATACGATCCTGACATAGGAATATTTGGTATGGACATTAATATCGTCTTGGAAAGACCCGGACATCGTGTATCTCGCCGCCGCCGCCGAAATTCAAGAGTTGCTAGAAATCACAGAGTAGTTCGAGAAGAATGTAAGCAATGGTTTGTAGATAATTATGATATTATAATAGTGGAGGAGTGAAGCATGGCAAGAGATCATGGAGAAGAAATTGGAAGAACAATTGGTTGCCGAAGGTGTGGCCGTAGTCGAGGAATGATTCGCAGACATGGCCTTAGACTGTGTCGTCAATGCTTTAGAGATGTAGCTCCTAGTATAGGATTTAAGAAAAATAGTTGAGGTGATGAAAAGTATGCAATTTGACCCATTAAATGATGCATTTACCCGTATTTTCAATGCGGAGAACGCAGGTCACTATGAAGTGACAGTAAGGCCAGCAAGTAAATTGTTAGGAAGTATGCTATCAATAATGCAGAAATCCGGTTATGTAGGGGAGTATGAGGCATTAGATGATGGCCGCGGAGGAGGTTTTAGGATTGAACTAGTTGGAGCAATTAACCGATGTGGAATAATCAAGCCTCGATATTCAGTACAGAGATCAGAATATGAAAAGTGGGAATCAAGATACTTACCTGCTCAAGATTTTGGTCTGTTAATAATGTCTACAAATCAAGGTGTTATGAATCATTATGAAGCGAAGAAGGAGAGAATAGGTGGGCGTTTGCTTGCGTACATTTTCTAGGAGGGATATAATATGGTTAAGTTAGATAAAATAGTACATCACATAGAATTACCCGAAGGTGTTAGTGCTTCGCTAGAAGGAGATAATGTCACAATCGCTAAAGAAGGTAACTCAGTTTCTAGAGAATTTCGTCATCCTAGATTAGTTGTATCAGAAGTTGATGGGGGTCTAGAAGTATTTTGTGATCTTCCTAGACGTTCTGAGAGGGCATTAGCTGGTACATGGAACGCACATCTGAAAAATATGGTTAAAGGAGTAGATTCAGGCTTTGAGTATAGGCTTCAGGCGGTATACTCTCATTTCCCTATGACTATCAAGGTTCAAGGTAACCAACTAACCGTGACCAATCTTTTCGGTGAAAAGGTCCCTCGTGTTGCAAAACTACCATGGACTCCTTCAGAAGTTGAAGTTAGAGTAGAGAATAAAACTGATATTATGGTTAAAGGTTCAGATAGAGAAAAAGTCGGTCAAACGGCAGCAAATATCGAGAGATGCTGTGCTGTAAAAAAGAGAGATAGACGTGTATTCCAGGATGGAATTTACATAGTGTCGAAGGGAGCATAAGGAGGTAATAGTATGGAATATGAAGACATGACTGTTGCGCAATTAAAAGAATTGTTAAGAGAGGCGGATTTACCAGTTTCAGGTAATAAAAGTGTTTTAATTGAGAGACTTACTCAAAATGATGAGTCATTGGAATCTAATGCGGATGATTCAGTTCAAGAAGAATCTGATGATTTTGATGACACATTCGATGATGAAGATGATTTCTTTGATGAAGATGATTGGGACGAAATACATACTGCTCGTCAAAAGCCAGTATTAGACGAAGAAACAAAAGCTAATCTCGCTACTAGAGCAGCACAAATGAAGAAACAACCTAAGTTCCGTCGTCAAGAGTGGTTTAGATATCACAGACTATCTAGAACAGGATGGAGAAAACCAAAGGGTCTACAATCTAAACAAAGACTGAATATGAAATACCGTACTCCTATGGCAAGGGTAGGGTATGGGAAGATTTCTTCCGTGAGAGGTCTTCATTCATCAGGTTTTGAAGATATTCTTGTGAATAATCCTAATGATTTAGATGGACTCGACCCTGAACGTCAAGCAGTTAGAGTAGGTGCTAGTGTAGGTAACAGAAAGAGAGCCAAGATTCACGATAGGGCTGATGATTTGGGTCTGCGTGTCCTAAATCGCCGTAAAATCAACAGGAAAGGTGATATTCAATGATTATATCTAACCAAAAAAGAATGGCTGCTCAGATACTTTCTAAGAAAGAGGGGAGAGAAGTAGGTGTTCATCGAGTATGGATTAATCCGGATTATCTAGATGAGGTTAGTACTGCGGTACAAAAAGATGACATTCGTCAATTAATTGATGAAGGCCTGATTAAAGCAAGGCCAATCAAGGGAACTAGCCGTGGGCGTGCAAGAAATGCCGCAGCACAAAAGGCAAAAGGTCGTAGAAAAGGACCGGGTTCCAGAAAAGGAACTAGAAACTCTAGAGATCCAAAGAAAAATCGATGGATGCGTCTAATTCGAGCTCAAAGAAGAGTACTGAAGGAAATGAGAGGGGACGAAACTCTAACCTCCAGTGAATATAGGTACTACTACCGAAAAGCAAAGGGTGGTTCATATCGTTCTGTTGCTCACATGCGAACCAACATGGGATTAGATGGTATTAAAATTGGAGGCGATGAATAATGGCACATGGTAAGAATCAGAGATTAAGATTCAAGAGACGTCGAGATGGGGAAACCGATTATCGTAGAAGAATGAAATTATTGAGAGGAGAAACTCCGAGGGCTGTAGTAAGAATATCAAATACTCAGACAATATGTCAATTAGTAGAATTCAATCCAGACGGAGATATTGTAATTGCGTCAGTGAATGGTAAAGCTTTAGTTGACAAATATTCATGGCCAGAAGATGCCTCAAGAAAATCTATCCCTGCGAGCTATCTAACTGGTTTTGCTCTTGCTAAAAATGCAATTTCATCAGGACATGAAAGCGCAATACTTGACATTGGGCTGTCTGCTTCATCAAAGGGTAGTAGAGTATTTGCTGCATTGAAAGGAATGATTGATGCTGGTTTAGAAATTCCTCATGGAGAGGATGTTCTTCCTGATGAAGACAGAATCAATGGAATGCATATTGACGCATCCATGGGTGATAAGGTCAAGAAATCAATTAAGGCAATAGAGGAGGCATAGAAATGACTGATGAAGAAAATACTGAGGTAGTACAACTAGCACCAGGCCTTGCAGCAGCTCTAGCTCCTGCGGAATCTAACGATACCAGGGGTCGTAGAGGACCCGATCCTCTTGCTGGACTAAGAAGTTGGGTTCCAAGAACAAGACTTGGTCACATGGTAATGAATGGTGAAATTACCACTTATGAACAAGCTGTAGATTCAGGTTTCCCGATTAGAGAAGTAGAAATTGTTGATGCTTTACTTCCGGATTTGACCGATGATGTTCTTGGAGTTAATATGATTCAAAGGATGACCGACTCTGGTCGTCGTGTGAGATTCAACGTATTATGCGTAGTAGGAAATGGCGATGGGTATGTTGGACTTGCTGTATGTAAAGGAAAAGAAGTTTCCAGTGCCATAAGAAAAGCCATTGACAAAGCTAAATTGAATCTAATACCTGTAATGAGAGGCAATGGTTCGTGGGAATCATCAGAAGGGCCTGGAAATTCGGTTCCATTCAAAGTTACAGGACGCTCAGGTTCTACGAGAATCACACTAATGCCGGCTCCAGCAGGAAAAGGATTAGTTATTGGAGACTATGGTCGCCGTGTTCTTACTTTAGCTGGAATTACTGACGTTTGGGCTCGTTCCGCGGGTCAAACAAGAACGACAATCAATTTTGCTAGAGCGACTTTCAACGCACTTGTAGAACTAAACAGAACTAAGATTACAGATGGTGACCGTGAGAGATTAAATATCACTAAAGGGAGGAAAATGAAATGACTTATCTTGTAATTAGAGCTAGAAGTGATCGTGGAGTCACAAAGAAAATTAGAGATACAATGATGATGCTAAATCTGACACGTGTTAATCATGCTACACTGGTGCCAGAGAATGTCACCTATCTCGGGATGTTAAAGAAATCAAAAGATTACATCACATGGGGCGAGGTAGACGCTGATACTATCGAAACATTACTCAAAGAAAGAGGAAGAATGGTTGGAGATAAGCCTGTAGATGATGCAGCAATTAAAGAATCGAGTAAGTACAAGACTGTTGCTGCTTTCTCCAAAGCTATGGCAGCTGGAGAAGCTACTATGAAAGATGTTGAAGGGTTAAAGCCGATTTTTAGATTACATCCACCTCGCGGAAGCAAAGGTTGGGGGGGAATCAAAAGATCATATACAGTTGGTGGAGCTCTAGGTTTCAGAGGTGAAGCCATCTCCGAACTTGCTGGGAGAATGCTCTGAGGTGATTAAGTATGGTATCTAGAACAAATAAATTCCGTGGTCGTTCACGCTACCATGGTCGAGGAAAGAAATCCGGACGAGGTGCAGGTAAACGCGGAGGACGTGGTAATGCAGGTATCAACAAACATCGTGTAATGACTCGAATTAAGTATATGCCAGGTCACTGGGGGATGCATGGATTCAATAGAGATCCTAGTTTGAGAGTGGTTAATGTTTCAATCAACCTTCAGAAAGTAGAAGAAATGGCTGAAGGTAAGAGCATTAATCTAAGTGAACTCGGTTATGATAAATTACTTGGTAAAGGAAAGATAAACAAGGCTTTGGATATTACAGTTAATGAAGCCAGTTCACTTGCAATTAAGAAAGTTGAAGCCGCTGGCGGCTCAGTAATTCTTGCCGATAGTGATGATGAATGGGAAGAAGAGTAAAATTAGAATGAAGGAGGTGCGGTCTAATGGTAGATAGAAATCCTAATGTTATTGGAACTGTGATAATGGGTGCATTATATTGGGGAATGCTGTTCTACTGGCTTCGTGATGATTTACTGAATGGCGCAGCAGATGAGCAAATGCGCGCCCTTAGAATGTTCTTAGTTTCAATACCTTATGTTGCATTCATTATGTGGTGTGCAATGACTGATTTGCCTGATAATATTAGAGATGTACCATATTTAGGTAGAATGTTCAAGCCTGGAATATGGCTTATTTCGGTCATTGGTCTAGCATACTGGGGGTGGGTTGACAAAGCCGCTGTTGGTTTCTTATTAGTTGGTGTAGCACTTCTTGGTGTAGCCATTGCAATGGCTTTAGTTTGTCTCTTGTATTCGGGTTCAGAAAGTAGTCGTTTATATGGACTAAGTAGATTCGTGGACGTCTATCCTAGTATTACTAAGCCAGAAGGTCACGTTAGATTTAATCAGAAATTGTGGACAACAACTCTCGTACTAATTATCTATTTCATGATGACTAACGTCATGATTTATGGTCTTTCAGACTCTACTTTAGATATTTTCTCCTCATTTAGAGCAATTATGGCTGGTGCCTCAGGTTCAATAATGCACTTAGGAATTGGCCCAATTGTCACAGGCTCTATTATAATGCAACTTTTCGCTGGTGCGAAAATTATTCAGCTAGATTTACAAAACTCCAATGATAAACAATTATACCAAGGTGTACAAAAATTATTGGTTCTAATAATGATACCTATTGAATCAATTCCACAAGTATATGGATTCCTAGATCCTTCAGAAACCTTGATTCTTGATTTCGGTATTGGATGGGCTAATACAATAATTGTTGCTCAATTGTTTATGGGTTCATATCTTGTTTTCTTACTTGACGAATTGGTTAGTAAATGGGGTATTGGTAGTGGTATTTCCTTGTTTATCGCTGCAGGTGTTGCTCAGTCAACTTTCGTTGGAACTTTGTCTCCATTGCCAGTAACTGCAGGCTCTCCTTTATCATTCCAGAATCCTCCATCGGGAACTTTGCCGATGATATTCTATACATTAAGAACTGCAACAAATTCTCAATTAGTGTCGGAAAATGGTTTTGAATTGATATTGCTAAATCATGCAAACCCTATTGCAGCGTTAGTTTCTTCAATTATTGTTTTCTTAGTGGTTGCTTATGCTGAATCTAGTAAATTAGAGTTGCCATTAACTCATGGTAAAGTTCGTGGTCATCGTGGGCAATACCCTATCAGACTGGTTTATGCAAGTAATATTCCTGTAATTTTGATGGCCGCTCTATTAGCTAACATCAACATGTTTACGCTTCTTTTCTGGAGCCACCCAGTACTATCTACAGTACCTATCCTTGGTCGTAATGGTGCATGGAGTAGGGCTCATTGGTTTGGATCATATGAAGTGGGTGCAACTACTCCTTCCGATGGTTTTGCGTGGTATTCGTCAATGGTTAATGGAGTAGGTGATTGGTTCTTACCATTATTAAATCAGACTGGAGATGCATACGGGCACAGTTTAGGTCAATTAATGGTACACGTAGTTGTTTACGTCTTTGTCATGACCGCTGGTTCAACCGTGTTTGCTAAGTTTTGGATTGAAACAACAAATAT
>TARA_B100000401_G_scaffold438442_1_pt1 | contig 21430 bp, 22 predicted proteins | sample TARA_B100000401 | Tara Oceans TARA_B100000401 (sample SAMEA2620786) | marine metagenome | biome: marine biome (ENVO:00000447); feature: surface water layer (ENVO:00002042); material: "saline water (ENVO:00002010), including plankton (ENVO:xxxxxxxx)" | depth 5 m
GCCTTCGACGACGCCAACGCCGGGGTTAGACCCGCCGATGAAAAAATACGTGCGCTCGCCAGTGCGCTCGCCAAAGCGCAGGACGCCAAGGCACTCGCCGAAGCCGCCGCCGCCGCCGCCGAAGCCGCCGCCGCCGCCGCCGAAGCCGCCGCCGCCGCCGGCGAGGATAGCGAGGACGCCGCCGCCGACACCGCCAAGATCGACGAGGAGAAGGCGGCGAAAAGGCTCAAAGACGCCGACGACCTAGTCGCAAATGCTCAAACCGCCCTCTGGGTGAATAGCTTTAATCCACGAGAAAATAAAAAATGGACAAGGGCAACTATTATGGGTGAGCGCAATCCGGCGAGTTTAGAAAGATATATTCAAAACAGCGACATCTTAATTAACTATGAAAAAGAAGAAAAAGAAAAAGAAGAAAAAGAAGAAAAAGAAAAAAAAGAAAAAAAAAAAAAAAAAGAAAAAAAAGAAAAAGAAGAAAAAAAAGAAAATAAACCGGACCTCAAGCTACCGAATATTCAGATAGGAAAAACATTTCAAAATTCCACCGAAGATTCATATACAAACGATAAATACACGCATCTAATAGAACTCATTAAGAAACATAAAATAAAGGCGTTCGTCTTCGACGAGGTCGCGCCACGTCGCGCGGCGGCCGCGCTTTCCGAGGCGCCGCAAAAGGAGAGAGAAGGTAAGGATATGGGCCAGTATTTTGTTGGTCATTATAACAAAATCTTAAAAAACCTGAATTCAATCAAGATCCCCTCAGGCGAGGAAATTGTGAAAGACCTGATTCTTAAAGGTAACTCGACTGATGACGACACCAATTCAGACATAAATAAAATAATAGTCGAACAATTCAATAATGAATTTTTTAAATATCAAAATCCCAAGGAATACTGGAATGTAATAGAATCAAAAATCAGAAACAATATTATCATTGAGGAATCAAATAATCCTTATTTTAAAAAAGAGAGATTTCGTTATAAACTTGTGATAAATATGATTTGGACAAGATTACGCGATCTATTAAAATTTGAAGCTAAACAAGATAGACAAGAAGAAAAAGATCTAGATACTAGCTTTGAAACAGGTGCTGCGTATGTTAACTCGTTCGAGAGTACAAGCTTTTATTTTAAGGCGGGTGCGGTCAATCACCACCACCGCTTCAAAGACCCCCTCCAATCCGAGTCTATATTTAATCATTTCTTTGAAAATAATGAGTCATTTAAATTTAAAGATCAAATCAAAGGATTAAATATTGCTTACTACTTAAAATATTTCGACGAACTAGCTAAATTTGTAAAAAATATAAGTATATTTAATGTATTTGAAAATTTAGATACCAAGAGTATTACTGAATTAATTCACGACAGTAATAAAAGGTTTAATGAAAAATCCGTAGATACTATACCTAATATAATAAATTATATAATTGTAAATCGTAATAAAAATATGAGACCATGGTGTATTTATGATGTACTAGCTTTAGTGCGTGCTATATATGATCCTTTTGTAGGCTTATACGGGCGTATCGGCCAAACCACGATCCAGCCGGAGAACGCGTCCAAAGTTCAAGTTCTAACAGTAAATAAAATAGCGGAAAAATTAAAAATCTATCCATCATCTAATGTCAATCTCCTCAACTATTCGACAACACTGGGATATTCAGGAACCAAAAACCCCACTCTCACAGACGACTTTTATGTTTTTGTGAGAACAGATGATTATGATAACGCGAAGAAAATTGTCGACCGTGTGAGTGGAGAAATTGGTTTTGGGCAACAACAAAACCAAATACAATTATGGGAATTTGGATCGGCCAAATGCGATATTAAATTCACTTATGCGTACATCTCCGACGTCGTAGAAACTATTACCGCGAAGGATGAGAGGGTTTCGGTGATCAGAGACCAGCCGCCGCGGGGCGAGGATAAGTTGAAGAAGGATTACAACAATGCGCTGAATCGCGGCGTCTTCGTGTTGAGCGATAAACTCGATATAGATAATATAGATAATAGTAAAAAGTTGCGTGAACAAAACAGAAAACTTCCCGTCAGTAGTAGACTTGCACTCGATGCTCGTACAACCACCGAAACCTACATCATGAATATGAAAAAATCCCTAATATTATTATTATATAACCTTATTTATTGTGGAGGGGGGAATTATATTAAACCAAGCGAACGTCTAACTAATATAAAGTATGATATTGACTTAGACCAAAGTAGAAAAGATTATAAAATTGACATCTATCCATAATATTTCCAACTTATAAAATTGATCGTCGGAATCTCAGCAATATTTACATACAACACTTCCACGGCCAATATCTATATCGATATTTTTTATTGGCTTTAGTTTTTTGTCACGAACTAGGTCGTTATATACCTGTGTGGGCCCTTTATTCCAATATTTTATCCAATTATTATTCTTCAATACATTATTAATTATTAATAACGTATTTTCTGTTGCAAGAGCTCTGCATAATATAATATCGCTCAAAACGGTTTTTTCTTCATATGAGCCATCAATTAAAATAATATCGAATTTTTCTGTCGTAGATTGAATAAACGACGGCAGAATCTCCGAAGATTCCCCACGTACAAGTGTATGACGTGCCGGATAATGTTGATCTATATATTTTTTACCACACTGGACACTTTGAAATGCACACATGTCTATGCTGGTCACCTTTACTGTGTCGTTTATTTTTAAGAACATATCAGCAGAATGTCCAGCCAAGAATCCAATTTCCAATATATTACTTATAGTATTTGCGTTGTGGATAGAGGCGATTATGGCCGTTTCGTGTTTCTGTATTTGACATATATGACCTTGTCGCAATTTAATTCCCTGGGTCTCGATATACTTTGAAAGCGGCAAATCCATCCTAATATTTTCTACGGTTCTTAATGGGGGACGATAACTACTATTTTTAACAGAACCAGCACTTGAGGTTAATTTTGGAGGAACAATTTGAACAGATTCGTCTAAATACCATTTATTATATGCTTTCATACGCGTTATTTTTTGTTCTGAAACATCGTAGTTGAAATGGATTAAAATAGGCGCACTAGGTTTTTTTTCTCTATAATAAAGTCCATTTGGAAAAAGGTCCAGATCCAAGTATTCCACCTTCATTCTTTTCTCATGGCGACGCAAATATTGTTGGTCGTTAGTAAAAGAGTCAATATGTTGTTGTATAATAGAAAAATCGGTTATTTCTTTAGTTAGATCATTTGATTTCATATAGAATACACCTGTGCACATTGCTCTCCGTTGATAACTATCATTATCGTTTTGAATCAACAAATCCAAATCTTTAATATTTTCAGTCAAGTATGGTATGGGGTCTTTCTCAAATACAATATCACCATCCGTGAACATAACGTCATTGTCTTGTATAAGTTCGTTGTGAATAGCATACATTTTATAAGAGGTAATATTTGCCCATTTCATTTTACCTTCGGCGTCTGGGTTTTGAGCGGATTTGTAACCCAACCATTCCTTTAAATATTCATCCGGTGGTTCTATTTGTTCGATTTCATTGTGAGTGTATTTTTCCCGAAAATGATTGTAACATTTGTCACCAATGCAGTATATTTTTAATTTATTTTCGATTCCAAGTTTTTTCATGGAAAGCAGTAAATTTTCGGTAAATGGCGAATAACCGTCATTTGTCAATGTTATAAGTTTGGCGGTATTTTTTATTATATTGTCAGCAAAGAATACACGGAAACTAATATTCCCTCCAACAAAACCATTTAATTTCCACGTATATTCACTATAATCGTATTTTAAAACTTTATCCAAGTAATAATAATATGGTTTATTATTCAAATATTGAATATAATTTATGTAATTTGATACCGTGCTACCATCATGTCCTATGAAAGTATCCGCATTAAAACAAATCATTTTTTGCAGAAGAAACTCAAGCAGCTCTGTTCGCTTGAAATTTGCGAAATTTGCATTAAGATCAATGTCCTTTATAATGTCGTCCGTGTAAATAACATTAAAATTAGATTTTAACCTTACTAGCAATTCTGCGTCCATACGATCACACATAACAACAATTGGTAGCTTTGTTGTATTTAATTCTCCCAGTAGTTTAAAAAGTGGTTCACGAAAGCGATTGCTATGTGTATCTATTTCGCGTTTTCTATGTTTTCGGTCACCAAATCTAAAATGCACAGAAATATAATTCTTTGGAAGCTTCATATTGTTGTAAGCATAGTAGAATGAAGGGTTTAGGTGCGTAAGTGCTTCGCAAATTTTAGACATTATTGTGTAATTCGCATCGGTTGTATAAAAATTATAGAAACACCGCGCCGCATTACTTTTATTAATATAAATATAATCGTTAGAATATGATGAAAAATCTATAACTTTTTTTGCGCGATGATTCAAAAAGGCGCGTATTTTTGGTTCGTTTTCATGAGTATCCAATTCTTTGTCTACTAATCCTATTTGCGATAAAACATTTGGAAAAGATATGGTTTCGCATAATGTCTGGTTTTTTATGATTTTACTTACATGTTCAGGAACTTCGCCATAATAAACTTCCATATTGTGTGGCAAATATTTCTTGTATTGATCATCAAAAAAATCTAAAAACCTACCATAATCCCAAGAAGATGCACCACAATGACAAAGTGGGAAACGAATCAATAAAATTAATTTACGATCTGTTATATTTGCAAGATATATTGCCGTCTCTAACGAAAACAGTTGATTACAAAACCCCACACCACTAAATTGTTCGTATATGAGGTATTTCATATATAAATATTTTACATAGTAATATATTTATATAAACCTAATTCATTATTGTCATTTATTATAATGCCTATAAAAATGATTGTTGCTGTAGATGAGTGCTTTGGTATAGGAAAGGACAATAAAATGCCCTGGAATATACGCTGTGATATGAATTATTTTTCTAAATTAACAAAAGGGACTGGAAGAAACGCAATAGTGATGGGAAGAAATACTTATGAAAGTATAGGAAGACCATTACCAAATAGGAGAAATATTGTTTTAACAAAAAACGAAAATTATGAAGTGACAAATCCAAATATTTGGATATATAATGACATAGCCACGATGATAAAATATTTGAATAGTGAAGCTTTTTTTGAAGATATTTGGATAATAGGTGGGGCTGCTATATATCAGGAGTTTTTAAATATGGGGATAATTAACGAAATCTATATTACCCATGTATCTGGAAACTACGACTGTGACACCTTTTTTCCAAATATTTCAAACCACTACGTAGAAGATATATTATATAGACACAAAGGAGCTTCTGAAAATAAAAGTGTATTATTTACAAAATATACTCTTTAAAATAGCCAATCTTAATCTTCTTCAAAATTCAGTATATTTTTGAAAATGTTCATAAAATCAAGATAATAATTAATAGCACCATCTATGCAATCTCTATCACCCCCCAGTTTAACAAATAGGATAAAATATGTGTCAAATATTATAAAGACCGAAAACAATAACACTGCAAATAATCTTAGTCCATTGGTTAACATGTCACTATCTACAAAAATAATGTCTATTATTCTAAATATAATAAGTAAAAATAGCGCAAAAAATAAAAATGGACCGTATTTCAAAAATTCAACATTAGAATTTATTAAAAATGTTGCAAAAGTAATCATAGACGAAAAAATAACTATTGTAGACAATAATGCAAAAACAATGTTTTCGTTTGACACGAAACTTCTTCCCAATGCAAGAATAAATCCATAAAAAATAGATATAAGTGTAAAAACGAAAAACTTTGGGTAGTAACCTTCTACGAAATCAATTAGAGAAAATAGCCCATATAAAATAAAAAAAGGCAAAATTATAAATAAAAAAATGGGGAATCTTTGTAGTATTTCGTGTTCCCCAATAAGATTTTTTAATAAGTAAGGATCGTAATCGCGTAAAACAAAGAATAAGCAAAATGTTATTAGTAGCTGAATTATCATCGTCAAAAATACGCACATCAATAACGAATAATGTTTCTTTATAAGATTAATTGTTGTCTTAGACAGCATATATTATACTATAATATTTAATTTATTATTTTTGATATGGCCGCTTCGTTAAGGATTTGACTAGAAATTTTCTTTGTACGAATATCGGCTAATACTTTTTGATGCATTTCTATATATTCGTCTTGCATTGAAGTATCGGTTTGAACCAACGATTTCAAATGTTTATCTCTTATTTTATAAATAGCGTTTGTTAGTATTTTTTTGTCTTTGTCTTTTTCCCATATATTTTCATCTTTGACATAGACAATTTCTCTTTTCAAATCTGTACATTGGATGGGTCGTTGATATTCTTCAAGCGTTTTTAACGCCGTTACCATCACATGCACAATACTTTTTTCTACACCATCCGACATAACCGTATTTAGGTCTTCGCTTTCTACATTAATCTGTTTAATAAAATCGCTAAGATTTATAGCATCTTTGCACGTTTCATTCAAATATATATTCAGATTGAAATTATTGTTTATTTGTTGTGTGGTTTTGGTATTTTTCAATTGGGTCTTGATTTCTTCGTTTTCTTTAAGTAGTTGCTTATTCGTTTTTAAAATTTCGTTGTTAGTTTCGATTATTTTTTCAACCTTATTTTCAATATCTTTACAGGAATTGGTTGTGTGGTAATAAAGGGCTTGGCGTGTTTTATAATATTTATAGCACGACGGACACTGAAAATATAATAAACAGCCTTCTAACTTTTGATGTTTTTTGGTTTTTAAATGAATATTGTATTTATTGTGCGAATTTGTATAAAACATACACTTTTCGCAAGCAAATTTAGTAGGCTTCATTTCATTTTTATCCATTTTTCCCTTTATATAGTCTGGGCAGAAAAACGTAAAGGCGAAAAAAGTTTATGTAGTGAAAAATATCGCAGTATTCAATAAAAATGTTATTGATGTTCTAGATAAAAAAAGTGGGCAGAAATCGGTAAAGAAAAATCTTTACCGATTTCTGCCAGAGAAAAAATTGGAGGTGGTTGGGGGTTTTGAAAAATTTTATGGTAACAAAAAAAAACAGCATTTTAATAAAATCCCCTACATATGAGACCAAAGTGTTTTTTTTGGGTTTTTTTGGAAAAAAAAATATGAAAATCCCAAAAATGGACAAAAATAAATGTCCAAAAATGGGATTTCTCAAAAACTTTTTGTCAAAAATCGCAAAAAAACATTTAAGTAGGAAAACTAATATATTAGTTTTGGGTATTTAAAGAACCGAAATATTTGGCTTTTAAAAAGTTGCATAAAAATGTATGAATAATCCAAATAAATAAAAAATTGAAATGGTTATATACCCATAAAATTACTTATATAACCATGGTTACAACGCGTTCTAAATCTGCCCATTTTAAAAAACTTGTAGAAAACGACGACAAGGAAGAATATTTTTCGGAGTCTGAGTCGGATTCTGAGTATTTTCCATCTGATACCGAAGAAGACGAAGAATATGAGGAGATGTATGATGAAGCTACTGATTATGAAGAAAGCAAACCGAAGAAAACATTCAAACAAAAGACGACTAATGTAAAAAAGCGTAAAGTTGTCGTAGACGAAGATTCAGATTATATTCCCGAATCTGATGAATCAGAGGACGAAGGTTTTAAAAAGGTTGCGCCACTAAAAGGCGGGCCTAAGTTTACCGGAATGCATATTACAATCGAACATGCAGGAAAAGATTCTAGAGTTAAACCACTTAAAGGACTTCCTCAACCAACCGGTATGCATCTACGCTTTCGTTAGAATTCATTTATATTAATAATATGAATTTATATGGATGAACAGCACAATTTAAAAGAAGAATATGGGTTCGTTGAAACGCCGAGTGAATTACTTGAAAGGCTTTCAGACTTAATACCAAGATGGGTTTTTGAAAAGGAAGACTATTTATGGTTAGATCCTGGGTGTGGAAAAGGGGCAATAGCAAAAAGTATTATTGAAAAGAGGGTTGATTATCTAGGTAAAAATAAAGAAGAATTAATTAAGAAAAATATGTTTATGGTCGAATGTAACGATTTTTTTATTCCAACGTTACAAAATCTTTTTGGAGAGGACGCAAACATAATATGTGAGGATTTTATAAACTATAACCCGGATTTTCAGTTTAATGTAATAATCAGCAATCCGCCATATAATCATGGTGGCTTGAAAAGTATTCCTCAAAAAAAAAGAACAAAGTCTAAATGGAATCCGTTGTGGCAAAACTTTTTAAATAAAGCATTAGACTTATTGGCAGATAATGGTTTTTTATGCGCGATCGTTCCGGCGTCTTGGCTCAAACATGACGACGCAAATATGTATAGCACATTAACACAATACAAAATTCATAAACTATTGTGCTTGAATTCCTATGAAATTTATAATGCGTTTAATAAACAAGTTCAAATACCATGCACACTTTTTTTGCTACAAAAACGACCAACCGATTTCATAATTCCGATATACGATGAGGTAACCAAGTCTTATATGCAATATAAAATGCTAACACCACTATATCCAATACCTATGAAAAATATAGGTATCTTAAACCGACTTTCATTTTACGCTCGTAAATATGGCGACTTGTCAAAGTTTCTACTAATAAGCCCTTTACCTTCTAGAAAATTTGATTTCAAAGACGAATATTCTAGCGACTTTTATTACAGTAATATTCATAGTTGTGTATTGGAAAATGGAATTCCTATATATAAATATAAATGGTCAAATAAACCGGGTCCTTTTTATTATTTGGGTTTGCCTAAATTAATAATGGCACATTCGGTTTATGGATTTCCTTTATTTGATAAAACGGGAACTTATGGAATAAGTTCAAGAGGAAAAATAATATTTATGGGAAAATATGATTTTTTAACTAATATACATAAAATCTTGTCATTAAAACCAATAATGTATTTATATTCCAGCACACAATATCGTATGCGATTTTTAGATAGTAGTATATTTAACCTTCTGCCGGACTTTACAAAAATACCAAATTTTGATTTTAATTTATTAAATGATGAATATTTTTATGAGTTTTTCGATTTTTCTCGTGAAGAAATTAATTCAATTAAAAATAAAAAACTATTCAAAATAATTGCTTCATAGCATGGCCGGCGCATAGTTTGAATATTCGTCGTCGTTATAGCAACTTTCGCATGTTTTGGGAGGGGTTTCGTTTTCGATTGGTTGTCTTATATCACCAACATTGTTAGTTGTAGCCATGCTTGTAACCAATAGCAAAAATGAAAAAACTAAGAAAATTGTCATAAGCGAATTTAATCCTTGGTTTTTGAACATTTATATATTATGTTTTTATAATATAAATGTCTATTGCAGTATTGAAAAAAAAACATTTTGCTTCTAAAAATATTTCTCATAACAATAACTTTTCTAAATTTCCTGGAATGAGTTCAAAAACATTTATGAATAGAAAAAAGTATTGGTCAAAACGATTGCCATTACCGGGTGAATCAAAAGTAACGGATTGTGATAACCTTGAACACATCTACAATAATTGGGTTCAAGAAGTAGGACCATTAGATAGTTCCTCTTATTTAAGTGATATTGCAAAGGCAAATCTTCAATGTAATTTGTGTGAACCCGAAGAACATATCCCTGTTAATAACGGCTCCTCAAAATGTTGTAAGGTGGAAAAGAGCACACTGAAAGATACAAGTCCATTAGACTATACAATAGGAAAACGAAATAAGGTTTTATTTAATACGTCGTCTGGGTGCAATAAACCATTCCCTTTTAGAGTAAATTCCGGTAGAACAACCATAGAAAATTATCGTCTTAATATTACTCAAGCATATTTAGCTGACAGTTATTATAGTTCATAATAAAATTATATTTTATTATATTATATAATACATGGCAAAGAATTATGGATTGTTGATTGGGGTTACCTATCCTAATACTCACGCATATTTACCCGGTTGTGACAACGACGTATTAGAAATATACAATTTTTTAAAAGACCACGGTTACAATGAGTTTGATGTGCTATGTGATACGGAAATATTTGAAAAAAACCATCCCACATTAAAAACAAGCCGACCAAGTTTTAGAAATATAGTTACATCGCTCTTTAAACTTTTACATTGGGCAAGAAAAAACCCCGATGGTAATGTATTTTTACATTATTCTGGACATGGAACGCAAGTTGCTGACAAAAATTGGGTATTTGATAGTAAAAATAGAACCTGGAAAAGAGAAGAAGAAGACGGTAGAGACGAGTGTATTGTAACCGAAGATCTTCGTTTAATTAGTGATGACCAATTAAAATGGTTGTTCTCTATGCTACCAGAAACAATCAACATGTTTTCATTAATGGACAGTTGTCACAGTGGTTCGGCATTTGATTTAAAATATTATTTAAAATCCCCAAATGAATCAGTCACAAAAACCACGCAAAACGAAATGAAGGCTAGTATAGTAATGATAAGCGGTTGTAAGGACGACCAATATTCGCAATCTAGCGTTTTCAATGGGAAATGGTATGGTGTTATGTCATATGCATTTTTATATTTAATGAATTATATGAAATATAGCAAAGTAAACGAGATTCCCTTATGCGACTTTTGGAGATTCATGGGATTAATTTGCGCTAATTTCCCGCAAATACCACAGGCATCTTGCAGTAAAAACTTGTTTTCGTCTCTTAAAATACAATGTTCGGAAAATAGTTTCTCGCTAATTGAATCCGCGTCAAAAAACAGAAGTTTTGATTATGATGACTCTGATGAAAAATACGCGACAAAAAAATCCGGTTATAGAAGTTGGTCGCTGAATCAACCTAAAGAACATCATCAACCCGCAAAACAACATAATTATTATATGAAAATGAAAATGTGAAAAAATATATATTAAACAGAAAAAAACATATAATATACATGATCCGTCTCTTATTTACAATTTCCCTATGCAATGCTATAAAATCTAATGGCGATAATTTTATTAATAAACGGTTTATATGTGGAGATGTATTACATCACGATTTAGAAGTATTAACCGCACAAGAAATTAGTTATATAGCAAAACCGTGGTATAATTATATTTTAAGCGAAATGTTAGAAGGGACCGAAGATTTAGATAACTTAGATAGGGCTAGAAAAATTAAAAGTCAGATTATGAGCGGATGTTTATTTCATAATATGAATGAGTTAGAGAAAACATTTCATAGAGGTGGAAATTGGAAATATTATGCGTGGATACCAAGAGAGGCGACAAGTAAAAAGAAAAAGGATATATTGGCGTGCATGTCTCTATATGAAGACACAAATCATTTGAATTTGACAAGTTTACTAATAAATCCTATGTGGAGAAGCGAAAACATTGGATTATATAATCTAAAAACCACATTGAATTCGTTAGTTATTGATGACAAGCACGTTTGTTATGAAGATTTTTTAAAAAAAAAATGTAATAAGAGAATAGACTTAGAATGGATGCTAGACTTATGATCTAATCCTTGATACTGAAACCATTTTTAACCCTTAACAAAGGAGGGGGTAAGGGGGACCTAGGTTCCCCCGTTTATAAACCTATGGTATATTTGTCTCATCATATTTTCTCCTTTGCCCGACAAATGATTATAATTTTTCTCCTTATTAGAAAAGAGACTCGGAATATCATCGTCTGATAAAAGAAATTCTTTTTTCATTTCTTTTACTGGATTTATAAAGGTAATATTGTGTTTTTTGCATATTTCTTCTAGCCAAATACTGAGTTTATATCTTTCTCCATAATCTCTTGTTACTTGATGACAAACAATAATAATTTGTTTGTCACCCAGTTCTTTTTTGATTTCCAATATATCAGATTCAATTTCTTCTTTTTCTTGATCATATACTATTATATCCTTTTTCATTCCCGAACATGCTTTGTAATGCTGATCGTGTGCAATATGATGCACATATAAATTGTTATATTTATACACTTTTTTGCTCGCAATTTCGATTAAGCATACATCCATTTTTTCGAGTTCATCTTTAAATTTATCTAAATAGATTAGTTCTTTATTGTGTAATATAGGAGTTCTAAAGGTATAATTGGTTTCATTTTGAGTAACAATACTTTCACCATATTTGCAGTACTTAATTAGTTGTAAAATTTCCTTAGTGTAATGAGGATAAGTAATGTCTATTTGGATACGCGATTTATTCATGAATAATTGACGGCAACTACCCATAGTCACACAGTATTTTGGTTTTGGTCGATTATTCATTTATGTATACGTTATATATATAATATAAAACGTATGTTAAAAAAAGAAAATTTATATGAAAAAAAACATTTTTATGTATGTTCGTGTGGTGGCTCTGGGTCGTATATGCTTACATATGCATTGAAAAAATACGGTAATGTATCTCATGTTCATACCAGAACTCCGCCCATTGAATTAAAATATGCGAAACATGATATTTTCACTAATGAAAAAGTGCCAATCGAATACATAAAAAATCATTATGTTATATATCTTTACAGGAATCCAGCACGTGTTTTATGTACAAGTGTTTTCAATGAAGAAGATAGAGAACGACATTTGAAAAATATTCAATCACCCAACACTCAAAGTACAGTAGATGATATAATATTGTACAAACAAGATTTATATGGTTTATGTGATTTTTATAAAAACTATACGTCGATTAATAAATCATTAAATTATAAAATAATTTGTGTAAAATTTGAAGATTTGTTTGAAAAAAAAGATGAGTTATCAGCGGTTTTGGGTATAGGACAACTAAATTTACAAATGAAAAGAACCCCGTATCTTCATTCTAGATATGAACAATTAGTTGACATATATGAACCAATCATAGTAGAAATGGAAAACAACCAGTCAATATTTTTGGCAGGGAACGTAAATTTTTAATTTTTTTTAAAAAAATTAACTATCGATCGAAAGGAGCTTTTTCTTTGTATTTTTAATTATAATCTTATACATTATTATGTTTAAAAAAACAAAAATGGATGTGATCATTACGGTTATTGCTTCTCGTAATAAAATTTATGATCAGTTTATTGAATTATATTGGGTTCCATTTATTGATTTTATAAACATACATTATCCTTCTATATTAGTTCTTATGATATTTGGCAATGATGAGAGCACACAAGGTTTATCTTTGAAAAAAGAAAATATATTTTTTGCAACAAATCCAGAATCTATGATTCCTGGTATATATGACAAAACTATCGAATGTTTTGAATATATCGTGGCATCTTATAATTATAAACATGTACTTCGTACAAATTTAAGCAGTTTTTTTATTATTGAACATTTAATGAAAACTAGTGAATCACTAAGCGATACGAACTTGTATGCTGGATATATCAGTGATTCTGGCAAACGGATTTCTTTTTGTTCTGGGGCATGTATTTGGATGTCACAAGATATCGTTCAAATATTAATAAGTAATAAAAATCATATTGATCGTGCTAAAAGAAACGATGACATTATTATTTCTACAATTTTAAAAGATGTACCGCGAACTCTCGTTCGCGGTAGACATTGTATTAACAAAGATATAAATATAAAAAATAAAGAAGCTCTATTAAAGGATATAATTGATAAAGGAATATATCATATTCGCATAAAAAATTGTAAAAATCGTCAATTAGATGTAGACTACATGACAGAATTTACAAACTTTCTTTATAAGAACGTATAAAGGGGCTCGCCAAACCATCTAACACAAGGCCCACCTAAAAAGGAGAGGGTAAGGGGGAACATTGGGTTCCCCCCTAATTATTTGAATACGCCATATTAATAAAATTATCAATATTTTGATTACATAATAATGGTGCAAATTCATTTATTTTAATATCGTTCCAATCCCACCATTTAATTTCCAATAATTTATCAATTTGTTCTTTTGTAAATCTTTTTCTAATTAATTTTGCTGGGTTACCGCCAATTATACTATATGGTTCAGCATTCTTAACAACATGGCTATTATGTGCTATTACTACACCATCACCGATAGTAACACCTGACATTATTGTTACATTTCCTCCGATCCATACATCATTACCAATAACAACATCACCTTTTGTAGATGGGTGGCCATCGCCATTAAAACTATTAAAAATGTTTTTATGAATATGACCGAATGGATATGTTGATACCCAATCTGTTCTATGATTTCCACCTAAATATATATTACAATTATTTGCTATTGAACAAAAATTTCCAACCACTAGTTTACTATTATTACTTTTCCAAATAATGTTAGGTTTACCGTATGTATATTTACCAAAAGACATAATATAAATATATATATATATATTCATGACGGATGTGATTAATTTAAGAAAAAAATATGAAAGTTTATGTAAAGAAAAATCTGATATAAATGAACATTTACCAACAATTTATAATTTAGCAAAGGATTGTGAAAGTATTATAGAATTAGGTGTAAGAGGTGTTGTTTCAAGTTACGCTTTAACCTATGGTTTAGTAAATAATAATAGTAATATAAAAAAACTTTTCCTTAATGATATTCAAAAATGTGATATAAATGAGTTATTAATAAATACAAAAAATATAAATATTGATGTTTCTTATCAATGGATAAATGACTTAGATTTAGAAATTGAACATAATTATGATATGACATTTATAGACACCTGGCATGTTTATGCTCAATTAAAAAGAGAATTAAAAAAATTTTCAAGATTTACAAATAAATATATAATAATGCATGATACTCAAATAGATGGAATTCTTGGAGAAACAATTAGAAATAAATGGAATGCATTAGAGCAATCTAAGAAAAGTGGTTTTAATATTGATGAAATAAATAAAGGATTAAAACCAGCAATAGATGAATTTTTAGCTAATAATAAAAATTGGAAATTAAAACAAGAATTTACTAATAATAACGGATTAACTATTTTAGAAAAAATAATTTAAACTTATATATGAATGGGGTGTTAGACGGGCGGGTGTGCCCCTTTATACAGGATTGAACATATCATTTTTCCAAATAATCTGTATGATTTTTTACTATCCAACGATCCATTTTACTAAACCCACCCCAGTTAGTGTAATAAATAGTATTTTTATTCAATATAGCAGCGGATACACTGAGCATACTAGGTGAAGTAATCAAAATAGGAGCACATACCATTGAATGAAACGTTGTTTGTAAATCATAATTAATATAAAGAGCTGTATTAGAATGGTTTATTTCATCGAAATCTGATTTTTTACCCTGTGAAAAAATAGCAATACGTTTTTCTTTAGTTGGATCAATTTCTTCTATTAATTTTATGAAATATTCCAATTTAATATACCTTTCGGATCCAAATGTTTTTGTGTTAGGATTTATTTTTGCTATATCGCCTCGCCTTATATGAACAGCTATATCACATTCTATTGGATTAGGTTTACTCGTAGAATAATAATAATCTCTTAATTCTTTTATGACTGGTTCTGTATAATATTTATCGGGAAAAGCAATACGAAACCCGCCTTGAGAACCACCAGCTGCACCACCTTTATTGCTATTTCTATAATCTATTTCAATAGATTCATTATAAGATGAGTCTGTTTTCAATCCTGTAAAATCATTCATAATTGATGAATAGTTTCTATCATTATTATAATTATGGTGTAATGATTTACCATTTAAATCACTGAAATGTGTATGATAATAAATTTGATTGTCATATCGTGCTGTTGAAAATGCATTCATGCAACACAAGTATACACTGCCAAATCCATCTAGTTTTTTGTTAGAGTAAGCGACAACCTTTTTATTCATATTATATCAATGTACTTTAAAATTATTAAAAGGGGCGCGCCCGCCCCTCTAACACCCCGCCCGCCTAAACAGGAGGGGTAAGGGGGAACCTTGGTTCCCCATTAAAAATTATTAAAATTTAACAATTGAAATATTCATATTTAATATATTTATATGAACAAAAAAGTTATTACTTTTTGTGTTTATGGGAAAGATCCTAAATATAGTGTAGGTATTCTAAATGCAGTTCAATCGGCTATTACATATTATGATGATTGGGAAATTTGGGTATATGTATGTAATGGTGGTTATCTTTCTGTGCCCGAAGAGACATTGAATGATTTAAACAAAATGACTTGTAAGGTTATACCTTATAAAGATTATTCATCTGGTCTTACTTGCGAGGGTATGTTTCGCAGATTTAGTTTATTTAATGATGAAACGGTTGATTATTGGATATCAAGAGATGCAGATTCAAGATGTACTTTACGTGAAAAAAAAATGGTCGATGAATGGGTAGATTCAAAAAAAACTATACATACGATATTAGATCATGGTTGTCACAGAGATGTAATGGGGGGTACATTCGGTGTATGTAATATTAACTTAAGAGAAAAATACCCCGAAAAACTCGTAGATATCGATAATTTTTTGTATAACCTTGTAATTGTAAAAGGAAAACAGATAAATAAATATAATGATGATCAAGAATGGTTGCGCAGTTTTTTACAAGAGATAGTTGTAAAATATAATGATTTTTTAGTACATATACCAAAAACATTAAACCACACGAATCGTATATATGGAAAAGACATAGCCGATCTTAGTAACTGTTATATTGTGACAGAATATACTAGAAATTTTGTAGGTAAACCATCAAATACTACTACATAATTTGAGTATTCCATAATTTAATTCATAATAATCTTTCATTGGTCTATGACAATGATAATCTGAATAAAATCCTTTTTTGATATTTTCTATAACTTTTTTATCCTTTAAAAACACTTTGTTTCTTGTTATTCTATTGAAACCAGTTTCTTTATCTTTTAGAAATATATAATTTTTGGTTTTATCGTGCCATGTCATCACATTTTTATATAAAACATATTGATCTGTTGACCAACCATGTCGTGCACCATATTTACCATAATCGATGAGTGTTTTTTTTATATCATCTAAATTATGAATATTAAATACTTCGGTCCAAGTTTTTGATGTAGCAATTTGCCAACACATAGCAATTTGATTATTTCCTATCCAGTCCCTTAAATTTATCCACTTATCATTAGATATGTCTTTAATATTTTCTGTGAAATATGTGTTATTCAATGGAACATCATCGATGTCAGTGATCATAATACCGTTTTCATAATTTAATATACATGGATATAACAGCCTTATAAATTGTGATGTAAATGCTGTTGGAACATTGGGAATAGGTGGAAATAATATTATATTATCTTTATAGCACGAAAAACTATCAGGGATACTTTCAGCAATAAGTACAATTTTCACATTTACAGAAGGATATAATTTCTTCCACATATCTATGAAAAAAGGGATAAAATCTAGGTATAATTCATTTTCATTAACGGAAGTTAAAACGCAATCTAATATCATTACTATTATTATCTGTGTATATAATATCATTTAACACAATTTTCGTTTTCACTATTATTCATTAATAATAGTGAATATAAATGCAAAACAGGCACTAAAAATTATAATTGTTTAATGATTTGGACCATCCCCATGTTTATTATCGTAGTAAACACAAACGTCGGGTATAAATACACTATTCGTATGTTTTAGTATTTTTAACCAACACATATAATCTTGGGCTCTTCTATTAAAAGGCATTCCACCTACTTTAGTATACAACTCTTTTTCTACAATAACAGAACTAGTTATGAAAAGATTATGAATACTAATCAATTCTAAATTCCAAATTGTTGGAATAGTTTGAGATAAATCTATATTATGAGATTTGAATTTTTCTATATATTGTCTTCGGTAATGTTCAGATATATACTTTTTGTAAGTTTTCGAAGGATTGTAAAAGCCACTACCTATTAAACCCTCTGTTGATGCCATTTTACAGTCAAATTTTTTAATTGCTTTCATTTGTAAATCTATTTTTTCTGGAAACCACATATCATCATCATCACAAAAAGCAATATATTTACCGGATGCATTTTCGACACCAGTATTTCTAACGCGACCAACACATTTACTGTTAGTAGGTATATGAATTATTTTGATATTTTCCTTTTCCCAATCATATGTATTATAAGCTTCTTCATCTGATCCATCATTAATTACTATAATTTCTATGTTTTCATAAGTTTGTTTTTTAATTGAATTCAAAGTGTTTAATAAGTATTGAAAACGGTTGTACGTTGGTATTATAACACTTACTCTATCCATTTTATACTAATAGATAAATTCTCTATTTTTTTAACTTAAATACTACGAATAATCCAGATATGAATTAATTTGGAATAGTATAATAAATTTCGAGGTCTTTGTCAATTTCATCCAAATTTATATTTGTTTTTTTTTTAAAAACAAATAAAGTATCTACATGTTCAATAATATCTAGATATTTTTCAACAAATTCATATCCTCTAATTCCATTATTTGGTTGTCGATAATCGTGTATTAAAATATAGCAATAATTATCAACCTTTTTTATTGTTTCCAATGTGGATGCGACTCGAAATCTACCATCAACTAAAACTAAATTTAATTTCAAGTTACAATTTCTTATAGTTTTTGAATAATTAGGCCAATTACTTTTATCACACGTTTTTAAGTATTCTGTATGATTTAAACTCCAAGATACTGCTTTTTTCCAATTAAAATTCAAAGGAAACAAATGTATTTTTAGTTTTTGTTGATTTACTTTATTTAAAACAAGAGGGTCTTTTATTAGTTGTTTAAACCAACCTGTTTCTGTTTCAACTGATTCGATATTTTCAATATTGTTTTTTATAGCATAACATGTACTACCACCAGCCCCAAATTCAAAGTAGTTTGTTGAATTTCTGAAATATTTCTCCAATAAAACAATTTCTTTATCAGACATATACGGTTTACTTACATCGTTATAAGGCATATAATATAAAACTATATAATAAACTAAACAGTTACTATTCTTTAAGATTAATAAACTTATTTTCTATTGGTATACTTATATTATTAATATTCCATAAATTTTTTATGTGGCCACCATGACATCTAAAATGTTTTCCTATACCAAAAAAACCAAAATATTTAGGTGTATATATACATTTTTTTTCAATATCTTTTGTAAAAAAAGCAGACCACCAATTAAATGTTGAATTGGTAAAAGCAATATTTTCAAAATGATTTGTTATATAAAAATCAAAAAATTCATTTCTATTTTCATTAAATACAACAAAATCATATTCTTCAAAAAATTTAAGATATTTTTTTAAATTACAATCATCGGTAGGAGATTTGAAGGGCCATATAAGAAAATATATTTTATTAAATTGATTTTTTTTTAAAATATTTAAAAAATAGTCAGGATGAACAATTTCGCTATTACTACCAGAGTGTAGAAAATCTCCCATACGTAAAATACATAAAATATCGTTTTCTTTTATTTGATAGTTTAACTTACATTTATATTGAATGGGTTTTATATTATCTAATAAATATATGCTATTATTGTTTATATATTCTGCATTTTGAAAATAATCATTGAAAATATAATTTTTATCACCATAATAAATAATCTCATTATCATTATCATAATCTTTAAAATTCAGAACTTTATTGTCTAAGAAGCACTGTTCATCTTCATTAATTTCATTATTATTATCATTTATTTCAAATATATTTAATAAGTTTTTCGAGGGTTTTGTAAGTAATTTTAAATTGTGTTTTTTGCAATAAATATATGCCGAAAAATATTGAAATGCGTGATTACCTAGTTTACCTTTCCAATTTATTTTAACACTCATAATATATGTGTATATATATATATATGTGTATATATGTATATATATATATGCGGAGATGCACTAACATCTGAAGTAAATTGTTTTATGTTTTTCGAAGAAAAGTATTTTAATACTTATGTGAAAAAATATACAAAAAACACAAATTTATTGGATTTTAATAATCCTATAATACCCGAAGGGGACACTGATGTAGTTTTTGTCACCAGGGTAGAGTATCTCGATATGTTTTATGAAAAAATAGTTTTAAATTTGAAACAAAAGTTCACATTAATAACACACTATGGTGATAAAGAATCCGGAAAACATATTAAAATACTAGAGAATCCCCAACTGATTAAATGGTATGGGTGTAATATGTCAACCATATCATCTAAAACATCTGGGTTTCCGATCGGTTTAGAAAGCGTGCATTGGAGAAGAACCAAATTTGACATTATACGTGAAAACTCTACTAATGAAAAGATAAACCTGTTATACCTAAACTTTACAATCAGAGCTCGTAGAGGAGACACAATGAAAAAGTTAAAAGAAAATGGTTTTGTTAAAAATCAACAAAAAAGTTGGAATACATATATACAAGAACTATCAACCTACAAATTCGCAATATCTCCGCCTGGAGGAGGAGTAGACTGTCATAGGACGTGGGAGTGTCTGTATTTGGGTGTTATACCAATCGTAGAAAAATCCAATCATATGAACTATTTTAACGAGTTACCAATTCTTTTTGTAGATGATTACATCTGTGTCACCGAGGACTTTTTGAATAAAAAATATGAAGAATTCTTAAAAACTACTTTTAATACAGAAAAGATGGATTTATCATATTGGAAAAAAACATTCAAAGATCGTCAACCTAGGAATTAATTAATCACTTATATTAATCCATTTATCCAAGCAACATATACACTGTGTTTTCCATACTCTAGATCTTGTATAATATATTTTATTATCAGATAATAAAGCAGCACAACAAGATAAAGCGCTATACCCCATTATAAAAATAGGTGCACAAACCATACTATGAAATGCTTCATTAATATCGGTGTTCAAAAAGAACTCGATATTTTCAAATGAATGTAGTTCCATAAAATCACTAACAGTACCTTGTGAAAAAACTATTATTTTAGGATTATTATGCGGTAATTCTTTTACAATTGATTCCAATATTTTTTTGTAATAGGCAATTGTTTGAAATCGGGGTTTTGATTTTTCTTCTCCTACGTCTCCGCGCCTAATATGTATTGCTATATCACATTTTATTGGTTGAGGTTTTGGTGTACTATAATAAATTTTTTTAAGATCATCTAAATACTCTTCTTTGTAATCAGACTTACCTAAGGATAACTGCCAACTATTTATGACTACTTCATGATTAGAGATATCTATATCAATGTTACATTCCGTTAATCCTGTTAAATTATTTAATTCATTTGTATATGCTTTATTTGATATGTTGTTTAATTCGGGGTTCATACGTTTGTCGATAGCATTAAAATCTGTATGATAGTACAAGTGATTATTGTTTCTACAATAAATGTAGCAACATATGCACCCTATATACTGTGCCCCGAATCCCAATCTATGATTTATATATGTATATACTATTTCATTTGTGGTTTGTATTTCATTTGTGGTTTGTATTTCATTTG